>Ga0209777_10002665_pt1 | contig 23108 bp, 15 predicted proteins | sample FrelakmetHBP12HB_FD_187147 | JGI IMG/M metagenome (GOLD analysis project Ga0209777, IMG submission 187147) | Freshwater lake sediment microbial communities from the University of Notre Dame, USA, for methane emissions studies -HBP12 HB (SPAdes)... | ecosystem: Environmental > Aquatic >...
ATCAATTCAGAGGAGCTTCCAGGTCCCTCGCTGCGCTCGGGATTTCGGCTGCGGGCTCGCGGTCGGCTGCGCCTCACTCACGCCCGCAAAACGCCTCAAGTTCAATTCCGTCCCTGGCCACCATCCAACTAATTGTCGAATTTTCGAATTTCAACATTTTCCAATTGAAAGGCATGGACTCCGGCCGGCGCGCATCACTCACGCCTGCAAAGCGCCGATTAACCCATGCGAACAACCGCGGCTCGCATGGGCCACAGATCAAACTTGCCGTCGCCGTGCTGACTAAAGACCGGTGACCAAGCTCACAGCATCAATGTGCGCAGAAAGAGGACGATTACACATTGAGCCAGGGCGGGACGGCAGGCCCCAGGGAAGGGGCATGGGAGCCGGCGCCGCCCGCAGGGAGAGGACCAGGTGCGTTTACCGTCTTCGACAAAACTGCGCAGGTACACGCAGATCGCCTTCTTCATCCTGTTCGTTTTCCTGCTGCTGCGTACGGAGTTCCACGGCTCGCTGCACACAACGCAGGCGGAGATCACTCCGCCATTCCCGGTGCGGCTCTTCTTCCTGATCGATCCGCTGGTGGCGCTCAGCAATGCGCTGGCCACGCACGGCCTGTACCACGGCCTGCTGTGGAGCCTGCTGGTGCTCATCCCCACGATGTTTTTCGGGAGGTTCTTCTGCGGGTGGGTGTGCCCGCTGGGTTCGATGAACCATTTCTTCAGCGGCCTTCGTTCGGAGCAGAAGCTGGGGAAGAAAGGCATTGAGGCGAACCGCTACAAGCGCTGGCAGATGTGGAAGTACTACCTTCTGCTCGCGGTGCTGGCGGCGGCCGCATTCGGCACGGGGATTGTGGGCTGGCTCGACCCGTTCTCGCTCCTGGTGCGCTCGCTGGGACTCTCCGCGCTGCCGGGGTTGAACTACGCGCTGGCTGCCGCGCTGGGTTGGATGGAGCACAGCCGCTTCGGCGCAGTCCAATTCCTGGGCAGCGGGCTGCACTTCGTCTTCGGCGGATGGCTTGTCAGCTTCCGGCAGCCGCGCTTCGAGCAGGGCATCTGGCTGGGGCTCATCTTCCTGGTGGTGATGCTGGCGAACTTCCGGGTGACGCGATTCTTCTGCCGCGCGCTTTGCCCGTTGGGCGCGCTGCTGGGGCTGGCGTCGCGCTGGTCGGTGCTGCGGCTGGTGAAAGCACCCGTGCACTGCAAGGACTGCAACCGCTGCCTGCTGCACTGCCAGGGGGGTGACGACCCCATCGGCGGCGTGCCGTGGCGGCCGTCGGAGTGCCACCTCTGCCTGAACTGCATCGGAGAGTGCCCCGAGCACAGCCTGAAGTTCCAATTGTTCGCTACGCAGGAGGCAAAGCCGGCGAGCCTGGAGCGCCGCAAGGTGCTCATGGGGCTGGCGGCGGGGGCGGCGATCATTCCCATTGTGCGCGCCACGCCGGGCTTCGAGGTGAAGCGACCCGAGGGGCTGCTGCGGCCGCCGGGGGCGGTGGACGAGGAGTTCTTTACGGCGCGGTGCATCCGCTGCGGTGAGTGCATGAAGGTCTGCCCGACCAACGCGTTGCATCCCGCGGGCGGCGAAGCCGGACTGGAAGGGCTATGGACGCCGGTGCTGAAGGCGCGCATCGGCTACTGCGAGACGAGTTGCACCATGTGCTCGCAGGTGTGCCCCACGGGCGCAATCTGGCGGCTGACGCCGTCAGAAAAGGGCTGGAGCGCACCCATCGCGGGCGATGCGAAGCCGGTGCGCATCGGCACGGCGTTCTACGATCGCGGACGCTGCCTGCCCTGGGCGATGGCCACCGAGTGCATCGTCTGCGAGGAGTGGTGTCCGACGTCGCCCAAGGCGATCTACCTGCGACCGGCGGAGGTGGTGACGGCGGAAGGAGTAGTCAAGCAGGTCCGGCAGCCGTATCTTGATCCGCGCAAGTGCGTGGGCTGCGGAGCCTGCGAATATGCGTGCCCGCTGCAGGACCGCTCGGCGATCTACGTGACGAGCATCGGTGAGAGCCGTTCGCCGGCGAACCAGATATTGCTGGAGCAAGGCAGGGGAAAACCGAATGGGGCTTAGGAATGGGAAGTTGCTGGCGATGGCCGCATGTGTTCTTGCGCTGGCGTCCGTGAGCGGATGCAAACGCCAGGGCGCGGCGCAGGCGTCGCTGCCGGCAACGGGAGATGTCGCGGGGTGGACGCGAAGCTCCGAGGTGCGGACCTTCACGGCCGAAGATCTGTACAAGTATGTTGACGGTGATGTAGAGCGCTATCTGAGAGCGGGAGTGAGATCGGCTGAAACCGCCGACTACAAATACCAGGGGCGGCTGGAGGCGACCGCAGACGTTTACACCATGACGAACGCGGACGGGGCAGCGAAGATCTTCGACTCAGAGCCTGCGGGCAGCGCCAAGACGGCGGATGTGGGCGACGGCGCGCGCCTGGACGCGCAGAGCCTGGTCTTCCGCAAGGGCCGCCACTTCGTGCGCATCGTGGCGTTTCAGACCCTGCCGGAGACGCAGGCGGCGCTGCTGCAACTGGGGCGGGAGATTGCCAGGCGACTGACGGATTGAAGGTGGCGATTCAAAAGAGAGAGGATGGGGCATGACGAAACCGAGTGACACGAGCCGGCGGGATTTCCTGAAGACCTTCCTTGTGGGCGCTGCGGCCTTGGGCGCGAGTGGCACGCTGGCGCACGCGGAGGAGCCGGCAGCGAAGTCCCGCGTGGTGCTGGCGCGCGACGGAAACGTCTTCGGCGCGGACGGCGCTCTCGATCACGGGCGTACGTTGAACCTCCTCGACCGCGCCATGGAGGCGATGTATGAACTCAGCGATCCGGTGGCGGCGTGGAAGAAGGTCATCCGGCCGGGCGAAAGGGTCTCGCTCAAGGTGAACGTGCTGGGCGGCAAGGGCCTGCGCAGCAACCCCATGCTGGTGGATGCGATCTGCGAGCGACTGCAGGGGGCTGGCGTGCGTGCGCGCGACATCATCGTGTGGGACCGCGACACGGACGAGCTGGAACGCACCGGCTTCCGGGTCTCCGACGACCCGAACAAGGTGCGTATTCTCGGCACGGACCGCTTCGGCTTTGAAGACGAGCACTCCACCCACGGCAGCGTGGCCTCGCGCCTCTCGAAGATTTTGACGCGCGAATGCGACGTGATGATCAACGTGCCGGTGCTCAAGGACCACGAAGGCGCGGGCGTCACCGTGGCGCTGAAGAACATGTACGGCGTCATCCACAACCCGAACAAGATGCACCCCAACAACTGCAACCCGTACATCGCGGACCTGAACATGCTGCCGGAGGTCCGCGGGAAGATGCGGCTCACCATCTGCGACGCCACCACTGCGGGCTACGAGGGTGGTCCGGGATACAAGCCGCAGTTCGCATGGAAGGCCAACTCGATCCTCGTCTCGCGCGACCCGGTGGCGCTCGACTACAGTGCGTGGCAGATCATCGAGCGCAAGCGGGCGGAGAAGGGGCTGAAGTCGCTGGAGGCGGAAAAGCGCGCGCCCATCCACATTGTGACCGCAGCCGATGCGCAGCACCGCCTTGGGACGAACGACCCGAACCGCATCAACGTTGTGGAAGTGGTAGCAGGTTAGCAGAGGCGACGAACAGCAATGGCCGGAGGACCGACGCCAATCCGAGGTGAATCAGACCGGCGCACTTTCCTGAAGTGCGCAGCGATGGCCGGCGCGGGCGCTGCCTGCGGCCTGCACATCCTCGGGCAGCCTGCGGCGGCCATGCCCCCGCCGGCGCCGGAAGACGACTCCCGCTACGTGACCGAGGCGCGCTTCTACGAGAAGCTGGAGAACAAGCGGATCAAGTGCAAGCTGTGCCCGCGGGAGTGTGCCGTGGGCGACCTGGAACGCGGCTACTGCGGCGTGCGCGAGAACCGCGGCGGCACCTATTACACGCTGGTGCATTCGCGGGTCTGCGCCGCGCACGTTGACCCCATCGAGAAGAAGCCGCTCTTCCACTACCTGCCGGGGACGATGGCCTTCTCGCTGGCCACGGCTGGGTGCAACGTGAACTGCAAGTTCTGCCAGAACTGGGAGATTTCGCAGTCGCGCCCCGAGCAGGTGCGCGCCGAGTACGCGCCGCCGCAGAGGATTGCCGAACTCGCGAAGCAGTACATGTGCCCGACCATTGCCTACACCTACAGCGAACCGGTGGTGTTCAGCGAATTCCTGATGGATACCGCCGATGCGGCGCACCAGGCGGGCGTGCGGAGCGTGGTGGTCTCCAACGGCTACATGCAAACGGAGTCGTTGAAGAAGGCGTACGGCAGGATGGACGCCGTCAAGATCGATCTGAAGTCATTTTCCGAGAAGTATTACCGCGACGTGGTGTGCGGCGAGCTGAAGCCCGTGCTGGACGCACTGGTGACGCTGCGCGCCATGGGCAAGTGGACCGAGATTGTTTACCTTGTTGTTCCGACGCTGAATGACGACGAATCGGAATTCCGCGGACTGGCACGATGGGTGAAGACGAATCTCGGCCCCGATGTGCCCGTGCACTTCACTCAGTTTCACCCCGAGTACCTGCTGAAGAACCTGCCCATCACCCCGGTGCCGACGCTGGAGCGCGCCAAGGCCATAGCGGACGCCGAGGGACTGCACTACGTCTATATCGGGAACGTACCTGGGCACGCGGCGGAAAACACCTACTGCCCGAAGTGCCGGAAGATGCTGGTGGAACGCATTGGAATGACGGCGCGACAGGTGCTCATTCGCGGCGGGAAGTGTCCCGGGTGCCAGCAGCCGATTCCAGGCATCTGGCAAACGTAGAGAAAAGAGGATTGTCATGAAGAGATTCTCCGCATGGTGCTGTGCGCTGGTGCTCACGCTGGCAAGTTGCGCCTGCGTGGCGCAGCAGCCACCGCAACCGAAGGTGCGGCAGGCGGGAGTCGCAGGAGCTTTCTATCCCGCTGATCCGGCCGCGCTGACGGCGATGATTGACGGCTTCCTGGCCAAGGCAGAGACGCCGAAGATAGACGGCCAGATATTTGCGGTGGTGTCGCCTCACGCCGGCTATCAGTACTCGGGTCCGGTGGCAGCCTACACCTACGCGGCGCTCAAGGGACGCAAGTTCAAGCGCGTGGTGGTGATCGCGCCGTCGCACTACGAGGCATTCAGCTACTCCTCGGTCTATGACGGCGACGCCTACGATACGCCGCTGGGCATGGTGAAGGTGGACAAGGAGTTCGCGCGCAAGCTGGTAAGCATGGACCGCAGCATTCAGTTTTCAGAGCGCGGACACGCGCCGACGGCGGCGGGCGCCGAGCATGCTCTGGAGGTGCAGCTTCCCTGGCTGCAGCGCGTGATCGGGGAGTTTGAACTGGTGCCGGTAGTGATGGGAGACCAGAGCTACGAGAGCAGCCGGGCGCTGGGCGTGGCGCTGGCCAAACTGATCCACGGCGATCCGGAGACGCTCATCGTGGCCAGCTCCGACCTTTCGCACTACCTCACCTATGACGAAGCGACGCAGATGGACCTCAAGACGCTGCGCGCGCTCGAAGATTGGGACTACCTGAGCATGTCGCGCAACTTCGAGATGCGCGTGTGGGAGGCCTGCGGCGGCGCGCCAATCGTCGCGGCCATGATCGCTTCCGAGCGCATGGGCGCCACCCAGGCGAAGGTGCTTAAGTACGCAAATTCAGGCGATACCACCGGCGACAAGTCGCGGGTGGTGGGCTACGGCTCGGCGGTGTTCGTGAAGATGGCGGGAACAGAGGCTGTCGAAGCACCGTTCACGCTCAGTGCAAAAGACAAGGCGTATCTGCTGAACCTGGCACAGCAGTCGGTGGAGTATGCGGTGAAGAATGGCAGGAAACTCGATCCCCCTGTTCCCGCGAGCGAGGCTATGAAGCAGGAACGGGGCGCGTTCGTCACCCTGACGGAGTCAGGAGAGTTACGCGGATGCATCGGCTACACTTCGGCGGCGATGCCGCTCTACCTCACGGTCCGCGACACGGCCGCCTACGCGGCGCTGCGCGATACGCGCTTCACTCCGGTGACTGTGGCGGAGTTGAGCCGGCTGGAGTACGAGGTCTCTGTGCTCTCGCCGATGCGGCGCGTACTTGACGTGCAGCAAATCAAGGTCGGCAAGCACGGGCTGCTGATGAAGAACGGCAGGTACGAAGGATTGCTGCTGCCCCAGGTTGCCACCGAACAGGGTTGGGACCGGCACACCCTTCTGGAAGAGACCTGCCACAAGGCCGGCATGAACACCAACTGCTGGAAGGACGAAGACACGGACATCTTCTGGTTCACCGCGCTGGTCTTCAGCCGGAAGGAACTGAAGGCGCCTGACCTGGACGAGATGGGGCCGCAACACACGATCGCGCCGCAAGGGCCGCCGGCGCCAAGTTCACCGCCGCGATGAGCCACGCGCAGCGCCAGAAGCCGAATACGGGGATCAGATAGCCGCTGAGCAACAACGCGCCCACGCATCCGCCGAGCAGGTCGAGCGCATAGAGCGCGCCGGGACTGTTGCGGCCGGTCCCGTCGAGGTAGAGCGCGGCGGCGAGAGGGAACTGAAAGCCACCTAGCATTCCACCCAGCGCCGCGAGTGCTGGGAAGCCCACCTCCGCGGTCAACCGCCATCCAGCCTGACTCGTGGTGCGGGCCAGAGTTTGCGCCAGCAGGACTGTTGCTGGAGTCGCGAGCACGAGCGCAAGCTGCGCCAAAGAGAGGGTGCGCATGGGCCGGGGCGAGGGCCGGGAACCGAGCCTGCGCAGGGCCATCCAACTGCCGAAGGCGATGCCTGCCATGAACGTGGCGACGAGGATGGCAAGCTGCTGGTAGAGGAATCCGAAGGCGGACTGAAAGAGCAGCAACACGAAGATCTGCAGGGCCATCATGGTGAGCCCGGCGGAGGCCACGCAGCAGGCGGCGGCCGCGCGCGCGCGGGCTGCCGGCGTCCGGCGAAATGCGAACAGGGAAGTCACGAGCAGGACGAGCGCCATTACCACAGCACTGGCGATCGAGAAGGGCACACGCGCGGCGGCGCGGAACCAGCGGGCCGCGCCGGAGTGGAACTGGCTGCTCCAGAGCGCCACGTCAAAGTAGTACGCGACCGGCGAGAGGTCGCGGTTCAGCGGCGTTGCCGGCGTGGGCTGCAGTTGCTCGCTGAGCCGCGCAGTGCGCTCGGGCGACATGCGGAAAGGCAGAAAGTACTCGCGGACGTAGAGCGTCTCAACCTTCCGCGTGTGAAGACGTTGCATCAACGTGGCGGGATCAGTGGTGAGCGTGCCCGGCTGCGCAGCCGCGAAGAAGTGGACCGTCTCGCCGGGAATGGCGACAACTTCCGGAAATACCTGTTGCAGCGTGTGGCGAATGCAGCCAAGGAACTCGGCGAGCGCCGGACTGATGTAGTCCTCCGAAGCACGCAGTTGCAGCGCCAGCAGCCCGCCTGGCGCCAAGTGTGCACGCGCGGCCTGAAAGAACTCCAGGGTGTAGAAGCGATTCAACTGGGCGGTCTGCGGCTCAGGCGCGTTGAGGATGATGACGTCATAACTCCCGCGCGAGTTGGAGAGGAAGTGGCGGCCATCGGTTAGGTGCAGGCGGACGCGGGGGTCCGAAAAGGCAGCGGTCTCCGCCGGAAGAAGGCGGCGGGCGAGCGAGATCAGCGCAGGGTCGAGCTCAACGTAGTCCACCAGTTCGACGGAGGGATGCTTCAGGGCCTCTGCCAGGCTGCCGTTGAAGCCTTCGCCGATGAGCAAAACCCGGCGGGGTGCGGGGTGCTCGAGCAGGGCGAAGTGCACGGCCTCCTCGGCGGCGTTCAGATCAGGCGCGCTGGCGACGATGCTGCCATTCTCGTACACGCTGCGGATGCCGCCGGTCTCCACGACCGCGAGGTTGCCGTAGATGGAGTCGCGCGTATCAAGGAGATGCTGTCCACTCCAGAGCCGCGCCAACGTGGCGCTTTGCACTTGAGGCACAGCGGCGGCGAACAGCAGCGACAGCAGCACCGCCATGGCCAGTCCGATTACGCGAGCGATGCGTGTGCGGGAGAGTAGCTGCGAAGCGAGGCAGAAGTTCAGGAACGCAACCAGCAGCGCAATCTGAAACGAATTGCAGCAGCGCAGCAGCACCAGGCTGGCGAGGAGGCCGCCGAACGCCGAGCCGGCGCTTTCCAGCAGATATGCCGTGCCGGTGGCGGCGCTGGACGCAGATCCGGAAGATCGTCCGCAGACTCGCACGGCGAGGACGAAGAGCGCGCCGGAGAGCGCGCAGAAGATGCTGAGAGCTGCCAGCGCGGTCAGCAGCATGGGAAGCGGCGCGGCAATCTCTCCGGGCAGCGTGTGGAAGATGGCGCGCGAGCTGCGGACGAAGCAGACGGCGCCGATCAGGCTGATTCCGTAGAGGCACTCGATTGTCGCCAGCGCAGCGGTGTTACCGGTCAAAAAGATGCGGCCGGCGAGGTAGCTGCCGAGGGCCGTCCAAAGGAGCCAGCAGGCGAGGGTTATGCCCAGCGCGGCCTCGTTGCCGCCGAAGACGACCAGGAGCTCGCGCATGAGCACAACCTGGCCGATGACGGCGCTGAACCCGAGCAGGATGACCGCCGCGGCGGGCGCGGATGCGGCTGCCCTCAATCGCGCAACAAAAGATTGCAGAGTCTCTGCCATCAGAGCAGAATTAGAGTCGAGCACGGCGGCAAAAGCAAGCGGAGGAGAGGGTGGCCGACAAGACCAATACACTCACGCGCAGGGAAGCGATGATACGGATGCTGCAGCTCGCCGGGGCGGGCCTGGCAACGGCGGGCGGAGGGCTGTGGTTGAACCGCAGGAGTCACAGGCCGGAGGCCGTGCTGGCCATGGGGGCGAAGCACAGCCACCTGGTGCCGGCCGACCCTGCGTTTCCTGAGATGGCGCTGCTCGAGGGGAACGATCCCGCGCAGATGGCGCACGCGGCGATTGACCTGCTGGGCGGCATGAAGCGCTTTGTGGCGCGCGGCGACGTGGTGCTGGTGAAGCCGAACATCGGATGGGACCGCACTCCCGAGCAGGCCGCGAACACCAATCCGGAGCTCGTCGCGGAGGTCGTCCGCGAGTGCCTGAACGCCGGCGCGAAGCGCGTGATCGTGACCGACGTGAGCTGCAACGACGCGCAGCGCAGCTTTCAGCGCTCCGGGATCGCCGCCGCCGCGCAGCAGGCGGGCGCCGAGGTGATGCTGCCGGAGCCCGAGCGCTTCAAGGAGGTGGATCTGCAGGGCGAGATGCTGCGCGCCTGGCAGGTGTACGAGCCCTTTCTCAACTGCGACAAGATCATCAACATTCCGATTGCCAAGCACCACAGCCTGACCGGCTGCACGCTGGGGATGAAGAACTGGTACGGGATTCTCGGCGGGCCGCGACATCAGCTGCACCAGAAGATCCACGAGAGCCTGGTGGACCTGGCGGACTTCATGCGTCCCACGCTGACCATCATTGACTGTTACCGCGTGCTGCTGCGCAACGGGCCCACGGGCGGGCGGCTGGAGGACGTGCTGCTGAAGAAGGCGCTGGTTGCCGGCACCGATCCGGTGGCGCTGGATGCCTACGTGGCGAAGTCTTTGTGGAATTTGGAGGCGGCGGCGCTCCCGTACCTCGCGCTGGCGGCCAAGCGTGGCCTGGGGACGTGTGAATTTGAGAAGGTGCGCACGCAGGTGAAGAGCCTGCTGTAGCGGCGCCTCCGGCGCAGCGTGACGCAAAACGAGGGAGCCAATGGCTCCCTCGCTCTATTTGCTGCAGACCTCGATCAGTGGACTGTCACCGTAAAGCTGGTGGTGGAGATCGCACCGCTATATGTGGCCGAGACAGTGAAGGTGTAGGTGACCGGTGATGGCGGTGTACTGCCGCCACCGCTGCAGGAGACGGCCGCTAGCGCGCCCGCCATCAGCAACAGGGTCAGCAGCCACCGGCTGCGCCGCCGCACGCCGGGCAGCGCCAGCAGGAAGAACCCTGCCATCACGATGCCGCCGAGCGACTTCCAGGGAGCAACGTGCTGCGGCACGTGGTTTGCAGCCAGCGCCGGCACGCTGTAGTTGATGGTGTCCGTCGCGGTACCGCCGCCGCCGGCGGGAACAGTGACCGGGCTGGTAGCAGCCGAGCACGAGGCTGCCCCGGAATTGGCCGAGCAACTCACGGTGACCGGGCCGCCCGGGAAGCTGGCGGCGGGGGTCAATGTGAGAGTGTTGGAGCCGGAATTCGCTCCGGTCACCGAGATGGTCGTTTGGCCCATGGCGGGAGTGACGGGCGCATTCACCGTGAGCGAAAGCGCTGAAGATGTAGCCGTCGAGTAGTTCGAATCCGCCGCAACGCTGGCGGTGATGCTGTGCGTTCCTGCGCTGGTAAACGTATGACTCAGAGTCGCGGTAACCGTTGTGCCGACGGTGTTGAGGCTTGCGGTGCCCAGTGACGTACTGCCGTCAAAGAAGGTGACTGCGCCGGTGGGTGCAGCCGTGCCGCCGCCGCCCGGACTTACCGTGGTGGTCAGGGTGACGGAGGTTCCCGCCAGGACTGGATTAGCGCTGGAGGTCGGCGTGGTGATCGTCGGCGTGGGAAGGACGGCCGCTGACACGGAGACGGTCAACGTCGGAGAAGCTGTGGAGGCACTGTAATTTGGGTCACCGGTACCGACGTACTTCGCCGTAACACTGTGCGAGCCCTGGGTGCTGAAGCTCGTGGTGAGCGTGGCGTTCGCGGAGGCGCCCGCACTGGTGCTAGCCGGAACGCCGGTGAGGCTGTAGGTGCCTGTCATGGGCGTTGCACCGTCGTAGAACGTCACTGTGCCGATGGGCGGCAGCCCGTTCGAAGTGGTCGTGACCGTGGCTGCCAACTGGACGGATTGTCCGACGGACGGCGATGTGGGATTCGCGGTCGGCGCCAGCGGGATGGAAGTAGCAGCCGGGGCCACCGTCACGGTAATGCTGGCGGTGTTGGTGCTGTAGCTGGGGTCTCCGGGATAGCTGACGGCGACGACGTCCGTGCCGCCGGGGAGATTGACGAATAGGTCCTCGGCGGTGCCGTTGGGATTCAGCGTGAAGCTGCCGCCGTCGAGCGGCGAGCTGTTGTTGGTGACCGTCAGTATGCCGGTGGGGCAACTGGCCGTGCCGAGGATGCACGTGCTGGTGATGTAAGGATAGGTGCCGCTCAGCGCGCCCGTGATATCAGTCACGTCATAACGCATGATGTAGGGCGTGCCGTAGATGATGCTGGCAGTGGTCGTGTAGAACGCCAGCGGATACCCGTTGTTGTCGAACGTCTCCAGAATGGCCCAGACCTTGCTGGTCTCCGCCGAGATGTTGATGGCGATGTTGCCGGAGATGCTGGGTGCATTCGTGCTGTCGCCGCTGTAGCTGGCGTACGCGTTGTAGATGCCGCCGGGGAAGAGCGCGGAATTCCAGGAGGCAGTGGAGTGGCCCGAACCGACGACGATGAGACCGCCGCCGGTTGGGCGGGTGCTGGACGAGGTGAGAGTGCCGCTGAATGGGCCGGTGCTGTCAATGGCGACGCCGGTGCTGCTGAGGATGGCGACGTCGCCGCTGGGACCGGGACCGGTTTCGCTGGCGTTGGTCACGTCGACCGCAACCGTTATCGGCGGTCCGCCGTGCACACCGGTGACGGTGGGCGGTGTCACCGTGGTTGAGGCTGAGCGAACGGTGGCGATGATACTGTTGAGGCTGAGCGTGGTGGTGGAGGCAGTGCGGAGGCTTGTCGCCATCGCCAGGGCGTTGACCAGACTGGTGATGTTCGGCGTACCCAGGCCGGTGGCCAGATCATAGCCGGTGACTGCGGGATAGGCCGGGTTGATGCCGCCGGAATCAACCAGCACTCCGGGATTGCTGCCGCTGGTGACGCTGCAGTTGGTATTAGCGGCGGCAGCGCAGGGCACGGAGATGTTGCCCCTGGTGACATCGTTGAATGCAGACGGCGTTCCGACAGATATGGGGTAGAGCAGATAGTTGAGATTGCCCAGCCGGGGGTTGGTGCCGCCTATCTTCTGCAAGGCCAGGGCCACTACACCCGCGAACGCCGGGGTTGAAGCGGAAGTGCCGCCGACTCCAACAAAGTGGACCGTGCCTCCTGAGTTCACACAGGCGGTTTCGCCGGGGGTCTGCAGCTGATCGGTTTCGCAGAGCACGAAGAACGAGTTGGAGGAGGTCCCGCCGCCGGCGGCGAAGAAGGAGACGTCCGGTATGACGCGGACGGTGTGTCCGATATCCACGAGGGACTGCCACGTGGGTTTTGCGTAGCCCGCACAGGTGCCGCCGCTGCCGGATGCGCAACTGCTGCGTCCGCCGGAGCCTGCCCAGAGTGTGAGCCCGCCGAAGGCCCCGTTCGTCTTGCCCACGCAGGCAGTCGTCGGGGGTGCGTTGTTGGCGCAACTCTCATTCCAGGTCATCTCCGGGATGTATGAGAGGGCCGATGTGTAAGCCAGCGAATACGGACCGGCGGTGACCGGCGCGTTTATGGCTTTCCAGTACGTGGAGAAATTGCCGGCGTCGTAGTAGTCGGTTCCGCCCACGGACACGTTAAATGGCGTTGAGCCGATGCCATTCACCGCCAGGCCGTGCGTCGCCCGGTAGACCTTGTTCGGGTTGTCGCAGGCGGCGGAGCCGTCATCACCACTGGAGACGGCCACCGTGATGCCCTGCGCCGCGGCCTGCTCCCAGAGCGCGTTGTAGAAACTGTTGCCGCCGGCGGTGAGAAATGACTCGCATTCGCCGTAACTCACGCTCATCACCCCGGCCATGTTGCTCTCGATGATGTACAGGGCGGAGAGGTCAATGCCGGCGGAGACTTCGGTGGTGGATGAGACAACCAGCTTGACAGCAGCGCCGGGCGCCACGGCGCTCGACCACTCGGAATCGAGGACCGCTTCCACCTCATCGCCGTTGATGCCGGGATCGGGACCGTCAAGGACGACCTGGAAGCTGCCGGAGCCGGTGTTGAGACCAAAGAGGCTGCGGAAATTAGCGACATCGTTCGGATCGATGTTTGTCTCACCCACGATGGCGATGGTCTGTCCGGCGCCGTCAATGGATGTAGGCGCGGTCTGCAACAGCGGAAGGGAGTTGTAGATGGTGGCAAAATCACCCGGGCCGAGGCCGTACATGCCTCCGGTGGTCGTCAGGTCGGGAATGATCTTGCCGTTCTGTACGTCGCGTGAGAACGTGCCCGTGATATGCGAGTAATGCTTGCGCGGAAAATTGTTCAGCGAAGCGAAGCCCCTCACAACGGGGGCCAGCGCGGCGGGAATCTGCGGATCGGCGGCATTGGCCCAATTCTGCCGGCCGTTCACTGCGTACTGATGAAGCTGTGTGTGGAAGGCTTCGCGCAACTGGCCCGCGGTGCCGTCAAACTCAATGTAGGAGCGGCTGGGAGAAACGCGATTCACGGTGAATCCGTGCACCGTCAGCCAGTTCACAACGGTGTCCACGTCGGCCTGGGCCGCGCCGAACTGCTGGCCAAACTGCTCGGGCGTGAGCCACTTGTGGTAGTTGGGCGAGCCGGAGTTCTGCTGCTCGTCGAGCAGTGCGCGGAGGGCGGTCTCCTGTTCGGCGGAGCGGCCCAGCAGAAGCACCATCCGATGCAGCGGCAGCGAGTCGGCCGCCGCGCCGCGATCGAATTCAGCGCGAGCCAGGGGGTGCACGCTGCCCGCGAGCCGCACGAGATTCGACTCGTCAATAGACTGCGTGATGCGCGCCGATGATTGCTGAGCGGTGGTCTGCAGCGCGCCCAGAAGACAGCAGAGCATGAGCAGACAGGCCAGAATCGGCAGACGGTGGGATGCCAGAGTCCGATGCAGAATCATTGATTTCTCCTCTTCCTTCAATCCTCCGCCGGGAGGTCAAGCAAAAGCCAAGTCAGTAAGAAGAACCACCTGGGTTCAGCCGTGCAACCAGGCCCGTCAGGGTCGCTGGATTACTGGGAGCATGATTGGTTGAAAATGCACTGACAAGAGAGGATACCGCTCCTTGAGCCGAAAATCGAGGTGTATTCAGTCCGTATCGCCCGGTTACAGGGGAGAAAGCCGGGGTTGGCGCTGCCCGAAGAACGTGACACGAATCTCCCTAGGAAGTGACGCACTGTGCCAGGTGGCGATAGCTTGTTTCGATGAAAGAATGGCAAGCAGTGCTGCCACCAGGAGGCGACGGAACCCATGGAGGAAGGGGCCCGTGCCTATGACAAAGAAATAAATTTGGGCCGCCTTTGGAGTATCTAAACGATAACAGGCAACATGTGTTTACCACTAAGTACTGAATATGCAAACTTGTCAACGTATATACATATTTATAGTGCAATAGCATCATTGAAATATTCACAATACGACATAACCATGCAGGAATTCTAAGGCTGGACGGATTTGTTAACTAAAATGGCATTAATCAAGGCCGGCGAAGCTCACTCCCTGCCTGTGACACTCCTCACCGAAGCGCCGCCAGTCACGGAGTACACCTTGCTTTGAGGAGGGCGGTCACTCGTTTCCCGGCCGTTCGAGCAACCATGAGGAAGATTGTCATCTTAGGCGCCGCAGGTCGTGATTTCCACAACTTCAACGTGCTGTACCGCGATTGTCCGGACGTGCAAGTGGTCGCTTTTACGGCGACACAGATCCCCGACATAGCGGGGCGCCGCTATCCAGCGGAACTGGCGGGAAAGCTCTACCCCAAGGGCATACCGATCGTCGAGGAGTCGGAGCTGGAACGGCTGATCCGCGATGAGCATATTGAGGAGGCGGTGTTCTCCTACAGCGACATTGCACATGCCGACGTAATGCACCTGGCGTCACGCGTGGTGGCGGCCGGGGCCAGCTTTGTGCTCGCGGGCAAGGCGCAGACGCAATTGAAGTCGTGCCATCCGGTGATTTCGGTGTGCGCGGTGCGCACCGGGTGCGGCAAGAGCCCGGTCACCAGGCGCGTGGCGCAACTGCTGCGCGATGGCGGCTGGAAGCCAGTCGTCATCCGCCATCCCATGCCGTACGGTGACCTGGCGGCGCAGGCCTGCCAGCGCTTCACCAGCAAAGAGGACATGGAGAAGCACCAGTGCACCATCGAGGAGATGGAGGAATACGAGCCGCACATCGAGCGCGACACCATCGTCTATGCCGGGGTGGACTACGAGAAGATCCTGCGCAGCGCCGAGCGCGACGGCGACATCATCCTGTGGGATGGAGGCAACAACGATACCTCGTTCTATCGCAGCGACCTGGAGATCACCGTCCTCGACCCGCATCGTGCCGGACACGAACTGTTGTACTATCCCGGCGAAGTAAACTTCCGCACGGCCGACGTTCTCCTCATCAACAAGGTCGACAGCGCAGACGCATTCGAGGTTAAGGGGCTCCGTGAGCGCTGCCGCGAATACAATCCCGGCGCGCAGGTGATTGAGGCGGCATGCGAGGTCACGACCGCGAATCCGGAGATGCTGCACGGCAAGCGAGTGCTGGTGATCGAGGACGGTCCGACGCTCACGCACGGCGGCATGGCCTACGGCGCCGGCATCATCTGCGCACGCAACTCACAGGTGAAGGAGATTGTTGACCCGCGGCCGTACGCGGTGGGTTCCATCCGAAAGACGTTTGAGAAGTACCAGCACCTGCACGATCTGCTGCCGGCGATGGGTTACAGCACGACGCAGCGCCGCGAACTGGAGCAGACCATCGAACAGGTGCCCTGCGACGTTGTCATCGTGGCGACCCCGATTGACCTGCTGCGCATCATCCGGATCAGGAAGCCCAGCGTTCGTATTGCCTACGAGGTGAAAGAGCTGGCGCATCCCGACCTCGGCGACGTCCTGAAGAAGTTCACCCAGAAGCACCGGAAGGCTGCCCTGGAGGTGGCATCGGTGTGAACGACTTCCTTTCCATCCGCGACCTGGACGCTGCCGGTTTCGCCCGCCTGATCGATCTGGCGGGGCATATCAAGGGCACTCCGTCCGCATATGCTTACGCACTGAAGGGACGCTCGCTGGCCATGCTCTTCGAGAAGCCCTCGCTGCGCACCCGCGTCACCTTTGACGTCGCCATGTACGAGATGGGTGGACACGCGCTCTACCTGGGGCCCTCCGAGATAAGCCTGGGCAAGCGCGAGTCGGCGCATGACGTGGCGAAGAACCTTGAAGGCATGGTGGATGGCATCATGATCCGCACCTTCGCGCATTCCAATTGCGAGGAGCTGGCCCGCCACGCTTGCATTCCGGTCATCAACGCGCTCAGCGACTACAGCCACCCCTGCCAAGCCATGGCCGACTACCTGACGATGCTCGAAGCGAAGGGCAGGATCAAGGGCCTGAAGGTCGCGTACCTGGGCGACGGCAACAACGTGGCGCGCTCGCTGATGTTCGCCGGAGCACTGGGCGGAGCCAACGTCTTCGTCGCAACGCCCAAGGGCTTCGAGCCGGACGCTGCCGCCGTAAAGTGGGCCAACGAGCACGGCGCAAAGACCGGCGGACACTGCGTGATCACGAACGATCCCAGGGAAGCCGCACACCAGGCGGATGTGATCTACACCGACGTTTGGGCGAGCATGGGACAGGAGGCGGAGGTGGCGGAGCGGGCGAAGAAGTTCGCTGACTATCAGGTGAACGAGAAGCTCTTCCGGCACGCCCGGCAGGATGCCATCTTCCTGCACTGCCTGCCCGCACATCGCGGCTCTGAAGTGACCGATGAGGTCATTGATTCTCCCAACTCCGTTGTCTTCCAGCAGGCAGAGAACCGCCTGCATGTCCAGAAGGCGATTCTGTACGAAACGATGTACAACTTGCCGGACCGCTCGGCGCGCCGCGAGGCTGCGCACGCAGCGGCAGTGCACGGATAGCGGGGGAGTGTGCCACAAACAGCCCTCATTGCGGTGGGTGGAAACGCGCTGATCCAGGCAGGAGAACAGGGCAGTGCGTTGCAGACGGCAAAACACCTGCGACGCACCGCCGCGGCCATTGTGCGGCTGCTGCGCGACGGCATGCGCGTAGTGGTGACCCACGGGAACGGGCCGCAGGTTGGCGCGGCGCTGCTGCGTTCGGAGATCGCCGCCGGACGCGCCTACACACAAAGCCTGGACATTTGCGACGCCTGCACGCAGGGCGAGATCGGCTACGAACTGGCGCAGGCCCTGGGCAATGAGCTGCAATACGCGGGATTGCCGATGCGCGTGGTGAGCCTGGTGACGCAGGTGCTGGTGTTGTCCGACGACCCGGCCTTCGAGAACCCGACGAAACCGATCGGGATGTTCTACAGCGCGGAAGAGGCGCAGCAGAAGACGGAGACGTTCGGCTGGCGGATGGTGAAGGACCGCAAGCACGGCTACCGGCGAGTGGTGCCTTCTCCGGACCCGGTGACGATTCTGGAGCTGGAGACGATCCGCGAACTGGTCAAAGGCGGCACCCTGGTCATCGCAGCCGGCGGCGGAGGAATCCCCGTGGCGCGCACGGCGGAGGGCCTGCTCGGCGTGGAAGCGGTGATTGACAAGGACCTGGCGTCGTCACTGCTGGCTGCGCAACTGGGCGTGGACCTGCTGCTCATCACCACCGACGTGGAGTGCGTGTGCACGGACTTTGGCACGCAGATGCAGAAGCCGATCCACCAGGCCACGGCAGAGCAGATGGAGGAACTGCTGGCGAAAGGCCAGTTCCCGCCGGGCAGCATGGGACCGAAGATCCAAGCCGCGGTGCGTTTCTTGCGCGCCGGCGGTAAGCGCGCGGTCATCACGGACTGCGAACATCTGCAGGATGCCGTGAAGGGATCGGCCGGAACGCAGATTCTTCCGGACGGCTGCACAAGAGAGAATCCATCAGAGCGCGAGAAGCAGTTGGCTGCTTCTCGCTGAAGGAAAGTGACAGAGCATGACCACCGTAACGGAAGCGAAGACCTCCGCCAGGGACTACATCAAGCTGGAAGATGCCTACGGCGCGCATAACTACCATCCGCTCGATGTCGTCGTTGAGTCCGCCCAGGGTGTGTGGGTCACCGACGTGGAAGGCCGGCGCTATCTCGACTGCCTGGCGGCATACTCGGCCGTCAACCAGGGCCACTGCCACCCGGAGATCTACAAGGCCATGGTGGAGCAGGCCCGGAAGGTCACGCTCACCTCGCGCGCGTTCCGCAACGAACAACTGCCATTGCTTCTGGAGGAGCTGCACAAGCTCACCGGCTTTGACATGGCGCTGCTGATGAACAGCGGCGCCGAAGCGGTGGAGACCGCCATCAAGACAGCTCGCAAGTGGGGCCACCAGGTGAAGGGAATCGAGCCGGGAAAGGCGGAGATCATCGTCTGCGCCAACAATTTTCACGGCCGCACGGTGACCGTCGTCAGCTTCTCCACTGACGAGCAGTACCGCGAAGGATTTGGGCCGTTCACCCCCGGATTCAAGATCATCCCGTTCGGCGACGCGGCGGCGCTGGAGCAGGCCATTACGCCGAACACTTGCGCCTTCCTTACCGAGCCCATACAGGGCGAGGCGGGCATCATCATCCCGCCACAAGGGTTCCTGCGCGAGGCGGCGCGCATCTGCCGTCAGCACAACGTGCTCTTCATGCTCGACGAGATTCAGTCCGGCTTTGGGCGCACGGGCAAGCTGTTTGCCTACATGCACGAGGATGCCCGGCCCGACGTGCTGATCGTTGGCAAGGCGCTGGCTGGTGGCTTCTACCCGGTTTCCGGCGTGCTCGCCTCGCGCGATGTGCTGGGCGTCTTCCGCCCCGGCGACCACGGCAGCACCTTCGGCGGCAATCCTCTGGGCTGCGCGGTGGCTCGGGCTGCGCTGCGCGTGCTGGTGGAGGAGAAGCTCTGCGAGCGCTCAGCGACGCTGGGCGAGTATCTAATGGGCCGCCTGCGCGAGTTGCGCCATGTGGCCATTCGCGAGGTGCGGGGCCGCGGCCTTTGGGTCGGCGTGGAGCTGACAAGGATCGCGAGGCCCTACTGCGAGCAACTGATGAAGCTTGGGATCCTCTGCAAGGAGACGCATGAGCGCGTCATCCGCGTGGCGCCTCCGTTGGTCATCACGCGCGAGGAGATTGACTGGGCATTGGAACGATTTGCCCAGGTGTTCAGCGCCTGAAAGGCGCGCAACACAGGGAACCAGGAAGATTCCAGGGAGGTCTCCTGGAGAGCACTGCGAGAGCAGCCGCCGGAATGGAACTCGGCGGAGGACGAGGTGCGAGGTGTCTTCGGTTCGTATTTGGGAATTCTCAGAAGGGGGCGCAATCGGTGCTTCTGCCCCTTCTCGGGAATGGAGTCACCGTTTAGCAGGTGTTTTTCACGATTGCACCGCTTCCCGCCTGCATAATCAGTGGTTCTCGCTGGAACGGGCGAAGGCGCCGTACTGTGGGCGCTCCGCACCGGTCCGTGAGCAAGGGTGGTCACGCCACAAGATGGCGTGCGCTGCCGTGAATCGAACGCAATACTCTGAGAAAAGGGCCCCCTTAATGGCCACACATACGTAGATAGGAGCAATTATGGTTACCTATGCCGCACCTCGGCTTGCGGCGGCGGTAGTGCTGAGCAAGGCAGCGCTGCAACCGTTGATCGACAAGCTGCGGGCAAGGCAGTTCAGCGTCATCGCCCCGGTGGTCTCAGAAAGCGCGGTGGTGCTCGAGGAGATTGAGCGCGCCGAGCAGATGCCCATCGGCTGGAGCACACAACAGACGCCGGGAGGCTATCGGCTGGTCCGGGGAAATCCTGGAGAGTACTTCGGAGCCGTCCCCAGCGCGCATTCATGGAAGCGGTTTCTCAACCTGCCGCGCACGGATCTCCTGATCTCGCGCAAGACGGAACAGGGCTGGACCTTCTCTCCGGCGGAAGACAACGCACCACAACTCGCACTGCTCGGCGTGCCGGCCTGCGACCTGCAGGCCATCCAACTGCTTGATCGCGTTTTCCTGGGCTCGTATTCGGACCCGCACTACCTCAATCGGCGCCATCGTCTGTTCATTCTTGCGGTGAACTGCAACGTGCCCGCCGCGAACTGCTTCTGCCAGTCCATGGGGACGGGGCCGAAGGTGAAGAGCGGCTACGACCTGGCAATGACGGAGCTGCCCGACTCGTTCCTGCTCTATGTCGGCTCGGAAGCCGGTTCGGAGTTGCTCGATGGTCTGGACTGGCAACCGGCAACGGCATTCGACCTTGGCCGCGCCGCGCAGGTGGAGCAGCGCGCCGAGCGCCAGTTCAAGCGCACCCTGCAGACGGAGAAGCTGCCTGAGATCGTCTTCAACCGGCTGGAGAGCTCGCGCTGGGACGCTGTTGCCGAGCGCTGCCTGTCTTGCGGGAGCTGCACCATGGCCTGCCCCACCTGCTTCTGCAACACGGTGGAGGAGAGCATCACGCTTGACGGCCAGTTGGCCCGGCGGACACGCCTCTGGGACTCCTGCTTCTCCATGGAGTTCTCCCACATGCACGGAGGCAACAGCCGGCCCACCACGCGAGCGCGCTATCGCCAATGGCTGACGCACAAATTCGCTTCGTGGAAGGAGCAGTTCGGCGACCTGGGCTGCGTCGGCTGCGGGCGCTGCATCACCTGGTGCCCGGTCGGCATTGACGTCACGGAGGAGCTGCGCACGCTCCGTGGAATGGAGGCTAAATGAGCACCGCGACGAACGCACCGCTGCCTGATCGCGAACCGATGCTGCCCCATCCCGCGAAGGTGGTGAAGATCTACAACGAGGCCTACGGGGTCTCGACCTTTGTTCTCAAGTTCCAGGAAGAGCGGTACGCGGCTGCATACCGCTTCCAGCCCGGACAATTCAACATGCTCTACGTGCCGGGATGCGGCGAAGCCGCCATCTCGATCTCGTCCGATCCGGAGACGCCCGGTGAAGTGGGACACACCATCCGCTACGCCGGCATGGTGACCAGGGCCATCAGCCGCCTGAAGGTGGGCGACTTGGTCGCGGTGCGCGGCCCTTATGGCACGCCCTGGCCCATGGATTCGGTGGCCGGGAAGAACCTGCTGGTGGTGACGGGAGGCATCGGCATGGCGCCCATGCGACCGGTTATCCTGCAGCTGCTGAACCATCGCGAGCGCTTCGGGCGCGTGGTTCTGCTCTACGGCGGACGCACTCCGCAGGACCTGCTCTTCACCAATGAGTGGGACCAGTGGAAGGGACGCGGACTTGAAGTGCACGTGAGCGTGGACACCGCGGACGACACTTGGCACGGCGAAGTCGGAGTCATCCCCATGGACTTCTACCGTGTCCGCATGGACTGGAAGAACACGGTGGTGCTCACCTGCGGCCCGGAGATCATGATGCGCTTCGTCATTTATGAATCGCTGGCGCGGCGCATTCCCAAGGATCGCATCTTCATTTCCATGGAGCGCAACATGAAATGCGCAGTGGGACTCTGCGGCCACTGCCAGATCGGACCGAAGTTTGCCTGCAAGCACGGCCCCGTATTCAGTTACGCGGCCGTCGAGCAGTTCTTCGGAAAGGAGGAGTTCTGATGGCCACCCCGCTACCCAAACTTGCGGTTTTCAAATTCTCCTCCTGCGATGGGTGCCAGCTCTCGCTGATCAACCTGGACGAAGCCCTGGTGGCTTTGGCCAGCAAGGTCGAGATTGCCTACTTCCTGGAGGCATCGTCAACGAAGATCGAGGGGCCGTACGACATCGCCTTGGTGGAAGGCTCCATCACCACGCCGCACGAACTCGACCTGATCATGGCGGTGCGCCAGAAATCGAAGTTCCTGGTCGCCATGGGCGCCTGCGCCAATGCCGCCGGCATCCAGGCGCTGCGCAACTGGCATGACGTGGGCGAGTATGCCCGCTTCGTCTATGCCAGCCCCGCTTACGTGGAGACACTCGCGCAATGCTCGCCCATCGCCGAGCATGTCCCGGTGGATTTCTCCATCCAGGGATGCCCGGTGCAGAACGAGCAGGTGCTGGAGGTGATCACCGGCCTGCTGATGGGCTGGCTGCCTCGTCTGCCGGCGCATTCGGTATGCATCGAATGCAAGCGCAGAGGCAATGTCTGCGTGCTGGTGGCCGGGGGCAAACTCTGCGTCGGCCCGCTGACGCACGCCGGCTGCGGCGCCATCTGCCCGGCCTACGGCCGCGGCTGCTTCGGCTGCTTCGGTCCCATGGAGTGCGCCAATACGGATGCGCTGGCAGCGCGGCTGCTCACGATGGAACCGCAGCCCGGAGACGTCCTCCGTCTGCTGCGCAACTTCAACGCCAATGCCGAAGACTTCCGCTCGGCGAGCGATAAGCTGGAGAAAGGCACCGCATGAAGACCTCGACAGCAAGCAAAACACGCGACCTCCGTGTTGAGGCGCTCACCCGGGTGGAAGGGGAGGGCGGCCTCTCCGTGCGCCTCGACGGCAAGACGGTAACTGAGCTGAAACTGAACATCTTCGAACCGCCGCGCTTCTTTGAGGCTTTCCTGAGAGGCCGGCAGTACCACGAGGTGCCGGACATCACGGCGCGCATCTGCGGCATTTGCCCCGTCGCCTACCAGATGAGCGCGGTGCAGGCGCTGGAGGCAGCGCTCGAAGTGACTCCGTCGGAGGAGACGCGGCTACTCCGCCGGCTGATGTACTGCGCCGAGTGGATCGAGAGCCACGCGCTGCATATCTACATGCTCCAGGCGCCGGACTTCTTCGGCAAGAGCAATGCCATCGAGCTGGCGCGCGAGCATCCCAACGAAGTGAACCGCGGGCTCAGGCTGCACAAGGTGGGCAACGAGCTGCTTCGCATCATCGGCGGCCGCGCCATCCACCCGGTCACGGTCTGTGTGGGAGGCTTCTACAAGTTCCCCAAGCGCAGCGAGCTGCTGGCCTTGAAGGACGAGCTGGCCTGGGCGCTGGGGGCGTCGTTGGAGACCGTCAAGTTCGTCCGCGGTTTCCGCTTCCCCGAGCTCACGCCCGACTACGAATTCGTCTCCCTCTCCGGGCGCGAGTACCCGATGAACTCCGGCCGCATCGTCACCTCGAAGTCGGTGATCCTGGAGGTATCGGAGTTCGAGCAGATGTTCCTGGAGGAGCACGTGGAACGCTCGAACGCCCTGCATTCGGTAAGGGCCGACCGCGGCACCAGCTATTTGGTGGGGCCGCTGGCTCGCCTGAACCTGAACCAGGATGCGCTCGGCGCGCAGGCCAAGGAAGCCGCTATTTCCTGCGGCATGTCGTGGCCG
>Ga0209777_10002666_pt1 | contig 23100 bp, 29 predicted proteins | sample FrelakmetHBP12HB_FD_187147 | JGI IMG/M metagenome (GOLD analysis project Ga0209777, IMG submission 187147) | Freshwater lake sediment microbial communities from the University of Notre Dame, USA, for methane emissions studies -HBP12 HB (SPAdes)... | ecosystem: Environmental > Aquatic >...
TCCACAGAAAAAGGAAGGAAGCTGAGAGGAAGAGCGAAGAAGAAGCCGCTGCAATAAGAGGGAAACGTTAGTCTCAAATCTTGGTTCGACGAGAGATTCAACAAACTAGGCTGATTTGCACCGAATTAGATCGATATCTGCGATCAGATTAAGAGAACGAAATCCTAACAGAAGATTCATCTGCAAATCTAGAGGCGACTTGAGCCAAATAGAGGAGAACGCGAAACTGGTACGCCCCCCAAGCCTCATGATGACTTGTTTCATGAGACTAGCATCAAGCGATCTGTTTCCCCGCCGCCGGTCCCCACATGGCATTGTAGATCTCGGTGATCTTGACCATGACACAGGCCTTGGCCGGTAGCTTGTTGTTGATGCCATGCACCCATTCTCTCATTTGATTGAAGTTTTCTCCTTCCTTGCATAGGGTGACATTGCCCTTGATCTGAAAAGACTTCTTTGTCTCCGAGCTGTAGCAGAGGACGGATATTTTCGGGTTCTCCTTCAGATTGGAAGCGGTCTTATAGAAGAAGTTGTCCGCGATCATCAAAGTCTCATCATCCACGATCTTCAAGAGTCCGATGAAGACAACGTTTGGAACTCCACTCTTGCTGGCCGTTGCGATTGGCACTGGCTTTTGCTTCTCCAGGGTCTCTCTAACTTCAGATGGCATCTTGACCATTACATCACCTTCCAGCGTTATATCTTGCAATTTATTTAGCTCTTATGCAGGTTCGCATAAAATTGGAGGGAAAGCCTCTGTATGATGCGGCGTGGATGTGAGAATAGCTGGCTACCATGTTGTTCTCCAAGATGCCGTCGAGACCGCCCTTGATGCCTGCGCCACGGTCAAGCTTTACGGCGTACTCGACTTTTTCATTCTCATCCATTACCAGCTCTGAGTGGTGGAACTCGTGGCCAAGGATGCTTGAGCCAGCCTGGCCAAGCAAGCAGTCGCTAGCCAGTTTACCAGAAACGTAGCTGACCACTCGGATCTGCCCCTTTCGAACTTTACCCGGAACCAGGCCCACCATCTCATGCCGCTCGCCATCCCACTCGATCTCTTTTGCCAGGTACATCAGGCCGCCGCACTCCGCGTAAATTGGTAGCCCTTGTTCGTGGGCCTTCTGGATGGAGCCGAGCATGGATGAGTTTCGCGACAGCTCGGCAGCATATAACTCAGGATACCCTCCGCCGATGTAAATCCCGTCCACCTTTGGCAGCTCTTTGTCGTGGACTGGGCTGAAGGATACGACTTTTGCGCCTGCCAGCTCCATGAGCTCCAGGTTGTCACGGTAATAGAAGTTGAAGGCTTCATCCAGGGCTACGCCGATCCGGAGGCCAATGCCTTGGTTGTTTCGTTCATAGAGATCAGGCTCTGGCGTCTCCAGGGGTTCGACCTGATTGGCAATCTCAAGGATTCGGTCGATGTCCAGGCCCTTTTCCACTATATCCCGGATTCTATCAAGCCGCTGGACAAAACCATCGTGCCTGGACTCGCCCTCCTGCATCGGCACCAATCCGAGATGTCGCATGGCCAGGTGCATGGACTCATCCCTGGGAATAACGCCAACGACCTCGACGCCAGCGTACCGCTCGATCTCCTCTCTAGCCTTCCGAGCATGCCGCTCGCTGCCCACTTTGTTCAGGATGACTCCTTTGATGTCGACCAGGGGATCGAAGTCCATGTAGCCTTTGACCAGAGCGGCCGCAGACCTTGTTATCGACCGGGCATCTACCACGAAGATCACAGGAGCCTTCAGGATCTTGGCGATCTGCGCCGTTGATCCCAGGTCTCCCTCATAACCCTCGTAAAGGCCGCGGACACCTTCGATCACCGAGATGTCGGCACCTTCTACCGCATGGGAATACACCTCCTGCACAGTCCTCTCCGGGATGAGGTAGCCGTCTAGGTTTCGGCACGGTCTTCCTGTAATCCACGTGTGATAGGAAGGGTCGATGTAATCCATGGCAACTTTAAAGGGCTGGACCTGAAGGTGACGGCCGCGAAGAGCAGAGAGCAGTCCAGCCACGATGGTGGTCTTTCCGCTGGAGCTTCTATCTCCGGCTAGCAGGATCCGTCCGGCGTATCCGGAGGTCATGCCCGCGACAGCTCCCTGAGTCGCTCGTCACTTATGGGTTTGGGAACCTTTGGCTCTGCATCTTCCATGACTGCTTTGGCAAGCTTGCGGTAGATTCCGGCAATTTCTGAGTTCGGAGCGCCCTCAATGACAGTGACACCTTTTCTCTCGTACTCCTGTACTAGAGGATCTTTGGGTATGAAGGCCACCATTCTGTTGTCAAGCTCCTTGGCAAAGCTCTCCACAATCTCCCTTTCGCCTAGGGCCTCTCGCGAGTTGCATATCACGCCAGCCAGTGGTGTCCGTAGGCGTCTCAAGCCCCGGCATATGTTGTTGGCGGCGTAGATGGGCATATATTCTCCTGAGGTTATGATGTAAGCCTGGCTGACCAGGCCCTTTCTGATTGGGGCCGAGAAGCCGCCACACACAATATCGCCTGGTACGTCGTATAGCACGAGGTCTACATCTTCCATTGCCGTAGAGACTTTGCGCAAGAACTGAATGGCAACTATGATGCCTCTACCGGCACAGCCCACCCCGGGCTCCGGTCCTCCTACCTCGATGCACCTTACGCCCTTATATCCCTTGAAGACGACATCCGACTCTGCGATCTCTCCGCCCCGTTGGATTAGATCCATCATGGTGGGGATCCTACGGCCAACGAGGGTTATGGTCGAATCGCTCTTCGGATCGCAGCCGACGACCAGCACCCTGTGTCCGTCTTCGGCGCAGGCGGCTGCGATGTTCGAGGCAGTGCAGGACTTGCCTATCCCGCCTTTGCCATAGATCGCAACGTGCTTAATGGGTGACATCAATTGACTCCGGGAAGCTTGAGACTACACCATAGGATATACAGTTTATCAAGCAATGAGTTATCTAGGTATGCTACGCTTCGGCTCACGACAACGGGAGGTAAATGAACCCCAGAGGATGGCTTAGCCTAGCATTTCTAGTGCTAGTTCTGGTCACATTTCTCCTACCGCCTTCCGTGGCTCAAGCGTCTTCCACGGAGGCTGCCCTGGTCAGAGGATACATCACTAACATCAGCAGCACCTGGAATGCGCACGACTTTGGCTGGTTCTACTACGATCTTGACAAGGATGACGGAGGCGAGCAGCTTTCAGTAGATGTCCACGGGCGGACCGCGGAGCAAGGACATATAGTCTACTCCAGCCGTGTCTGGTCCAGCGACTTCGAGTTCAAGCCCTGGGGAAAATACCAGTCAGTGGCCTTCTTGGGAAAACGCTACTTCGCCGGCTATCCCGACAGCTCCTTCACGGATGCCAAGAGCGCTCTGGAGAAGGGCGAACTAAGAGAGATACTCATCGATGATAAAAATACGCACATCTTGGACTATCATAACCCTCTATCGCTCTTAGGGGGTTATATCTTAGTTGTCAACGAAATCTCTACAAACGACAGCAAAGTCAATTTCGTCCTCGTTAAGGGAAAGACGCTTGTAGACATGGGCGTGGTGAGCATCGATGGAACTTACGCTTTCAAGAATAAAGATGATCTTCCATTGATATTGATCCATGTCTCGAACGCTTTAGGCGGTGATAAGAATGGAACAGTTGAGGTCGATGGTGTATTCCAGCTGAGCGATGCTCCGGTTGTCAGGATGAAAGAAGGTGACAAGCTGGGTAATATGGATCTTATAGACCTTAATGATCAGGAGATTGTTTTTAAATCTGACAAAGATATTTCGATGACCAGGGATACCGTTGTGCCATTGGCTGATAGGTTAATGATAATTGTGGTGAATGATACAAACCTGTTTTACTATCCTGAGGGGGCTATCACGGATTATGGAAATCAAGCGATAAGAGGTCCCGTTTTCAATGCCGACTCGGTAGTCCCGGTTAGACTTGGTCAATATCCATCCAAGGCTCAGGCCAGATGGAATTCCGGGAACTTCACAGGATTCTATTTTTCTCCAGAAGACAAGTTGGGAAGCGAAACGCTTACTCTTTTTCCCCCAAATGATAGGACGGTACCAACGCCGACAAGGCCAGAAATCATAAATGGAGAAGCGCGCTGGAATGGGCTACAGTATGTATCGTTCATGCAGTCTAAAAAATTTAATTTCAGACCTTGGGGTAATTACTACACAATGAGTTTTATTGGAGAGTCTTGGTTTGTAGGCTACAATCTCGGACCAGACAAAGAGGGTGGTGAGTCCTTGAACCTTCTCGAGCACCAAAAATTGGGCAAAGTCCTGATAGATCAGGAGACACGAGGGATGATTGTAGCTGGAAACTACACCCTTGCTGAGGGCTACGAGCTCTACATCAGGGATGTGACAGAAGATAAGATCTTTGTGCATCTCCTAAAGAATGGACAGCTTGTAGACAGCTCAATAGCGGAATCCAACTCGACTTATGTTTACAAAAAGGACATTGGCGATGTCAAGGACATGCCAATCATAATGATGCACGTAGACAGGATCTTCAGCGATGGGAGGACGAAGTTCGCATCAATTGACGGGCTTTTCCAGTTGTCGGACCAGTATCTCCTCTCAGTTGAACCAGGCTTGGGACTAGGAAATATGGAGATAGTGGGAACACCCGAGTTTGGCATCTTAAGCATGTGGAACCACGACAGTTTTACTCTAAGCCGAAATTCAAACGTTAACCTCTGGCCTGGATTGAGCATTCGTGTCGCTGATAATGATACATTGCGATATTGCCCGTATACTGTTCAGCACGTCGTCCCCAAACCCGCGCTGGGAGACATTGGTTATCCCAAGAATATAAACTCATCAGGGCAGGCCAACTTCACTATGACGGCCCTGGCAGGCGATATAGTAAGCGTAAATGCCAACATCAACGACCCGTCTGGAAGAACCGTATTTACGAAAGACCTCACCAGGCTGGGAGTAGGTTCGGATAACTTGTGGAACTACTTTTGGCAATGGAACGCATCCATACTGACGCTTAGCGATGACGGCAGCCAGATCCTCGATGCGAACGGGAATCCCATTCCTGGAATGCTCTACCTCAATGAAACTAGCAGGCCGATACCGGTGGGGATCAGGTTCGACGGATCCGGAAAGATAGCCAGTATGGCAGATAACAAGGTGATCTATTACGTCTCCCGTTCGGATTACAACCTGACAAAGCCCAAATTTACTTATGACTCTATGTTGACTAACAACACTGCCAAGTGGGAGTATATAAAGATCAACATAGGTTCAAGCATGTTGAAGTTTTACGAGACTGTCAACGGTTCGTTCAACTTGAGCAAATTCAACCATACCATAACAGGTTCCATCGATTCCCTGGAGCCTCATGCCCTTCGTGTTGCCGCCAAACCAGGCAAATACGAGCTGGGCGTAAGGATCGAGAATACGGCAGATGCCCTCAGGATAAACGGGTTGTTCTTCAATGTGACGGCCCCCGAGATGCACGGCGTGTTCTTAGGATCCAATTCGACACGGACTGGCGGCCAGGTGTCGGTCCTCCTTGAGGTTCCCGCTTCTGATTCGGAGAAGAAAATCGAGATATCCTACAACCCCGAAATGATCAAAGCAATAGGCGCATTTGGGCCTTGCACCACCCCGTCCTATATGGATGAAAAAGCCGGCTGGATCAATGTGACGTTTCCTCCAAGATGCGGGGTGACCAACCTGACCTTCGTCGCAGCACAGAAGAATGCCACGTCCGATCTATTGGTGGTCAAGGTAGAAGGATTCAAGCCGAATAAGGTGACAAATGGATCGATAACAGTAATTGCCGAAAAGAATGTGAACAAGAGCAGTGATCTATTATTTGTAGCTGCTTTAGCAGCATTATCCATGGCGGCTGTAGTCAGACGACGCAGAATGGTTCGATGAATTCAAGGGTCGTGATCTTAAGCTTTGGACCCGGCGTTGTCAGCCTTTTTCAGCTACCCTTGAGCGTCTATGTTATGTCTTACCAGCTCGTGCTTGTCTCTGGTGACTGCGAATAGCTCATCGAACATGGCAGGCGCATGTTTCTGGATAGCTTTGACTCCTTCTTCAGATTATCCCCTCTAGTGGCCACCCTTGAGATCAGACTGTCAAAGCTCTCATTAGCCAGAAGCTCAGATGTGCCCGCAAGGTTTTGCTTAGCCAGTTATCAGCCATATCAGCTGCGATGCATTCTCTCACGGCGGCTTTAACGATCTCTTGCATAATGGCTGAGATGTAAGCTGGTGCAGAGCTAGTCAGGTCTGCCAGGACTTCGAGATCCTTCTCCTTGGCCTCGATCGGATATCCAATGGTTCCGAAGAAACTGAGAATCAAAGCCCTATCCGAGGCAGTTGTCTCTTTCCCTAAGACAACTAAAGATACACCTTTTGACCTTTCTGAGGTAACGCTCTGGATAACTCTGGTCGCCATGGCTCTTGATATCGATTCTATATCGTCTAGACTGAAATCCGCCGCCACTGATATTAGCAGCTTATCTGAAGTCAGCTCATCCCGAAGCTCCCTCAAAACGTCCTTAATATCCAATGGCTTCACGCATAGAAAGATAACATCGGATCGCTTGGCTTTCTCTCTGTTATCACCCACCATTATGCTCAGATCTCTGGCCAGAAGTTCAGCTTCCTCTCTTGTCCGGTTGTTGGCTACAATGTCCCCTGGAGCAGCTACCTATGTCTCGATGAACTTATGAATGAGCATGCTTCCCATGTGCCCAGTGCCGATAAATCCCAAGAGAACCATGCTAACTCCTCGTCGAGCAGGCCTGCATCATGCGGATCTCAAACGGTCCGCTGTTTCCTGCATAGAGCTCTTCTCCCGCAACTTCGTCAAAGCTAGAGGAGCCTCCTGGAATCCCTCAAGAGCGTTGAAGAATCTGTCCAGGGGATCGCCCTTGTAGGTTGGCACCAGGAAGATGTGGGTGTGAGGAATCCTGCGGCCACGGGCGTACATGGCGACGAAGTCCGGACTGTAGGCTTTCATGATCTTGCCGGCCACGGTTTGGGCAACTTTGAATAGGCTCTCCACTTCATCCTTAGCAAGGTCATGCCACCAGGGAACATGCCTTTTGGGGATGACCAGGCAGTGGCCTTTGGAGAAGGGGTTTATGTCCAGGATGGCCATGGACAGCTCATCCTCGTAGACACAGTAGGCCTCTGCTTGGCCCGCAACTATCCTGCAGAATATGCAGCTATCGTTCTCGGTCATTTCGATCCCAAAATACATCCACTAACTTGGATTGGAATGTTCGGTTTTTTTTGCGTTCCCGGATCAACTGAGGTCAGGAAATCGTCCAGGATTCGGTTGAACTCTTCTGGTGTGTCCATCTGCAACCAGTGCACAGTGCCGGTTACCCGGATGTGCGACAAGTCTGCAACAAGATTATGCAGGCTGAAAGGAGCATCGTTAAGCGTCGTGACGATTGATAGTTTAGGTCCTATGTAGTGCCGAAGGGGCGTCAAAGGATCATACTGAAGTGTGGCCTTGAATATTCCGATCACCGTCTCACGTGGGGTATTTCGCAGGTCTCGAATGACCTTGTTCCGAACCGCTGGCGATGATCCTGTTAGAAGCATTCCGTAGTAGTCTTCAATCGCCTTTGGGTACGAGTCAGATTCTAATGCCCCAATCAACTGGCTGACTTGCTCAGCTGGAACCTTCCTCGCGTCTCCTGAGGGATCGGCAAGAAGAAGCCCTGCGACCTTTTCAGTTTGCATGCTTGCATAGGCGATTGCCACCGTTCCACCCGAGCTGTGGCCCACAAGGACAAACCGCTCTATCCCTAGCTCGATTACAACGGTTTCTAGATCCCCGGCCATCGACTCAATCGCAAAGTCTCCATCTTTCGGCAACTCCGAATTGCCGTGGCCACGGAGGTCGAAAGCTACAGCTCGTCTTTCCTCTCGTAGGTGTTCAAGCTGAGCTGACCAGTGCGAGGCGTTGCCTGCCAGAGAATGCACGAAGACAACTGGCAAGCCGCCAGAGCCACAATCGTCAACGCTAAGGCTGGGGGAACTCAATTTGCCCTTAACGCGAATTAGAGCCATTATCTCCTCATAAATACTCAACCGCCAAGTATTCTATTTACCCACAGCTTCCCTCGCCTGACTCGTAGGCTTCCCTTAACTGGCCTGCAACTTCGCTTGAGAGCATCTTTCCGGCGACTGTGAAGAAAACCTCCGCAAACTCGGGGTAAAGGCACCCAAGGCTCTCTGAGCCGCCTAGAATCAGATCAGAGATGTATCGCATATCCTCTGCTGAAAGCCGATTCAGCCTCTCTTCAAAGTCCCGTTCATCTTTGGAGTGATGGTTGGCCACAGGAGGAAGGATGTTCATGTACTCCAGATCAATCCCCTGGCCCAAAAGATCCTCAAACTCAGGCACCAGCTTCTTCAGGATGTTTCTGTCTCTTTCGCCTAGCTCTCTGCCCATGTTCTTCCAAAGGCTGTGCGAAAATAAAGAATTAACCTACAGACTGACCAATCCACTCAAGATAGCGCTTATCCCCATCGACAATGGGAATGGTTATGATCTCCGGCAGCTCGTAGCTGTGAAGCTCCTTTATCCTGACTTTGATCCGTTCCGCCAGTCTCATCTCAGTCTTTATTATCATCAGCTCCTCCAGCTCGTCACAGGACTTCCCTTCCCAGATGAAATAAGATCGAACCTTTGAGACGTTCACGCAGGCGGCCAGCCTCTCCTGCACCAGGGCTTTGGCGACCTTTTCCGCCCCACCTGATGGTGCAGTGCACAAGACTATTGCAACTTCCGTCCCTGCATTGGTCATTGCCCGTTCACCCACCTGTGCCCGTCGTCCTTTATCTCCTTCTTCCAGATGGGGACCCTGACCTTCAGTTCTTCAATGATGTAGCTGCATCCATCGAAGGCTTCCTTTCTGTGACCTGCGGCACAGACGATTAGGACGATGTTATCGCCAATGGACAAAGACCCAATTCGGTGGATTATGTCGACGGACCTCAGATGGAATCTACTCACGGCTTCATCTCTCATGCGCTCCAGTTCAGAGATTGCCACCTCCTTATATGCCTCAAGCTCCATAGACTTGATATCATCGTTCCTGACTGTCCCAAGGAAGGTGACGATTGCCCCTACGTCTCCACTCCTGGCCTTTTTAACTACTTCATCTATTGAAAAATCGGCTTCTGTGATATCTATCAATTGCCTTTAGCCTCCTGCCACAGGAGGAAAGATTGCTATCTCGTCTCCATCCTGAAGCTCAGCCAATAAGCCTTCAGGTGAATCGATCCTCTTGCGGTTCTTCATCAGCATGACGTACTCTCTAAGCCCACCAGATTCGTCGAATGCTGCATCCCTCAGTTTTTGATTGGAAGCTGAAAGGACGTTTAATAGGTCGTTCATATTGGAGCCATCCTTCAGCTCCATTGTGATCTCTTTCCCCAGGATTTCCCTGAAGCTGGCAAAACCCCTTATACGAATGATCATCTTTCCCGGCTTCCATAGATCTGCAACTGGCCGATTTATTTGAATACTGAACGATAATCGACAGGCTTTTCGGAGGCGGAAACCTCTGCTTTTAGTCCCTTTTTTAGAGATGCCATTACTCGCTCTTTTTCCCTATCCCTGAGCCTTTGGATCTCTTCTTCGCTTCTAATCTTCATCACAAAAGTGCCGTGGCAAGGTTTTACATAAGTGAATAACAGCTCGCCCTCCTTTGCGCCTATTGGAATAGGAGGAACCCCTATTATGTAGTAATCCTTGAAGATCTTGTAGCCAGGATCAACGTAGTACACTTCGTCGGAGTTCTTTTCTATGAATTCTTTGGCCTCTCTGAAAGAGACCCTCTCCAGCAGAAGATCGTATTTCATCTGCTCGATGCAGCTCATGAGACCAGCTCCGCTATCACTTTGTCTATCTTGTTCTTAAGGGGTGTGGGGTTGTGCACAGCCTTGGCCACAATCTTCTCGCAATTGAACTCGATGGTATCCGCCAGTGCCTCGGCATTCCGGCCGAAGATAACTGCATAGAGCTTGGCCTTGGATATGGCGCTTACGGTTGCGGCGAAGGCCATGCCCGCATCGCTGTGCATGAAGGCGAAACAGATATCGAAGTCCGTCTTCTTCTCAATTATGTCAGCTAGGCACTGGTCCAGGTCAACTGAGTTCTTGACATAGTACCTGTCCGTATCGGAGACCTTCAAGAGCTTGGTGGCCGCATCGGTTCCCGCTACCGTTACATCCAGGCCTGCTTTGGTTAGCTTGTATGAGAGGTATAGAACTATGCTCATCTGGACCGGGACTTCCGGGCAACCCATCATTAGTAGTACCCTTTTAGGAGCTTCTTCTGCCATTCGATTCATCTCAATCCATGTTTGTTTCTTTTGATTTATACTTGCGTTCAAGCATAATAACACTTGTGAATCCGCAAAATGCAAGTCAAGAAATTCATGCGTTCTTTACAGCCACAATCCCTCTTCATCGCCAGAATTGAAAGTGATATGTAAGCTATCGGAAACCATCACAGCAGATGCATTGATGCGCATCTAAAGCTTGTATCCGGTGGCGGACTCGTACATCTCTTTTATCTTCTTTGCCGTCTCCTTGGAGACCTTCGCGGCGAGGATGTCAACTAATATTTTTGCGTACTCGGTGGATATGCACAAAAGACACTCGGATTCGTCCAGGATGCGATCCACCAGGTAGGTCAGATCCTCGCCGGATAAACGGTTCAGTCGCTCCTCAAAATCCTCTTCATCGACGGCGTAGTGCATAGATACCGGTGGGAGTATGGAGTGGTACTCGATTCCGGAACCCGAGCGGAGCTTTTCTTCTACCTCAGGCACAAGCTTTTTCAGAATCTCCAAATCCTTCCCTTTTAATTTCCTCATAGCAATAGATCTCCGAAAGAACTACTTTTTGGATTTTTTGAGGTGGCTTAAGACGATTAATCGAGCTCTATTTCCATCATCTAATAGGTCGAATAACTGGATTAGGTCCAGGTAAAGCATAAGGAAGCACGACAAGTTAAGGCTTTTCAGCGCTCCTCCCACTTCTTTGTTCCCGATGGCTTCAGGATCTTTTGCGCATCCCCGCGTAGGAGCATGTTTGTCAGCGCAGAAAGGGAGCACAGAGTCCCACGACCCTGGATCTCCTCGCCTTCAGGCCCTGGTATCCGGGCAACAATTCCACCCTCCGCGGTAATCTCAATCTCAGTGCCTAGCTCGCTCAACCGGTGGAGGATTACGTTACCTGTGGCCCCCATAGACTTCTCCATCCAGCAGTGCTTGAAGGGGCAGAGGTTGCAGTAGTCCCTGAACAGATCGGCACTGGCCTTTGGCACCAGGCCCGCGACGATCTCGGCCTTGGCTGTACCGTAGGCCATGCAGCAGCCCAAGACCCGCTTGGCCAGGATCTTGTCTCCCTGGGCCAATGTAACCCGGACATGGCCGCCCTTGACCTCGTAGCGGTTTTCGATGCCCAGATCGTACTTCTTCTTTCCAGTGTTCTCCGCATCCCTGAGGGCCTCTTTGATCTTTTCGGCCAGAGAAGGAGTCCTGGCCGCTCCGATGGTCACAGCGCAGGTGGGGCAGTAAGCAGGAGGCGACCTGGCAATCACATTGCCTTCCTTGTCAAGGAAGGTGGCGACAACGCCCATGCCCTCTCTCTTGATCAGGGTACGGCCGCCCATCTTCTGGACTGTCACAAGAGCCATGGCTGCAGGTGTTAGAACTCTGCCGTAGCCATACAGGTCGGCCACCAGGTCGATGTCTTCCTGAGTATTGATGCCTTCTCGCCTGAGGTCTTCGGCTACATCATCAGGAATCAGCCCGGCATCTAGCTCAGCAGCCAAGACGGCAGGCGACCAGACCACTCCGATCCCCTGGCCGATCACTATGCCTTTGTCATCGAAGATTTTGGCGAGGATGTCTCCGGGCTGCTCGTAGGCCACGATGCGTCCCCCTGCGCGGCAAATCTCTTCAGCTACGGCATGGCAGATTCCGCAGGCTCCTTCTTTGGGCCTGACTACTTCTTTGACTCGCTTTACAAGCTCTTCTTTGAAGGTTGACGGCTTCTCGATTGTGATATTATCCATAATATCTATTAAGGTACTGGCGATTGCTTAAATATATTGTTGGGCAACGCGGAAAAGTTCAAAGACCAAATGCCTCAAGGGGAAAACTTACAGGTTGCCCATTTATTGTTCTTGATATTGCTTAATGACAAAAGCAAGGTTGACATCGCTGGATTTGCACTAGTACTTAATATTATTCACAAAAGTTAATAAGAATGTGATTCCAATATGGATCTATGAAAGCCGGTTACTCGTATCCAATTGAGACCTTAAAGCATTGGTTTGCCCCCATCGGCGGCCTGTCCATGGATCTTGAGCCAGGCCAAATCGGACTTAACAAAGAGGCCCTTGCAGACAACACAGATCTTGTTCCCTACCAGGATAGGGTATCCTTGTCGAAGCTAGATGGAAGTGGATCTCAGCCACTTTTCGCCAAGAAGTACTTTGAGGTGGTGCCTCTCGATAAAGCTTGCCCAGATGCCTTATCCAAATCCCTGAATGGAGAGGCAGTCTTGCCCCACCAAGAGGTTAGGCATAAGAATAATTTCACGGAACCATTCCAAGTGGGCGAGTTTGTTGTATTGAATGGGGTCCTGAGCCAGAGGTATCCAAAGGAATATGCAGCCAGCGTGAGGTAAGCTGGACTTGACTAGATAGACTATTCAGGCATCCCTGAGATGGGAAGGCTATCTTCTGGTGCGGCCGCCCGGTTGACAGGCTTTCCTCGCACAGTTTTCCTCTCAACGCTGGCTGAATACGGCATCAATACCTTTGAGCTGACAAAGATGAACTGATGAAAGAGGCCTGTTTTTGCCTGAAGCAATCTGCAATATATCGCCATTTCAGTATTTGCGCCAGATTGACCTGCTGGGGATCTTACTGGTGTTGACCGATAAGGTCATTGTGCCCATGGATTAGGGCGGCGCGGTGCTGGAGATGGCCGGGGAGAAATAGATTTTGTCCTTAGTAGAAGGAAGGACCGCTAAATCCAACCCAATAATCCTATCATTGTCGTCGAAAATCTTGGCTAGGATGCCTCCGGACTGCTCGTAGGCTACGATGCGGCCCCCGGTGTGGCAAATCTCCTTCGGCTACGGCATGGCAGATTCCGTAGGCTCCCTCTCTTGGCCTGACTACTTCTTTTTCTAGCTTTATGCGATCTTCTTTGAAAGTGTATTACTCATTGATCGTGAGATTGTCCAGCTGTAAGAAACGATCTAATACAGAAAGAAATTGCGCCTGGACACCCATTTTACCTCTATTCTTAGCCTTGGTATTTTCCGCCGAGGTAAGTCTTCTCGAGAGATAGTAGGATTTTCCATCACCTTTTTAGCTCCCATCTAAATATCATTCATCGTGAATCTAGGGGTGCTCTTCTCCGGCGGCAAGGACTCTACCTTCGCCTGCTACAGGGCCATGGAAAAGGACACCGTAGCCTGCCTGATCACCCTCATCTCCGAGAACGAAGACAGCTACATGTTCCATACGCCGAATATTCGCCGCACCGGCTTACAAGCTGAAGCCATGGGATTTTCTCTGCTCTCCTGGCCCACCGGTGGCCAGAAGGAGGAAGAGCTTGAGGACCTTAAGGCAGCCATCGCCGCTGCTGCCGAGTTGTACGGCATCGATGGAATCGTCACCGGAGCCATTGAGTCAGTCTATCAGGCCGCCAGGATGCAGAGGATCTGCCTGGATCTAGACCTGTGGTGCTTCAATCCGCTGTGGCAGATCAACCAGGTGGACTACCTGAGACTGCTTCTGTCTGAAGGGTTTAAAATAATAATATCCGGCGTGTTTGCCTACCCCTTCAACGAATCCTGGGTTGGCGCCACATTGACCGAAGAGATGATTCAGAAGCTAGAGCAGCTTCAGAAGAAGTACAAGATCAACCCCTCTGGCGAGGGCGGCGAGCTGGAGACCTTCGTCCTCGACGGCCCGCTCTTCAAGAAGCGCATCGAGATCCTGAAGGCCTCCAGGACCTACGAGAACTACCGAGGACATTTCCTCATCGAAGATGTGAGGCTGGTCGATAAATGATCCTTCTCCTAGACCTATGCTACGAAAAGGACTCTCTATCGAAGTACGAGTTTGTCTTTCCCATTGCCGACACGATGAGGAAAACTGGGGCACGTTTTGAGACTCTGCATTTCACGGAGATAGCCGAAGATAAACTGGGAAAATACGATAAAATAATACTCTGCGGCACGGCCTTAAAGGATAACACCTACGCGGATCGAATTGAGATGTTTTCCTGGCTGAAGCGGTACGACATGCCTGTGCTGGGAATCTGCGCAGGGATGCAGGTGATCAGCGCAGTCTTCAGCGGCCACATTGTGCCCCAGTCAGCCATTGGGCTGGAAAGGCTGGAGATCGTCGCAGAAACGCAGCTTCTGGGAAAACCTCGGCAAATCGAAGGCTATCACCTCCATAACTACGGCGTGACATTGCCTGAGGGGTTCCTGGTGGTGGCAGGAACAACAAAGGTTGTAGAGGCCTTCAGGCATCGCGACCGGCCCATATACGGAATAATATTCCACCCCGAGGTGCGCAACAGGTGGATTCTGGAGCGCTTTGCGGAGTTATAGGGTGACTCTTCTCCAGTTCAGGGAGCCACACTCTTAGCCGTTCAATTGGGCAAGATTCATATATTCTGTTGAGCTGAATTCCGAAAGACTGAGAAGATTTATAGTTAAGATGCGCCAGTAACAATTGTAATTTAGATCGCTCAGCATTACAGGTTCGATGACATGAAATCACCGTGCGAGGAGATAGTCTGGGATGTGTTGCCCGCCATCAGGGCGGCAATCGCCGAGGAGCTTGTAAGAAGAGAGCTGTCCCAAAAGGATGTCTCTAAGCTTTTAGGACTTACTCAGCCGGCAGTTTCTCAGTACGTGTCCAAGAAGAGAGGCTACAGCATGAAGTTTAATGAAAAAGTAAAGGCGGACATAGTCAAGCTGGCAGACGATCTGATACAGGATAAAGTGGCCAACCTGACGGAGAGAATTTGCCAGATCTGCAAGGACCTTAGGGGCGATGAGTCCTATTGCGGTCCTGGAAGCTGCCGTTGAGAGCGTGTCTTAGAGTAACAAGAGCAAACGAACCTGGCTCCTTCAAAATGGTCACATTCAATTGCTATTCTGAGATAGATTAGATTTTTACCATCCTAGTGCATTTCTGATCCTTGAGTTGGTGCATACACAAGTTCGTACTCTCAGATGGCTACAATAAAGAGGATAAAATGGATTGTGCAGAAAAGCTTCAAGGGCTGAAGAAGAAGCTTGCTGAGAAGGAAAAGATCTTGATATCTTTTTCAGGTGGGGTGGATAGCAGCCTACTGGCAAAAGTTGCCAGTGATGTCCTGGGCGAGAATGCTCTGTGCGTTATTCAGGACTCGGAGACAATGCCCAGAAGCGAGCTTGAGAATGCCGTTGCTCTGGCCACATCTATGAGCATAAATTGCCAGGTGGCGAAGTATTCAATCCTCGACGACCCAGATTTTATCAAGAATCCACCCGATCGATGCTATATATGCAAAAAAGCATCGGCCAGAATGCTAAAGATTTTGGCTGCGGAGAAAGGCATAAGCTGCATAGCTGATGGAGTTAATCTCTCCGACTGCGGCGATTACCGGCCTGGGATTTTGGCCAGCGATGAAGAAGGGATATGGCACCCCTTTATAGAATCAGGAATATCTAAAGAAGACATCAGGGAAATAGCCAAACAAATAGGCCTTTCCTTCTGGAATAAGCCATCATCAGCATGTCTTGCCTCCAGGATACCCTACGGCGACGAGATCATAGGAGATAACCTGACAATGGTGGAAAAAGCCGAAGATCATCTAAAAGGCCTGGGCATCCGACAGGTTAGAGTGAGAGTACATGGTCGCGTTGCCAGAATCGAAGTCCTCGAAGAAGATATGGATAAAGTCCTTCGCTTCAAGGATAAGATCTCAAAAGAGCTGAAGGATGCCGGATTCAAGTACGTCGCGCTCGATCTTCAGGGTTTTCGGAGCGGAAGCATGAACGAGGTCCTATAGAATATAATTGAGGATGTCCAATGAATCTTGAGAAGATCATATCGGATTTTCCCATCTTGAAAGATGTAATTTACATGGACAGCGCCTCCACAAGCCTGACGCCCGAGCCTGTTCTGGATTTCATGCTGAAATATTACAGGGAGTACAATGCCAATGTAGGCAGGGGAGTCCATCGGCTATCCCAGATGGCTCAACAGAGGTACAGTGATGCTCATAAAAAAGTTGCCAGATTCATCGGTGCAACGGGAGGGAATCTGATTTTCACGAGGAACACCACGGAGTCCATAAATATGGTTGCTTACGGCCTCCGATGGAGACGTGGTGATAAGGTGGTGACGACCCTTGCCGAGCATCACTCCAACTTCCTTCCGTGGCTAAGGCTACGAAAAGATGGGGTTGACTTAGAATTTGTCAAGCCCGAAAATAGCGGCACCTTTGACGTGGCCGACTTCGAAAGAGCTATAGATGCTGGCACCAGGCTGGTGACCGTAGCTCATATGACCAACGTCCTGGGAACTGTGCTGCCGATTAAGGAGATATCAGAAATCTGCCAGGACAACGGTGCAATGCTGCTGATTGACGGAGCCCAGTCAGTTCCCCATTTTCCTACCAACGTGAAAGACCTGGGGTGCGACTTTCTGTGCTTCTCCGGCCACAAGATGCTCGGGCCCAAAGGCACCGGAGTCCTGTGGACAAAGCAAAATATAGAACCACTATTGGTGGGTGGCGGCATGGTTGAGGATGTTTCTGCAGAAGGTTTCGAGTCCAAAAAGGGCTACGAGGGGTTTGAAGCAGGCACTCCTCACATTTCGGGAGGCATCGGCTTAGGGAGGGCCGTGGATTATCTGGTAGAGGTGGGAATGGAAGAGGTAAAAGCCCATGAGGCGAGACTGGCTGGCAGATTGCTGGACGGTCTGCAAGAGATCGATGGCCTTGAAGTCAACGGCCCTCCGGATTGCCGGGATAGAGGCAGTATTGTTTCATTCAATGTTAAAGGTCTTATGCCTCACGATGTCGCCCTTATGCTCGATCACGCAGCAAATATCATGGTCCGATCCGGGCACCATTGCTGCATACCGCTGATGAAGCACTTGGGCCTAAAGGACGGAACGGTCAGAGCCTCTCTTTATCTGTACAACACGGAGGAAGAGGTGGAACGGCTTCTTGGAACGATTGAAGACATAGCAAAGATGACGTATTGAACAACATTAAGGAAAAGATGATCAAACTAAGCGTTAATGGCTCAAAGGACCTCTTAACTTCATAAAGGTGGCATGGGTTGAAGAAAGATCACAGCTGCGTAAAGCTGGAGGGCGAAGAAGCCCAAAGTTTGATGGATAGTGTCGTGGAAGAGGTGCCATTATCGATTTTCATCAACGGAAGACACTTCGTGACCGCCATGACCAGCCCCCACATGGCCAGGGAGTTCATCCTTGGCTATCTATTCTCGGAGAGGATTATTAACGGCCTATCGGATGTTGAATCTCTTGAGATTGAAAGTCGCATTGCCAAGCTGATAATCAGCAATCCCATCAGAGCGATAGTCCCAAGAAAGCCGATTGTGAGCGGCTGTGGAGGAATAGCCACCTTTCTTGACGAGTCCAAGCTTCCCCATATCGCCTCTGAACTGACGGCCCCCAAGAGCGCTATCTATGAAGCTATGAAGGCCATATTTGAGTCAGATCTGCATGCATCGACTGGCGGCGTTCACTCTGTGGGATTGTTCGATAAGAACGGAAAGGTTTGCATCTGCGAAGATATTGGAAGACATAATGCTCTTGATAAAGCCATAGGATTTGGCCTTGTCAGAAACCTGGATCTCAGCAAAACCTTCGTCGCCTCTACAGGTAGGATCTCCTCTGAAATGGCGCTCAAATGTTCAGTGGCAAGGATTCCCATAATTGCATCCCGCGGAGCCACTACTAGTTTGGCCCTGGAGATTGCGGAAAGGACCGACCTAACCGTTATCGGCTTCGTTAGGTCGAACAGGATGAACGTTTATACGAATTGCTGGAGAGTTATCGGATATCCGAACGATTCTGCCACAATTACTTCATAAAAAATTTTGGTAGAAGCACTACTTAACAGCCAGCATCCTATCTATCGACCTTCTGGCTTTACCGGCTATCTCTTTGGTGACCGTTACATGTGGCTCCAGGGTCTGCAATGCTTTGAGAACTTTCTCAAGATCGGTCTTCTTCATGTTCTCGCAGACGGCTTTCCTGCTAAGGGGATAGAACTCCTTTCCAGGGTTCTCCTTCTTGAGCCTGCAGAGCATGCCAATCTCTGTCCCGATGATGAACTCCTTAGAATGGCTTAATTGGGCATGCTTCCCCATCCCTGAGGTGCTGTAGACATAGTCTGCCAGGTCTATGACCTCCGGACGGCACTCCGGATGGACAAGGACCTCGGCCTCTGGGTGATGGGCGCGCGCCTCGTGCACCTCTGCTGGCGTGTACCGGTCATGGACGTAGCAATAGCCGTTCCAGGGGATGATCTCTTTTCTTGTGTGCCTAGCAACAAAACTAGCCAGGTTCCTGTCAGGGACGAAGATGACCTGATTATGGTCCAACGAGTTGACAACTTCAACGCCGTTTGCCGATGTGCAGCAAATATCGCTCTGTGCCTTAACCTCCGCAGTCGAGTTGACATAACAGACAACCGCTGCCTGTGGATAGACAGCCTTAAGATCTCTGATCTGCTCGGGAGTTATCATATGAGCCATGGGACACCAAGCACCCTGGGATGGCAGTACCACCTTCTTATTAGGGGATAGAATGGATGCGGTCTCGGCCATGAAGTCCACGCCGCAAAAGATTATGACTTTCGCGTCCAGTCGCGCGGCAGCCCTACTAAGCTCCAGAGAATCGCCTACGAGATCGGCCACATTTTGGACTGGGCCTATCTGGTAGTTGTGGGCTAAGATGACTGCATTTCGCTCTTTCTTTAAAGCAGATATCTCTTCCATCATAAAGGTCTTTGGAGAATCAAACCCATAAGTTAAGCCGTAGAATTTTATGGCTCCTTCAAGGTGCTATTATATCAATCTATTTAATGTCACGTCTATCTATGACTCATTGTATATGCCCAGAGAGAAAAGGGCCACCGGAAGATAACTGGCAGGCGGCAACTATAGTCTCGCATGGAAGGTCATCGACACTTTAGACTCTGGGGGTCTATACCCTCTGGACGAAAACTTGAAGGGAATTCTTTTAATCACCACGATTCCATATGGCATTAGGTGGATCTTTGAAGGCTCTAATACTCTCAGGTGGCTCGGGGACGAGGCTTCGGCCTCTAACATACTCTCAGCAAAAACAATTGATCCCAATTGCAAATAAGCCCGTGCTGTTTTATGCCATAGAAGACGTAATTGAGACCGGAGCAAAGGACATTGGCATTATTGTCGGTCCCAACAAAGAGCAGGTTGTCGAGACGGTAACGTCTATGGACTGGGATGCCAACATTGAGTTCATATACCAAGGCGATCCCAAAGGACTGGCGCAGACTATTCTAGTGGCCGAGGACTTCTTAGACGATGACTTTGTAATGTACCTGGGAGACAATATATTAAAGGGTGGCATAACTGAGCATGCAGAGAAGTTCTGCAGCCTTGACCCGGATTCCCTGGTGATGCTAACCCAGGTAGATGAGCCTCAACGCTTTGGAGTTGCGGATATCGACGCCAATGGCAAGATAAAAAGGTTGGTAGAGAAACCCAAGGTTCCGCCTTCCAATTACGCTCTGGTGGGAATCTACTTCTTCAAGCCTATAATAATAGATGCTTGCCATCAGATTAAACCGTCCTGGAGAAATGAGCTGGAGATCACCGATGCTATTCAATGGCTGATTGATAATGGTTACCGGGTCGAGGCTTCCATCGTGGGCTCCTGGTGGAAGGATACTGGCAAGCCCGAAGACATCTTAGAGGCCAACCGACTGATCTTGGATGATATAAAGGCTGGGAACAAGGGAACGGCCAAGAACTCCAAGATCATTGGCAGAGTAGTAGTTGATTCTGGCACCGCCATAAGCAACTCTATAGTCAAGGGGCCCTGCTGCATAGGCCAGGATTGTACGATCACCGACTCCTATATAGGGCCTTATACATCTATTGGCAACGGCTGCCAGATAAAGGAAACGGAGATCGAGGATAGCATCGTAATGGACGGCAGCATGATAATGAACGCCGGGCGAATCGTCGATAGCTTGCTAGGCAGAAACGTCAGAATAATGGAGTCTAATGGCAAGCCCAAGGGCTCCCGGCTCATAATAGGCGATAATTCGGATATAAAGCTGTGATTAAGATGAAGTTGCTGATTACAGGCGGCCTCGGCTTCATAGGAAGTAACTTCATTCGACATATATTGAGCGAATACACCGATATTGAAGTTACCAATATTGATGACCAGTTGTACGGGTCCAACCCAAAGAGCTTGGTCAATCTAGAAAAAGACAAAAGGTACCGCTACGTAAGGGGAAATATAGCGGATTACGAAAGAATATCGGGCCTTATCGAAGGCAAGGATGTAGTGGTCAACTTCGCTGCCGAGACTCATGTTGACAGGAGCTTGTCTGATCCCGGATCCTTCCTTCAAAGCAACGTCCTAGGGGCATTTACAGTCCTCGAAGCAATGCGGAAGATAGACTCTGATGCCAGGCTGGCCCACGTTTCGACTGATGAAGTTTATGGGGACATAACAGAGGGCTCCTTCACCGAAAGGGATGCCCTGATGCCGTCATCACCTTACTCTGCAAGCAAGGCCGCCTCGGACATGTTCGTACTGGCCTATGCCAGGACATACGGCCTGGACGCCATGATCACCCGGTGCACCAACAACTACGGCCCATGTCAGTTTCCTGAAAAGCTCATACCAAAAACCATTATCAGGGCGGCCATGTCCCTGAAGGTTCCCATATATGGCAGCGGCCAGAATGTGAGGGACTGGATATATGTTATTGATCATTGCAGGGCTATCGAGAAGGTTCTCGATTCAGGGATTAAAGGTCATGTCTACAACGTCTCCGCCGGGGCTGAGAAGACTAACCTGGAAGTGGTCAGGGAGATACTGAGGATAATGGGAAAGGACGAAGGCCAAATCGAGTTCGTGGAGGACAGACCGGGCCATGATGTCAGGTACAGTCTGGATTCATCAAAGATACGCGAAGAACTGGGATGGAAACCTAAACAGAGCTTCGAGAAGGGATTAGAGGAGACAGTAAGCTGGTACCTGAAGAACGAGAACTGGTGGAGACCTCTGGTAAATGATAATGTGCTTCACTCTTCGCCTTGGAAGTTGAAGTGGTAATGTTGAGGCTATTGGTCACGGGTGGCAGCGGCCTTATGGGCAGCAAGGTCGCGGAGCTGGCCCTTCAGAAGGGATACGATGTATTCTCAGGCTACGCCCAGCACCTGCCTGAGCACGGGCTTGGAGTCAAATTCGACCTGATGGACGGCTCCGGAGTGGCTGATATGGTCAGGGCCACCCAGCCGGATGCGATCATCCACACCGCTGCCCTGACAGACGTGGACCTCTGTGAGACAAACAAAGATCTGGCTTACAGGATGAACGTGCTAGGGACAAAAACATTGGCCGAGGCGGCAAGGGAGGTGGGAGCCTTTACCGTGTATACCTCCACGGACTATGTCTTCAATGGTTCCAGAGGGATGTATAGGGAGAAAGATGCAACTGATCCTGTGAACTACTATGGCTACAGCAAGCTCTCAGGAGAACCATATTGCAATGCAGTGGCAAGGACCTGCGTCGTATACGGTTCGAGGCCTGCCAGCGGCAAGGCAAACTTCGCCCTCTGGCTTTTGGAAAGGCTGACGCGAATGGAAACGGTCAAAGTAGTGACTGATCAGTACATAACGCCCACCCTCAATACCAACCTTGCAGAGATGGTTCTGGAGCTGGCCGAGAGGAGGCTCAAGGGTGTATACCACCTAGCCGGGGCCACCAGGTTATCGCGCTACGACTTTGCCATCGAACTGGCAAAGTCCTTTGAGCTCAATGAGGATCTGGTCACCAGGTCCAGGATGAACGAAATGAGGTGGGCGGCAAAAAGACCAGCTGACTCGTCTTTGGATACGTCCAAGGCTTCCAGGTGTCTGGACACTAAGCCATGGAACATTGAAGAAGCTTTAAGAACCTTGAAGGGCGAAATCGAATAGATGTTGCCAGGGATCATTATAAAACCACTGAAGCGGTTTGCAGATGAGCGGGGCTTCTTCACAGAGATCATGAGAAACGATTGGACAGATGTATTTCAAGACGATGTATGTCAGGCTAACATGTCCATTAGTTACCCAGGCATAGTAAGGGCCTGGCATAAGCACGAAAGAGGCCAGATTGACCGCTTCTTGGCAATTGAGGGAGTATTGAAGATATGCGCTTACGATGACGAGACACAAGAGTTGGATGAAGTGGTCTCGACTGGCGAGAACCTTCAGGTCGTCAGGGTTCCCGGCCACTATTGGCACGGGTTTAAGGTCGTGGGGAACAAGCCCGCCATGCTTGTCTACTTTGTGAACAAGCTTTACGATCCCAAGGACCCTGACGAGGTCAGAAGGCCTTGGAATGATCCTTCGATAGTTCCTGAATCGATAAATGGCAACGAGGATGGACGGTGTGGCAGCCGATGGGATTGGCACTACCTTCCAAATAAGTGATATATCGTGAGTTCTGTCCGCACAATAGCCAAGAATTCTATTTTCTTAGCGGGATCTAGCGCATTAAGCTTGATACTGGGTTTCTTCTACGCTGTCTATACAGCACGTTATTTGGGAGCCGAGGGCTACGGAACGATCGCTTTTGCTCTGTCCTTGTGCGCAATTTTCGGAGTTCTTATGGATTTAGGGTTGTCCCAGTTAGCGATAAGGGACATATCTAGGGACAAAAGCCTTTCGGATAAATATTTTTTCAATATTATAGCGTTTAAATTTATTCTAGTATTTTTGACCCTTCTTATCATAGTAGTCATAATGA
>Ga0209777_10002667_pt1 | contig 23100 bp, 16 predicted proteins | sample FrelakmetHBP12HB_FD_187147 | JGI IMG/M metagenome (GOLD analysis project Ga0209777, IMG submission 187147) | Freshwater lake sediment microbial communities from the University of Notre Dame, USA, for methane emissions studies -HBP12 HB (SPAdes)... | ecosystem: Environmental > Aquatic >...
GATGAGGGCATCAAGCATAAAGACCTCGGTCGTGGGGGATTATAACCCCAAGATCCAAAGTCTGCGCATCCTGCCAATGGGGATGGAATGCGCGGAGTGCCACGGGCCAGATGGCCGCGGCTTGGAACGTGCGGCGAACCTCCGGAAAAACTTTGGGAGTTCCTACCAGGGCTACTGCCGGAGAGTCCGGCGTTGGATTTAAGCGCCCTCGGTGGTGGTGGTCTCTTCTTGTCTGATATCCCGTGCGCCCGCGCGGCGTTTTTGGACCAGCCCCAGCACAACTCGTAAGGCCAGGAGCAGGGCCAGGATGGCTGCGAACAGGAGCGGCTTGCGCACGTCCGACTTGACCAACCAATAGTAGTGAACGACGCCCGCCAAAGCCGAGGCATAAACCAAACGGTGCAGCGCCTGCCAGCGCTTTCCGCCGAGCCGCCTGATCCAGCCGGCCGTCGAGGTGATGGCCAGCGGAACCATCAGGAGGAAACCGCTGAAGCCGGCGGTGATGAACGGCCGCTTCCGGACGTCATGCAGCATCTCGGTCCCATCGAAGAACTTGTCTAATCCGATCCAGGTGGAGAAATGCAGGAAGGCGTAGGTGAAGGCGAACAGTCCCAACATCCGCCGGAAGCGGATAAGCTCCGGCTGGCGAAACAGCTTGCGAGCCGGGGTGACGGCCAGCGTCAGCATGAGGAAGATGAGGATCCAATCGCCCGTCTGATGGGTGATGAATTCGATGGGATTGGCGCCCAGGCCGTGATGAAAGGCCGCCCACACGAGTCGCGCGAGCGGCGTGACTGCAAGCAGAAAGACGGCCACCTTGGTCCACTTGCTTGTCAGCACCGTCCGCATGCCAGAATTCCTGTCAGAAATATTTGCGCAAATCCATTCCCGCGTAGAGTTGCGCCACCTGGTCCGCGTAGCCGTTGAACGGCAGCGTCGGGCGGCGGAAAAATTCACCCAGCCGGCGCTCTTTGGCTTGGCTCCAGCGGGGGTGATCCACGCCTGGATTGACGTTCGAGTAGAAGCCATATTCATTCGGGTTCGAGAGGTTCCAGGTGGCCGGCGGCTGGCTCTTGACGAACCGGATTTTCACAATCGACTTGATGCTCTTGAACCCGTATTTCCAGGGAATCACCAGGCGCACCGGAGCGCCGTCCTGCTTGGGGAGAGCTTCGCCATACATCCCGAAACAGAGGAGGCAAAGCGGGTGCATCGCCTCATCCATTCGCAAGCCTTCCACATAGGGCAAGGGAATTCCCGCGTGGGAGGATTCCGGCATTTGTCCCCGATCGTAAAAGCTTTCGAAAGCGACAAACCCCGCCTTAGAGGTTGGCTCAACCTGCTTGATCAGGACGTTCAGCGGGAACCCGATCCAGGGCACCACAATCGACCAGGCCTCGACGCAGCGATGGCGGTAAACGCGCTCTTCCAGCGGCGCCAGCTTCTGGAGCGCGTCCAGGTCAAAATTCCCCGGCTTGTTCACCTCTCCGCTGACGGAAACACGCCAGGGCGAGGTCTTGAAGTTTTGGGCGTTCTTCGCCGGATCAGTTTTCTCCGTCCCAAATTCATAGAAATTGTTGTAGTGGGTGACGTCCGCGTAGGATGTTTGTGATTCAGTGGTGCTGAAGGGGCTTTTCAGAGCCACACTCAGCTTTGTCCCCGCCAAAGCCAAAACCTGGGAGGGATGCCAGGCAAGACTTCCGAGCGCGCCCGCGGACGCCGCGAGAAACCTGCGGCGATTCAAATAGACGTTTTTCGGAGTGACTTCTGAGTACGGAATGTCGTGTGACTTTTTGATGGTCATATGTCCCATCCTGCTTGCGGCATGCCCGTGTTGGGATCCTTCAAGTCTGCCAAGCAATCAAGAGCCCGTGGTGCCCCTGAGCTAATAGATGCGCATCGGATGGGTCCAGGCTAGCCGACCCGGGGGAAAATATCAATTGGCGAGAACCTTGCTGTCGTTATCCGCACAGCGGGTTTTTATAGGCCGCATAGTTCCTTTTTATCAGTCTTCTGTCGTTCGCGCGGCATCAAATAGAATATGGCTGAAACAGACTTGAATCGCTATCTGTTCGCCAGCGATTTCGACCGGACGCTTACCTTCAATGATTCCGGTTATGTCCTGAGCGAATTAGTCGGCATTCCCACGGAAGAGTTCGAGCGTAAGGCGACCGGCATGGCCAAGCTCAACTTGGTCCAGCAGGGCGCCGAGCTGGCTTACCTGCTGCTGCACGACCCGGAATTTCGCAAACGGGTTCGGAAGGAGCATCTCTACGAGGTGGGTAAGCGCATCCGGCTGAAAGAGAACATCGAGCTTCTCTACGAAATCCTCGACCACGGCATCGAGGGCTACCATTTCGAGTTTTATGTACTCTCGGCCGCTCCCGTCGAGGTCATCCGATCAGCCCTGGAAGGCATGGTTCCTGCCGAGCACATCTATGGAACCGAGTTTCGTTATCACGACTCAGGCGAGATCGAATCCATCGTGCGCACCACGGCGGGTTATGGGAAAGTTGCCGTCCTGGACGAGCTCCAGGCCGCGCGCGAGATCGCACCACACCACATTGTTTACGTCGGGGACGGAAGCTCCGACATCCACGTCATGCTGTATGTCAACGTTCGGGACGGGTTCACGATCGCGGTGTCGGATACCCGGCACGTCACCCAAATCGCCAAGCGAACCGTGCTCAGCACGAATGCGCTCGCCACACTCGTGCCCATCCTCGAGCAAATCGTCGGCTGGCAGCGCCCGCGCATCCGGGAGTTTTTCGAGGGCTATGGCTTCCAAATCCAGGAGTGGGATAAAGTCCGAACGGATTGGCTCACGCTCCGCCCCGCGAGCTCCGAAGCGACCAAAGTTTCCAGCCTCGAGTAACCGCAGAAAAGATTCAACCTCGTCTGTCCTGTCGCTTCGCGACATCTGGCAAGCATGAAAATGCCCCTGGCGGCAAGCCAAGCTGCCGCACCGCAGGTTTGGCATTTGTGTTGCTTAACGAAGTCTGTTCGTGTAAAATCTCGTTCGAGGTTGGTAAATTGAAGAAGTTTGTATACCTACTCCTGGCGGTCATCCTCTTGCAGCTTTCGGGCCTGGGGGTGATGTGTGCTCCCCGCACAGCTTCTCACCACGATTGCTGTCCGGCGCCCGAAGAGCCTTCACCCGACAATTCGTCGTCGTTGCCGGATTGCTGCCTGGTTTCCTTGCTCAATTACCAGGGGTCGATTACTGCGGCTGTGAGTCCAACCTACGATCCGCATGCTGTGCCGGTGGTGGCACGCACTCCTGCGGCCGGCTTGAGGCCTCTGGTGGTAAGGAGTAATGACTCTCGGCGCCCCCTTTCACGTCCCTTATCACTCCCTCTAAGTCCCCTCCTTCAGACCTGTTCACTCCTGATCTAATTCTCTCCATCCCTTGCAGACCTACGGCGTAGCATGGGCTGCCTGCCCATGAATCACGCGCAAGATGCGCGTGCTACGTAGCACGGGCGTGCCGCCCGTAACGCTCACCCCGAGGAATCGGGGTGCTACGAGCTACCTCGGTCCCGCAACCCGGGATCGCGATGGAGAGTGCCCATGCAATCGAGGAATCTGTGGCTGGTTATTCTTACTTTGGTGCTGGCGCTGCCCGTCAGCCGACGGGCGCTGGCGCAATCTGCCCCGGCGGGCAGTCAGGCGTCTGAATCGGCGGGCCGGGTGGAGCTCTGGACTCTGGTCAAGGAGGCCCTGGAGCGCAACCCGGAAATCCCAGCCGCCCGTCGCGCGATCGACGCCAAGCGGGCTCGAATTCCTCAAGCCAAGGCGTGGCCCGATCCCAAGGTGTCCTTCAGTTACGCCGGCAATGCCTTGCCGCCTCTCACGCTGATGCGCGGCGATCCTTCGAGCGCGCGCCAGATCATGGCCGAGCAGGAGATTCCTTATCCCGGCAAAACGCGCCTGCGCGGCCAGATGGCCACGAAAGAAGCTGACGCCGAGACGCTGGCCTACGAGGGTGTGTGGCGTCGAGTCGTCGCCGAGGTCAAACAAGCTTACTTCGATCTCGGCTTCGTCGACCAGAGCCTGGCCACGCTGCGCAAGGACCGCGATCTCCTCCGGAAATTCGAGCAGGTCGCTGAAGCTCGCTACTCGGTAGGCAAAGCCGCGCAGCAGGATGCCATCAAGGCCCAGGTCGAGCTTTCCAAACTTACCGAGCGGGAGACGGTATTGGAGCAGACGCGCCAAACCCTCGAAGCGCAGCTCAACAGCCTGCGCGACCTTCCGGTGGAAACGCCGGCGCCGATTGCGACCGATCTTCACGCGTCCGCGCTTCCGTATTCGCTCCAGGAATTGGAGTCGGCGGCGCAATCAAACTTTCCTGCCCTGAAGCAGCAGCGCACGATGGTGGAGGCCAACGGAATTGCGGTGGACCTCGCGCGGCGCGAGCTGCGCCCCGACTTCAGCCTCGGCTACGCCTACATGCAACGCACCGCCCTGCCCGACATGAAGGGCCTGACGTTTTCGATCACGCTCCCCGTCTTCCATCGAAACAAACAAGACCAGGCGATCGCCGAGGCCGCCGCGGACCTCGATGCCTCGCGCCGCATGGAGGAAAACGAGCTGACCACGCTGCGCTACCGCGTGAAGCAGGAATACCTCGCTGTGCAAGCGGCCGACACTCTGATGCAGCTCTACTCGAAAGGCATCGTCTCCCAGTCGTCCCTGGCGCTTGAATCTTCACTGGCGGGCTACGAAGTGGGAACGCTCGACTTCCTGAGCGTCTTGAGCAACTTCACCAGCGTCCTTGATTACGAGCTGGCTTACCACATGCAAGTAGCCGAGCACGAGAAAGCTCTCGCCCGTATGGAGGAGCTGACCGCGCTCGACTTGATTCATTGAGGTGAAATATGAAACGAATCATCATTGACTTGGCTTTCATCGCGATTGTGATCGGCGCGCTGTCATTGGCCTTTCGCGGCCAGCTCACCCGGTGGATACGCGGAGCGCGAGCCGAGCCGCCCGGCAAAACCACGGAGTTGCGTGCCTCCACCCCCACAGGTCAAGCCGGCGAGCGCAAGATTCTTTACTACCAGGATTCGATGAATGCCGCGCACCGCTCGGACAAGCCCGGCACTGATTCCATGGGCATGCCGCTGGTTCCTGTCTATGCCGACGAGATGGCAATCAAGAGCGGAACACCCTCGGGCACTGTCCTGATCTCGCCACGAAAGCAGCAACTCATTGGCGTGCGCACCACGCAAGTCGAGCGCCAGGAAATTCAGCGCACCATCACCACCGTGGCGCAGATCCAGCCGGATGAGACGAAGATTGCGCACATCCACGTGAAAGTGAGCGGATGGCTCGATCAGGTCTACGTCGACTTTGTGGGGCAGCTCGTCAAAAAAGGCCAGCCCTTGCTCACCCTCTACAGTCCCGACCTCGTGGCCACTGAACAGGAGTACTTGATCGCTCGCCGCGGCCAGAAAGATCTGAGCTCCTCACCTTTTCCCGATGTCTCCCGCGGCGCCGACTCGCTGTTGCGCGCCGCCAGGGAGCGCTTGAGCTTGTGGGACATCAGCGACGAACAAATCAAGAAGCTCGATGAGACCGGGGAAGTCTCGCGCACCATGACGCTGTACTCGCCCATCACCGGCTTCGTGCTCGATCGCAAGGCTTACCCTCAAGTCGCCGTGACGCCGGATATGGACTTGTATACGTTGGCCGACCTCTCGACCGTCTGGGCTCTGGCCGACGTGTACGAGTACGAGGCGCCTTACGTGCAGACCGGGCAGGGGGCGGAAATGAGCCTCGCCTATCTCGCCGGGAGGAGGTTCTGGGGCCGGGTGAACTATATTTATCCGCAGGTCGATCCCCAGACTCGCACCCTCAAAGTTCGAATCGAGTTCAGCAATCCCGGGTTTCAACTCAAACCCGGGATGTTTGCCCAAGTTCAGCTCAAGGTGGATTACGGGCTCCACGTCGTCGTGCCGCAAGAGGCGGTGCTGGACTCGGGGAGCGAGCAGACGGTCTTTGTGGTCAGGGGCGACGGATATTTCGAGCCCAGACGCATCGAGACAGGACCGCGGGTCGACAACCAGGTCATCGTGCTGTCCGGCTTGAAGCCCGGTGAGACCATCGTGGCATCGGGAAATTTCCTGGTCGACTCCGAAAGCCAGTTGAAGAGCGCCGTGAGCGATATGAAGCATTGAGTTTTGTGGGGCCGACCCCGCCCAGCGGGGTCGGCATCGGTGGTCCCTCGGACATAAGGCCGGGGTAAGAACCGCCCCAACAGAGGCAAATCATGATCAACAAGATTATTGACTATTGCGCGGGCCAGCGATTCTTGGTTTTCCTGTTCGTGGTCGTCGCGGTGCTTCTGGGCGCTTATTCCATGCGCAACACCAAGCTGGACGCCATCCCTGACCTTTCGGACACTCAAGTGATCATCTACAGCCGCTGGGACCGCAGCCCGGACATCATGGAAGACCAAGTCACCTATCCCATCACCTCCTCACTGCTGGGCATGCCAAGGGTGAAGGACATCCGCGGCTTTTCCGATTTCGGATATTCCTACGTCTACGTCATCTTCGAGGAGGGGACCGATTTGTACTGGGCCCGCTCGCGTACCCTGGAGTATCTGAATGCCATCGTTTCCCGCTTACCCCCGGGAGTACACACCGAGCTTGCCAAGGACGAGACCGCCGTGGGTTGGATCTACGAATACGCCCTCGTCGACACCACCGGCCGGTACAGTTTGGCGGACCTGCGCTCGTACCAGGACTGGTACCTGCGCTACGCGTTGCAGGCTGTGCCGGGCGTGGCGGAAGTGGCCTCGTTGGGCGGATTCGTCCGGCAATATCAGGTGAACGTCGACCCGAACAAGCTGCTGGGCTACAAAATTCCCATCAACGCCGTGACGGAAGCCGTGACCCGAGGGAACAGCGACGTGGGGGGCGCGCTGGTGGAGTTTACCGGCCGCGAATACATGGTGCGGGGGCGCGGTTATATCCGATCGCTCCAGGATGTCGAGAACATCGTGGTCAGCAACAACCCCGCCACGGGCACGCCGATTCTGGTTCGCGACATAGGCACAGTGACCTTCGGGCCCGAACTGCGACGCGGTATTGCTGATCTGAACGGCGAAGGAGAGACCGTGGGCGGCATAGTGATTATGAGAGTCGGCGAGAACGCCGAGAAAGTTATCGAGCGCGTGCGCGCCAAGATTGCCGAGATTGAGCCCACGCTGCCGCCCGGCATGAAGATTGTTCCCACTTACGACCGGGCGGAATTAATCGAGCGCTCAGTCGAAAACCTGAAGGAAACGGTCATCGAAGAACTGGTGATCGTCAGTCTGGTGATCCTCATCTTTCTCTGGCACATTCCGAGCGCTTTCATCCCCATTCTCACCATACCCATCGCCGTGCTGCTTGCTTTCATTCCCATGCAGGCGATGGGCATTTCCGCCAATATCATGTCGCTGGGCGGAATTGCCGTGGCCATCGGCGCCATGGTCGACGCGGCCGTTGTCATTGTTGAACAGATCCACAAAAAACTCGAGCATTGGGAAGCGGAGGGGCGGCCGGGCGACCGACAGGCAGTTTTGATTGCGGGCATCAAGGAAGTCGCAGGACCGAGCTTTTTCGCCTTGCTGGTTATCGCCGTCTCCTTCCTTCCGGTTTTCACCCTGGAAGCCCAGGAAGGCCGTCTTTTCAAACCGCTGGCCTTTACCAAAAACTTCGCCATGGCCATTGCAGCCTTGCTCGCCATCACCTTGACGCCGGCCATCGTGCGACTGCTGTTCGCGCGTTCCGAACCCCTCAAGTTTCGTCCTCGCTGGCTTGCGTGGCTGGTGAGTGGAGTAGTGGTGGGGAAGATTCACAATGAAGAGCAGCACCCGATCAGCCGGCCGATGATGCGGCTTTACCATCCCATCGCGGAGTTCGTGCTCGAACACCGCTGGAAAGTCATCTCGCTCGCCGTGGTTGCGATGGTGGTGACCGTACCCGCCTTCTTCCGGCTTGGTTCGGAGTTCATGCCGCCGCTCGACGAGGGCGTGCTCCTTTACATGCCCTCCGCCCTGCCCGGTCTTTCCGTGACCAAAGCGCAGCGGCTTCTTCAGGTGCAGGACAAGATCCTGAAAAGCTTTCCCGAGGTGCAGCAGGTTTTCGGCAAGGCCGGCCGGGCCGAGACCGCGACCGACCCCGCGCCGTTCTCCATGATGGAAACGGTCGTTGTGCTTAAACCGCAATCCGAGTGGCCCAAAAAGCCGCAGTGGTACTCCGATCGCGCGCCGCAGTGGCTCCAGAAGATTCTGAGGCGCGGTTGGCCGGACCACATGAGCACGCAGGAGTTGATCTACGGCCCTGGCGGACTGAATGAGGCTTTGCAGCTTCCCGGCACTACGAACGCCTGGACGATGCCCATCAAGGCGCGGATCGACATGCTGACTACGGGCGTGCGCACGCCGCTGGGCATCAAGGTTCTGGGTTCGGATTTGGGCAAGGTCCAAGAGATCGGCGAAGAAATTGAGATGGCGCTCAAGAACGTCCCGGGCACCACCAGTGTCTTTGCCGAGCGCACCAGCGGCGGCTACTTCCTCGATTTTCAACTCAAGCGCGACGCGCTGGCGCGCTACGGGTTACGCATCGAGGACGCCCAAGAGGTCTTAATGTCCGCCGTCGGAGGCGAGAACGTTACCACCACCGTCGAGGGGCGCGAGCGTTATCCGGTCAACGTGCGCTATCTGCGCGACTATCGCAGCGACGTGGGCGCGCTCGACCGCGTTCTGGTCGCGACGCCGAGTGGAGCCCAAGTGCCTCTGGCTCAGCTTGCCGATATCCGATTGCTGACCGGCCCAGGCATGATTCGCGACGAAAACGGCCGGCTCAGCGGCTACGTCTACGTGGACGTGGCCGGCCGCGACATCGGCAGCTACGTGGAAGAAGCTAAGAAGGTGGTTGCGGAAAAAGTGAAAGTTCCTTCCGCCTACATGCTCGTCTGGAGCGGCCAGTACGAATCCATGCAGCGGGTGAAGGAACGACTGAAAATCGTGCTCCCCATCACGTTGTTCATCGTTTTTCTGCTGCTCTATTTCAACACCGGCTCGGTGATGAAGACCTTCATTATTCTGCTGGCGGTTCCGTTTTCCGCCATCGGGGCGGTGTGGTTTCTCTACCTGCTCGGCTACAACATGAGCATCGCGGTCTGGGTTGGCCTGATCGCGCTGATGGGTGTGGATGCGGAGACCGGCGTCTTTATGCTGCTCTATTTGGATCTTGCTTATCACGAATGGCAGTCGGCGGGGCGGCTGAAGAGTTTGCGCGACTTGAAAGACGCAATCCTTCACGGCGCGGTGAAGCGCGTTCGCCCCAAAGTGATGACCGTCGCCTGCATGTTCGCCGGACTCCTGCCCATCATGTGGTCCACCGGCACGGGCGCCGACGTCATGAAGCGCATCGCCGCTCCTTTAATCGGCGGCATCTTCACCTCGTTCATCATGGAGCTGGTCGTTTACCCGGCAGTCTACGGGATTTGGAAATGGCATTTCGAGGTGAAGCCGAGTTTAAAATGAGGCCCTTTGTCCTTGGTCGTTTGTCATTTATGCCGCTCAGATTGAGCAGCCGTTCGAAGGAAAGCAAGGCCAAGATCATCGGTGGAACGGGGCTGGCTTGCCTCGCGCTGGGTTACGCGTTGAATCCCTGGATACCGATCGTCATGAAACTGTGGACCACTTCCTACGGCCTGGCGTCGGCCGGGTGCGCTTGCTTGATGTTTCTGGCTTTCTTCTGGGTCATCGAGATGCGCGGCTACCGCCAATGGCCCTTCTTCTTCATCGTGATTGGCTCGAATGCGATTTTCATCTACATGTTTACCAGCTTGATTCCGGTCGGCGACTGGGTTGAAATCTTCGCGAAAACCATGACCAGCCGCCTGCCGCAATTCGAGCCCCTGGCGCGAGCGATTTTCGCCCTCGGCGTGGAATGGTTCATCCTGTGGTGGATGTATTGGAGAAAGATCTTCATTAAGGCCTAGACGGGTCTTCTCGAACCCATTGACACCCTCCGCCTTTTTACACAGGCGGCTTTACAGCACCGGCGTGCATTTTCCCCTTGACAAAGTGGAGGGAAGGTGTATAATGTATAAGTTAATTGTCCCTTGTGGGAAGTGCATCCGGTGGGTTGCCCGCTACGCCGAGATGCCTTCTTAGAGGCTTTGCCGATGCCTTATTCCTCTCTTAAAGTCCGCGGTTCTTGCCTGCCACAGGCAGCGTCAGGCGCCAACTGGGCGTCGAATTCGCTGGTAATTCTGTCTGTGCCTGCCAGACATTATGCCCGCCTCTAGAGCAAAATAAAAACGCCTAACCCGTCAACAGATTGAAAACAAACCACCTGGCGGCTTAGCCAACCAGACAGATTGTCTGAAACAGAATCCAGTCATCCCCCCTCTGACATGCGCCTGACGATTACGGTTTGGTGATTCTCAGCCACCTACGCGCGCCTTTTCCCTGCAAGGTGCGGCAGCCGCACTTACCGCTCACCCCCGTCTGACTCGCGGTCGCGGAAGTCCGGATCCAGAGTTCTGTCTTTCTTTAATCGAACGAATCGGGAATAAGGGGCGGGACTACCTGGCGTGCGCTTCGCTCGCAGGACCCTGGTATGAGTCTTCGAATGTCTCTCCGAATTTTTCCTTGTACACGAGGGAATGCAAAGGCAGCTTGGGGACAGGCGCGGGCACGGCGCGCTCGCGGTACCCCAGAGCCAGCAGGGCAGCCACCAGGAACTGATCGGGGATGTGAAAGTAGGTCTTCACCAGCGGTTCGTCGATTTCCGTTACCCAGAAGGCGGAGAGGTCGCAATCGGCGGCGGCTATCAGCATCTGATGCAGCGCGACAAAAGCATTGGCCAAGGCCGTGCGCTGCGCCACTTCAGGAGAACTCGAGTAATACTCGCGAATCTTGCACAGGGCCTCGCGAGCTTCCCCCTCCGTCATCTTCTTGCTCGTGACCATCTCCTGAAGGTGTTGCGGGGCGGTTTTCCAGGCCAGCGTGTCCGCGAGGCAGATCAGGACAGCGGGAGCGGAGGAGAGGGGAACGGTGATATAGGTGGAAGCCTCCAATTGCTGCCTCCCCGGATTGCTTCGCACCACAATCCAGCGCCAAGGCTGAAAATTCCATTCAGAGGGTGCCAGGCGAGCCAGTTCAATCAAGTGCTCCAGGCAGTGGTCCGGGATCTCCCGATCCGCGAAGGTCGCGAAGTTCGGTTCCACGCGCAGGGCAGCTCTAACCGCTTTTCCACCGTTACTGGGCATATCGGGCATTGCCAAAACTCGAAAATCGAAACTGGAAAGCAGAAACTGGTAACTGGTAACTAAAGACTCCCTCTTCCGCGCGTGGATTCAGGCCTGCTCCCTCGCGGCTTCCATCCACCCTGAATCTGGAGACTTCCAATCAGCCGCGCGACCCACCCCAGCGCGTGTACAAGTTCGCTTACGCCCAGGCAATCCCGCTCTGGAGCGCATGAGGTACGCTGGACATAGGGGCCTGTCGTGAGGATTCGCGCCGGCTTACGCCGTCACCCCCCGCTGGTGATAAATCGCCTTGTTGACTTCCACCAGGAGGTCGTCGAATGGGGCGTTGACTTTGCGAGCCGCCATTTCGATGGAACAATCGAAGCAGGAGGGCCGCAAGCCGAATTTCTCAAACACCCCTTCCGTCTCGGGGTATTTCTGCTTAACTTCGCGCACGACCTCGCCCCCCCGAACCAAGTCAGTGAATCGCAGCATGGCTTGCCTCCCGCGGGCTCGGGGCCGTCCCCCGAGGCTGATAAATGCAGAATGGTTCTTCATCCAGGTAATCGCCGGTCGCCGCAAAGGCGCGCGCCCGGCAGCCCATGCAGATATTGCGGAATTCGCAGTAGCCGCATTTGCCTTTCAAGTTATCCGTATCGCGAAGCTGCTGGAAGACCGCAGCGTTTTCCCAGATCTCCTGAAACGACTGCCGGCGGAGGTCCCCGGCCAGGACCGGAAGGTACCCGCAGGGGTAGACCTCACCCTGGTGCGAAATGAAGCAGACGCCCGTTCCGGCCAGGCAGCCTTTGGTCTGGGCATGCAGTCCGTCACCCGACGGATGTGCGCCACCCGTGCGTAGGGCGTGAGGGTGAATGGCCATGCCCGTAGAGCCTGGCATGGTCATCTCCGTGGCGCCGATAGCGCCCTCGGGGCGGGCAGGGGCCGCGTGAGGGGAAGCCTCGGGGGCCGCCCGCCGTTCCGCGGCGCGGCGCTGCCGCATCACGCGGAAATAGTGTGGAGCGCAGGTGGCTTTTAGCTCGATTTCCCCATCCAGAGAGCGATCGTAAAACCAATTCAGTATCTTCTCGTATTCATCCGCCGGCAGCATTTGCTCCGCAGCGATGTCCACGCCGCAGCCGACGGGGACCAGCAGGAAAGTGTGGAGGGCGTCGGCTCCCAGGCGCTTCGCCAGCTCCAGGACGGCGGGGAGTTGGTGCGCGTTGTGCCGCGCGATCGTCATATTGATCTGGAGCGACATGCCGAGGTCTTTCAAATTCTTGAACCCGCGGAGCGCCGCTTCGAAGGCTCCGGGAATGCCTCGAAATGCGTCGTGGGTGGGGGCGTCCGCGCCATCCAGGCTGATCGAAACGCGGCGCACGCCGGAATCCACAATCTGACGCGCGATTTCGTTTGTGACTTGAGTGCCGTTAGTGGCCAGCGCCACCCGCAGCTTGCGCTCCGTGGCGTAACGGGCCAGGTCGAAAATATCGCGGCGAAAGAGAGGTTCGCCACCGCTCAGAACTAGGATTGGCAGGGATAACTGAGAGAACTGCTCTATCAAGTTCAGGGCTTTGGTTGTAGGTAGGTCAAGTGATGATGAGAGTTCTGTAGCGGTGGCGCGACAGTGAATGCAACGTAGGTTGCAACCCTTGGTCACCTCCCAAAAGATGAGTCGCGGTTTGGGATTAAGTGTTTCCATCAACATCTCACGACTCGAACTTGTTCCTCGGCTGAATTACGCCGCCTCTTCTTCGAAGAGCACGTTGTCTTCCAATGTTTCGGACGACATGGACATTCCCCGGCTAAGTTCTTCGTGGCTCAAGTAGCACGCGGGGTCGGGCATCCAGGGATCGCCGTAAACCCGCTCGGCTCGTACCCGCAGATTTCCCCGGCAGAGGGGCTTCCAGAGGCATTTCGCACACCGGCCTTTGAGCAGAGGGAGGCAGTTCCTCAGTCCTCTCAGCAGAGGATCGGAGGTGTCGGCCCAAATCTCGCCGAAGGGTCTTTGGCGAATGTTGCCCATGGTGTAGTGGGACCAGAACTGGTCGGGGTGAACGTTGCCCTGGGCGTCGATGTTTCCAGTCCCGACGCCGGACCCGGATGTTCCACCCCCCTCTTGCGCCAGCGTCTTGTAGATCTGCTCGGCACGAAAAGGGTCGCTCTGTGAGGCTTTGAGATACAGATAGATGCCGTCTACCAGATTATCGTCGGTGAGGATCTCGCTGTTCAGTCCACGCCGGTGAAAGTCTTCGGCCCGGCGCAGGATAAGGTCCATGGCCTGGCGGGTCTCGAGATGCGAGAGGTCGTTGGCGCGTGCGTCGTTCCCTCGCCCGGCGTACACCAGGTGATGGAAGCAAGCGCGGGCGATTTTTTCTCGCTCGATGAAATCGAAAATCTCGTTCAGGTCCCGGTAATTCACCTTCCTCAGCGTGACGCGGATTCCCGCGCGTTGGCCGGCTTCCGCGCAATTTCGAAGACCCGCCATCGAAGCCTCAAAGGCGCCTGGCTTTCCGCGCAGGCAGTCGTGGGCGGTGTGGAGGGTCTCCAGCGAAATACTCACGTCATCAATTCCGGAACGCTTCAGCCGCGTTGCAACTGCCGGCGTAATCAGCGTGCCGTTGGTCAGAAGCACTGTGCGGATGCCCTGGCCGTGCGCGCAGGCGATCAGTTCCAAGAGGTCAGCGCGCATCAAAGGCTCGCCCCCCGCCAGCCGCAAGGTGGGCACGCCGAACCGTCCCACGTCCTCGATCAGCGCCCGGGCTTCCCTGGTGCTAAGTTCGTCCGGGCGCTTACTGGGTTCCGCGTCAGAATAGCAATGAGAGCAGTTCAGATTGCAGGTCCGGGTGAGGTTCCAAGTTAATGCAGGTTTGACCGCGATCGCGCGGGGCGGGGCGCCCGCGGCCGGCGAATCGAAGCCTTGCCGCGCGGCCTCGGGATCCGCCCTGTAACCAGTTGGGCTGTCCGGCGCCAAACGCGAACAATAAAGCTTCGTGACTGAAATCATTACCTGCCTCTGTTGAGTGGGCCCTGTTTGCAGCGGGAGCATCGAGTCGCTTGGTAAAATTACGAGGGTTGGAGATCCCGGTTCGTCCGATTTCCGTTATCCCCAACCCTCAACCCGTCATTTGACGGGTTCCTAGGACCCGAAGTCCCTCGCACCTTTGAATAGGGCAACCTATATGCCAAACCACCTTGGGGTTGGAGCATGCTGATTCTGAGGCCCAATGTACAGATCCTAAAGCAATTAGCCACTTGCCAGTCAGAATCCTGGGAATCGGCCGTCCAAGACGGCAACTCGGCCCGTTGTGGCAAATGGCTGCTACCAACCAACCCGAAGTGTGATATGCCGCAAAACTGAGGGCTACGTGGGCTATTGCTCACCGGGCTCCGCCGGGGGTCAGGGTACAGGCTCCGGCGCCCCGGCGGCGAGGCAGGTGATTCCATCAGGGGCCCAAGCGGCGACTGCGACCCGATACTGGCCGGGGCGCCTGCCGCCGTGTGCCTTGACCCCAAACACCCTCAACGGTGTAAAATGGCGCGCCGCCGTAACTGGTAGGGGTATGGCGTCCGTCAGCTGACGGATGCCCCTACTTGTTTCCAGCACGGCCATTAGCACACGACGTAGACGGTTGTGGAGGTTAATCACATGTCCCACCTTCGAAGACTCATGGCACTCATGTTTCTGGCGGGCGCTTGCTTCGCCCAGGAGATTCCTGAGGGCCGCTTGATGCGTTTTCCTGACATTTCAAAGGACCAGATCGCTTTTAGCTATGCGGGCGATCTTTGGCTCGTCCCGAGTTCCGGCGGAGTGGCGCGGCGAATCACCACTCACCCGGGCTTGGAGCTTTTTCCCAAGTTCTCGCCCGATGGCAAGTGGATCGCCTTCACGGGACAGTACGACGGCAACTTCAACGTCTACGTGATGCCGGCGGCGGGCGGCGAGCCGAAACAACTCACCTTTCTCCCCGACGTGGCCAGCATGCCCGAGCGCATGGGTCCCAACAACATGGTGATTAACTGGTTCCCCGACTCCCGGCGCATTCTCTTCCTCTCCCGCCGCGATACGTTCAACACCTGGTTTGGGCGCCTTTACAGCGTCTCCGTCGACGGCGGCCTTCCGGAGCGGCTCCCCATCGATAAAGGCGGGCTCACCTCGTTTTCGGCCGATGGAACGAAGATCGCTTACAACCGCATCTTCCGAAATTTCCGCACCTGGAAACGCTACACGGGAGGAATGGCACAGGACATTGGCATCTACGATTTTACCAACCGCAGCTACGAGCGGATCACGGACTACCCGGGCACGGACACTTACCCGATGTGGCGCGGCGACACCATTTATTTTGGTTCGGATCGCGGCCCGGAGCACCGCATGAACCTCTATGGGTACGACCTGAAAACGAAGCAAACCCGCCAGCTCACCACCTTCAAAGATTTTGACCTGAACTGGCCGAGCCTGGGCCCGGATTCCATCGTGTTTGAGAACGGCGGCTACCTTTACGTTTTCGACCTGAAATCGGAGAAGGCGCGCAAGATCACGGTCTATCTACCCGGCGACCGCGACCTGGCGCGCAAGCACTGGGTCAATGTCGCAAAGGACGCCACGGACTTCGACATCTCGCCAGAGGGCAAGCGCGCGGTCCTTACGGCCCGCGGAGACGTCTTCACGGTCCCCGCCAAGGACGGCAGCATTCGCAACCTCACGCAGACCCCCGGGATCCGCGAGAAATACGCCACCTGGTCGCCTGACGGGAAATATATTGCGTATGTCTCCGATCGGAGCGGGGAAGACGAGCTTTACATCGTCCCTCAGGACGGCTTGGGCAAGGAGGTTCGCATCACCACGGACGGCAAGGTGTTTCGGCTGGCCCCCGTCTGGTCGCCGGACAGCAGCAAATTGCTCTTCGCCGACAAGTCCGTCCGGCTGTGGTACGTGGACGTGCAGGCCCGGCAGCCTGTCCTCATAGCCCAGGGGAAGTATGGCGACGTGGCGGGTTACTCATGGTCACCCGACAGCAAGTGGGTGGCTTTCGCAAATGCTGTCGAAAACACTCACAACGTCATCTACCTCTATTCTCTTTCTGACCGCAAAACTTCGCCGGTAACGGCCAGCTTCGAGGATAGTTGGGTGCCCGTCTTCGATCCAGGTGGGAAGTATCTCTATTTCCTCTCCAACCGGGATTACAACGAAGTACTGGGCGTCTTCGATTTTGAGTTTTCCAATCCCAAGGCGACGCGTGTTTACGTCGTCACCTTGCGGGCGGACCTGCCCTCGCCTTTTGCTCCCCAGAGCGACGAGTCGGGGCCGAAAAAGCCTCCGGCCGCCGGAGGCACAAAAGACGAAAAGAAGCCTGAAGAGACAACGGAAATGCGGGAAGTTCCCAAAGACTTCCGCATTGACCTTGCCGGCCTCGCTGACCGGGTCATAGCCCTGCCCATTCCCCCATCGCGCATAGGGGCCCTGGACGCGTCAAAAGACTTCCTGTTTTACGTAACCATGCCCATCGAGGGGCTGTCAGGCCCCGTACCGGGCGAGGCCCCGGCCGTCCACGTCTACGACTTGAAGGAGCGCAAAGATAGCGTGCTCATCTCCAATGCCGAACACTTTGCGCTCTCCTTTGATGGAAAGAAAATGCTCTACGCGGCTTCCGGAGGGCCGGGGGGCGGCGAAGAAGGAGGGGGACCCGCGCGGTCTTACGGCATCATCGACGCCAAGCCGACGGATAAGGAACCGCACAAAGTGGGTGAGGGTGCGCTCAACCTGTCGTCCATGCGCGCCGAAGTCGATCCTCACGCCGAATGGAACGAGATCTTCAACGAAGCCTGGCGCCAGCAGCGAGACTACTTCTTCGAGTCCTCCATGAACGGTGTGGACTGGGCCAAGGAGCGGGAGAGATACGCTCCTCTGCTGCCTTACGTGGCGGACCGCTACGACCTGACTTATGTACTGGGTGAGATGATCGGCGAACTGGCCAATTCCCACACCTACGTGGGTGGGGGAGATTATCCCGACTTGAAACCGGTGAACGTGGGCGTGCTGGGCGCGGACTTGGAAGCCGATACGGCCCATGGCTACTATCGGTTCAAGAAGATTTATCCGGGAGAGAATTGGGATGCCGCTCTGCGCTCGCCGCTTACCGAACCCGGCGTCGGCGTCAAAGAGGGGGATTATCTGCTGGCGGTCAACGGGCGAGCCTTGCGCGTTCCGCAGAACCCTTACGAGCTGTTTGTGAACACCGCCAACGAGAACGTCACGCTGACCGTGAATTCCCAACCGAGCGAGGATGGCACTCGCAATGTGGTGGTGAAACCCATTGGCAGTGAGTTCAATTTGCACGAGCTCGACTGGATCCGCACCAATCGCGAAAAAGTCGAGAAAGCCACCAACGGACGCGTCGGCTACGTCTATATCCCGGACATGGGGGGCCCCGGGCTCAATGAGTTCGTCAAACAGTTTTTCCCGCAGGTGCGCAAGGAAGGCCTCATCATCGACGTGCGATACAACGGCGGTGGGTTCGTGGACGAGTTGCTTTTCGAGCGCCTGCGCCGCGTCCTGGCGGGAATGGACTCAGCCCGCAACTGGGAGCCGGGGACCATCCCGGACATCGTCTTCCACGGCCACCTGGTCTGCGTCACCAACGAGTACGCGGCCTCCGACGGCGATTTCTTCACCTACCTCTTCAAGAAGTACAAGCTGGGCCCGGTGGTGGGCATGCGGACCTGGGGCGGCGTGCGGGGCATTCGCGGCTACATCCCGCTCATGGACGGCGGCTACATCACCCGTCCGGAGTTCTCGCTCTACGGGTTGGACAGCCAATGGCTGATCGAAAATCAGGGCGTCGCGCCGGATATCGAGGTGGATAACACGCCCGACCAGGTCATGGGAGGCCGCGATCCTCAGCTCGAAAAAGCTATTGAACTCGTGGTGAAAGAGATCCGGGAACACCCCATGAAGCTGCCGCCGCGCCCACCCGATTTGCCGGCTTATCCCACCGGGCCTGGGATGTAGGGGCAGGGCCTTGTGCCTGCCCTTTTCCGGGCGCCCACGAGGGGCGCCCCTACGTCGATTCGATGCGTCTGCAGGCTTGCCTATCCGCATCGGGTCATATAGTATGACAGGTGTAAACCGTATTATTCTGTTGTGGGGATATTCATGGAGCTATTCCATCTTCCCGACGCGGCGCGCCAACTCGGCATTAGCTATCCCACGCTGAAGCAGTGGATCTACAAGCGCCGGATTCGAACCGTTAAGACTTCGGGTGGGCATCATCGCGTTCCGCGATCGGAAATCGACCGGCTGCTGTTCCAGGAGGGGTCTGAGCGTCGTGTGGGCGCCAAGCAACCCAGGTCAACTTCCCAGGGAGCGGCTGCAATCTCCGGAATGGGCGCCGGCCTCGAACACGTTATCAGCGGCCGGAACCAACTGGTGGGCCGCATCGTCAAGCTCCAAAACGCCGGGCTGCTCAGCAAGGTTGTGCTCGATGTGGGCGGGCAGACCATCACTTCCATCATCACCCGCGACGCCTCGCGTGACTTGGGCCTGAAGGTCGGCGAAATGGCGGCAGCGCTCATCAAGGCCACCGAGGTCATGATTATCCGTCCCTTCCCGAAGAGGTCCTGATTTTGGGCACCGCCACCACCGCTCAGCCGAAGCCTTCGGCCTGGCCACTCACCCCCCTGGATGTGGCAGGGGCCTTTGGCGATATCGGCGTCCTGTTTCCCATCGCCATCGCTCTGATCACGCTCAATCACCTTAATCCCACGGCAGTTTTCCTGGCTGCCGGCCTCACCTACATCCTGGCGGGCTGGTATTTCCGGATTCCGATGGCCGTGCAACCCTTCAAGGCCGTCGCCGCCATCGCGCTCGCGACGCACCTGCCGCCTTCTTCGATTGCCAGTGCGGGGCTGCTGATGGGAGTGCTGTTGTTGTTCATCGGTGTGACCAACCTTGCCGCCTGGCTGGCTAGACTGTTTAGCCTGCCCATCGTGCGGGGCATTCAATTGGGGCTGGGGCTCTTGCTGGCGCGCGAGGGGCTGCGACTGGTGCTGGGGCGCGACTCGGGGCTGGTCTTGGCGAGCGGCGCCGCACTGCGGGGGTGGGAAGTGGCACTGGGCGGGGCTGTCATCCTGCTGGGGTTTGCGCGCTCCCGGCGTTTCCCCGCTGCTCTGGTGCTGCTGGCTGCGGGAGTGAGCTTAGGGTTGCTGGCCCATCGAGGAAGCCCGCTGGTGCTGGGATGGGGGCCGCTGCCGCTTGAACTCCTGCATCCGCAGGTGCACGAGCTTTGGAGGGTTCTCCCACTTCTGGTCATTCCGCAATTCGCACTGACTTTCGGGAATTCCATCGTCGCCACCGAGAACACCGCGCACATCCTTTACGGCCCGCAAGCGCAGCGCGTGACAGTGCGCGGCTTGAGCCTGAGCATTGGGCTGGTGAACTTGGCCAGCGCGGCCGTCATGGGCTCGCCGCTGTGTCACGGCTCGGGCGGCGTCACCGCGCATTACAGGTTTGGGGCGCGCTCGCCCAAATCAACTTATGTGATGGGCGGCCTCTGCGTCTTGCTGGCGCTCTTCGGCCGAGCGGCGATCGGGTTGGTGACGCTCATCCCCATGGCGATTCTCGGGGTCTTCCTCGTCTACGTGGGGATTCAGCACGCGGCCTACCTGCGCGACCTACTGAAGCGCGTGCCGCAGCTCATCATCGCGATTTGCGTCGGCGTGGTTTCGCTCGTAACCACCAACTTGATGTGGGGATTCCTTACGGGGTTTGTGCTGCAGGGTCTTGTCTTCGTCCTTTCGAAGCGCCGGGAAAAGCATTCGTAGCCCCGGGCCCGCTCTCAGGCCCTGCGGCTTTTCAAGCCACCTCGAAGAGCCGCAAGGCTGAATAACGAGCCTTGCGCTAAGAAAATCTGGTGCGTTTCCACAGCAGCGCGCCGCAGGCGAAGACGATTCCGAAGTGGTACAATGACATTTAGGGAGCAGTGCCCATGCCCAAGAATGTGCAGTTCATCACCGATGCTGAAGGACGGAAGACTGCGGTGATTCTCCCCATTGAAGAATACGAAGAGATGTTGGAAGACCTCCACCTCTCGCGTGTGGCGCGCGAGAGCAAGGGCGAGCCGCGGCGCCCGTTCGCGAAGGTTGTCGAGGAACTGCGTGCCGCGGGCGAGATCGATGTATAGCGTGGAGATCACCGGCCACTACGAGAATCGTGTGCGCTTCCACAGCAGCGCGCCGCAGGCGAAGAGAAACGCCAGCATGGCGATCACGAGGGTCACTGTCCACACGAGGCTTATCGCGATCGGTGGACGCTGAGCGCCTCCGGCCAGCCAAACGAATATCCCGGCGGCAACCGCCACGATCGGGATGTCCAACCAGCGCCGACCTGAACCTCGGGATTCTTTCGCCAACGGATCGTGCCCCGCGAGCGCGGCCTCGACCTGTCGGGAGTCCAGCCGATAGCGCTCGCATTCGCGCGTCATAGCGCGGCGCCAGGAAACTTGCTCGGAAGCAGGAGCCACCGCCGCGCTGATGGCGATGGCGCCCAAAATCATGGTCACGGACCCGGCAACGATCAGAGCTTGAGCCGAGCCGCTGCGACCGGAAAGCTCGCCAAACACCAGCGCACCCCACGCCAGGCCCCAGAGCTGATTGGTGTTGGAGAGCGGGATGCCACGTCCAATGCCGATGTACTTGGCCGCGTACTGCTGAAACAAGTCGCCGAGAACCCAGCAAAAGCCGCCGAGAAATAACCAGAAGAGTGCCGGGCGAGCCTTTGAGATTTCCTGGGTGAGAGGGCCAAGCCCTCCGCGAAACACCACGGCCAGCGCCGACATGGTCACCAGTTCGCCGACGGTAAATACAGTGACGAACGAGAGCGGGTTCATGCCGCTGAGATATGCCTTGCGGTAGGGGATATACATCGTGCCCCAGAGCAGGCCTGCGCCCAGCGCCGCCAGGATTCCTGCTGTGACGCGCTGGGGTGAGCCCCCGGCGTGCTGCGATGTGGCGTAGGCCAAAACGCAAGCCCCGGCCACGATGGCCAGCGCGCCTCCCAGCACCTTGGCCCAGCAATTTCTTCCCGCACCGCGCAGTTCGTTGAACAATAGCCAGCCCCAAAACAATCCCACCAGGCTATTCGTGTTCCAGAGCGGGAAGGCGACCGAGAGGCCCACGTCGCGGATGGCGAAAACCGTCAAGGTATTGGCGACTGCCCAGAGCGCGCCGGCCAGGATGGCCCAAACCACCAGATGCCGCTTGGTGCGCAGGTCGAGGAAGACGTAGCCCGTGCCTTTCAGAACTGTCGGCAGCGTCCAGCGCGCGACGAACACTCCCGCGACCATGATAAGGGAAATCAGAAAAGGGGAGAGGCCCACGGTGACCAACTTGGTGGGCGCTTCCGCGGCGCCGAGCCATGCGCCCGCCGCCAGGCCGGACGCTACCCCGAGTGTGTGGAGCGCGTGTGCGTCATGTCGCGTCGGCGTATCGAGTTGCGAGGCCAGGACTGGTTCCTCCTTAGCGGATATAGACCAGCAGCAGAATCCCCAACGCGAGGACCACCGCGGGCAGCCAGAAATGGCTGTCGGTGAAGATGGCCTTGAAAGTCGACGGTTTCACAGCTCTCTCGGCGTATCGTGGGCGACTATCCCGCCCTTGGATCCGGCGGCCGCGCTTGCTGACAGAAGTGGCGCCATGAAGCCGCCCCTACTTCGCGGGCGCTCCTTTCACCACGCGGAAGCCGATATAGGCAGGCGCGGGCGCCGAATCCGGAGTCTTCGGGTCGGCAGGCCGGTCGGCGCTGCCACCCAGTGGTTTCCCCTTGCCGTCTTTCCCGGCGGCCCACTCCGCGACGTTGCCGCCCAGGTCGAATACCGGCTCATCCTCGCCTGTGCCCTTGAAGCTTCCCACTTCCTTCAACAAAGGCGCGTCACCTTTCAGTTCCTGGAGCTTGGCGCGCAGCCGGGCCGTATCGTCAGGGTTAGGCTTGTAGCCTGCCCAGTAATCGAGCGTATTCTCCGGTCCCTTGACTGTTTTCAGGAGCGGCTCCATTTCGTTTTCGTTTCCCAGCCGATAGGTCTCGCCAGTCACCTTGCTCAGCCACGCGCAGTACGCCTGTGCCTGCTCGAAGGGAATTCCGCTGGCGGGATAGTTTTCGGTGCCGGGCTCGATCTTGTAGCTCTTATCGAAGGCGGCGTATTGCGCGCGCGTTACTTCAAAGCGGCCGATTTCAAGGTTCTGAAATCGGACCGTCTCCGGCGCCAGAACCGATTTCACCGCTACGCCGTAATTCCCCCCGACCCTTTTGATGCGCTGCCGCTTCAGTTGTTCGGCGAGCGGTGAGTCGTCCTTGAGCGCTTCGAGGGAGGTCGAAGCGGGCTTGAAAAGGTATCGATCAAACCACGCGAGTTCTTCCTCCACCTTGCGCTGGCGGTGGGAGAGCTTGCGCAGACCATGAGGCTCGCCAGGCAGCACGATAAAACGCGTGTCGGTCTGTCCAATGTATTGGAGAGTCCGAAAATGCTCCCAGGCCTGGGCGTGCCCGACAGCGCGGTCATCCGAACCGGAAAAAATAATGGTGGGGGTGTGCACCTTTTTGAACTCGAAGATAGGCGATTTGCGAATATACAATTCGGGGTCCTCGAAGGGCGCCGCGCCGAGATAGTAGTTGTCAAACGCCGCGCCGAAGTCCGCGTACGCCCAATCGCTTGCCTGCTCGACGTCTCCCGCGCCCGCAGAGGCCACCTTATAACGCGTGGCCTTCACCGTCAGGGCGATGGTCAGAATCGCGCCGTTCGACCAGCCCAGCGTGCCGAGCCGCTCGGGGTCGATCCAGCCGCGGGCGATGAG
>Ga0209777_10002668_pt1 | contig 23099 bp, 7 predicted proteins | sample FrelakmetHBP12HB_FD_187147 | JGI IMG/M metagenome (GOLD analysis project Ga0209777, IMG submission 187147) | Freshwater lake sediment microbial communities from the University of Notre Dame, USA, for methane emissions studies -HBP12 HB (SPAdes)... | ecosystem: Environmental > Aquatic >...
TTTGACACGCCACACTCGGGGCATACCCAGTCGTCGGGAAGTTGCTCGAATAGAGTCCCGGCGGGAACACCACTAGATGGGTCTCCAAATTCAGGAACATAGACATAGTGGCAGACTCGGCATCTCCAGTTGGCGCCTGCCTTTTTTGACTCACCAGGCTCTTGCGGTTGCGCAAATCTGGCCATCGCCGATCGGGCGAAAGCGTCCATAGTCTTCCGCAGGCAATTGCGGCGACAGAATGGTGACATCGTCCCCTTGACTACTTCCAGGTACAGTATGTTGCCCATTCGCACCCGCTGGCTCAGCTCGCTCATCAAATCCAAAGCGAAGAGCGGGTCTTCCTTCAGTGTTTCGACGAAAGCCTCTCGATCCAGAACCTCAAGCTGAGTGTTGTCCTCATCCACCGACGCTGTAGCTGAACGGGGAGAGGTGTCCACCAGAGCCATTTCGCCGAAGAAATCCCCGGGTTGATCCAAGACTCCTATCTCGGCAGCGCCCTCCTCACCTCCTAGTGTGAGTTTCACCTGCCCCGACCGCAGGATATACATCTCGCTGCCCTGGCTATTCTCTGCGAAGATAACGTCCCCTTTGTTATAGGTTCTGACGGGGCCTTTACAACGTCTGGTGTGATTGGTCATTCCTCCTACCTCCTCGATCACGTCGCTGGTTCGCATGCGCGGGATGTTAGGCTGATCCATTCCAGCATGATAATCTAGCTTGATAATACACCATATTTGCCACGCATTGTCAAGACTACATGAGCAACGTAACGCCTATACCTGCCTAACCGGGCGCTGCTGGGATTACTGGTCGGGCAGGTCATCACCCCTGCAGCCTTTTCAGTGCCTTCTCCGCCCTGGCCAGCCAGTAATCCATGCCCATCTCTTTGAACATACGCCTCGCTGTCGTCAGGGTCTTCAGAGCTTTTTCTTTCTGCCCAATGTCGGCATAAAGTTCTCCCAGATAGAGGTTAACCTTCAGCTTGGTGCGGTTTGAGCTTTAGGTTCTCAAATAGATCGATTCCTTCCAGAATGAGTTCTTCTGCTTTGGCGCTCTGCGATGGGTCAGCTTTGCCCATCACCCTCCCCAAGGCAATTGTCGACATGCCCTCCTGTGCCCTCTCGCCCTGCTTCTTGGCTAATCTGAGGGACTCCTCTATATGACCACGGGCAGCCTCGACATCGCCCAAATCAAGGCAAACCAGGCCCAGGCCGTAGTAGCTTCAGCAACAGCATGGTAGCATAGCCAGTGCTTCGGTAGAGTTCTATACGCTTCTCAAAGTGCCCGCGAGGACGGGAGTTCGAACGAGTAATTAAAAGAGCCTCTGGGCTATTCAAACCCGGAGGCTCTTTTGCTTTCTAACAGAGACGGGGGTCAGTTAGTTACTCACAGCAAGCCTAGAACAATGTAACCCTCTGTATTAGGGCAGGTGAGGTGCTGGTTTTGAAGTTAGCATTGCCGTTGTATACAGCGGTTATGGAGTTACTGCCTAACCAGAGGAGAGAGGTGCTAAAGGTTGCCTTACCTGAACTGAGGGTCCCTGTGCCAAGCGTAATAGCTCCATCCTTGAAAGTGACCGTGCCGGTAGGTGTTGCCATACCTGGCGCTGCTGCAGCAACCGTAGCGGTAAAGGTCACACGCTGCAAGAGGCAAGATGTATTATTGGATGTGGATGAAGTCAACGCCACCGTGGTGCTGGCCTTGTTCACAGTCAAGGTGCGGGCCACTGATGCCGCCGCATTGTAGTTACCATTCCCTGGCTGTGAAGCCGTTATCGTCGACGTACCTGCGCCGACGATGTGTATATTCCCACCCACAATGGTTGCGACAGAGGGGTTGGAGCTGATATAGCTCACGGGCAATCCCGATGATGTTGTAGCGCCCGGTGCAAAATCAGGGTTGTCGTAGGTTGTTGCAGTGGGTGCACTAAAGGTGATTGTCTGGTTGGCCTTGTTCACAGTCAAGGTGCGGGCCACTGATGCCGCCGCATTGTAGTTACTATTCCCTGGCTGTGAAGCCGTTATCGTCGACGTACCTGCGCCGACGATATGTATTATATTCCCGCCCACAATGGTTGCGACAGAGGTGTTGGAGCTGATATAGCTCACGGGCAATCCGGATGATGCCTTAGCGCCCGGTGCAAAATCAGGGTTGCCATAGGTTTTTGTAGTGAGTGTATTAAAGGTGATTGTCTGGTTTAACTTGAGAGCGAAGCTAGCGGTGACAGTAGTCGCAAAGGTATCGGTACGTGTAGCGGTCGTTACGCTGTCGTTCCACCTGACGAAGCGATAGCCGTTAGCTGGAGTAGCCGTAACTGCCTCGCCGCTTAAGCCGCATGGTACTGTCTGAGAAGCTTTGCCCGAGATCGAGCCGCCGGTTCCGGCGGTATATGTTAGCTTATAGGTTATGGGGACGAAGTTGGCTGTAACATCAGTCGCCACGCTATCGGTGCGATTGGCAGTGGTTACACTATCGCTCCAGTTTAGGAATCTGTGGCAGCTATCCGCAACCGCCGTCACCGGTGTGCCGGATGTACCACAGTTGGGAGTTTGAGACGCATTGCCGCTGATCGAGCCTCCAGACCAAGAAGTATATGTTAGGTTGTAAGTTTTGATTGCGAAGTTGGCCACAACATTAGTTTCCTTGCTGTCAATACGATTGGCAGTGGTTACACCATCGCTCCAGCTTAGGAATCTGTGACAGTTATCTGAGAGGGCCATCACCGGTGTGCCGGATGTGCCCTGGTTAGGAGTTTGATGCGCATCGCCGCTGATCGAGCCTCCAGGCCCAGAAGTATATGTTAGATTGTAGGTTATAGGTGTGATAGTGGCAGTTGCATCAGGTTCTTCTGGTGCTTTTTCAATGTTTCCAGAATTGTCTCGAGCCACGCTATAGAATGAGTAGGTATGACCAACTTGGCCAACGAACGTATCTTCATCTTCAGTCGCCGGGGTAATCTGTAGCCAGGGCACAAACGACCCACCATCATCAGAGACGTAAATATCGTAGCTATTGATCCCCGACCCGCCGGCTTCGTCCTCGCCATGCCATGCGACAATTATAGAATTCCCATTCACCTGCAATTCTACCACCTGGCTCTTAGGTGGCTGTACGTCGATGGCATAGGACCCTGGAAGGAAGGAGTAGAGGAGGCCTTTGTTTGTGGCCAGTCCCACATTGCCCGCGCCATCCACAGCCTGCACAATAAATTCTACTTTTTGCCCTCCGGTTAATTGTGGAAGATCACCTGTCCATTTACCACTGACAGGATCATATGCTAGATCAACAAGCTCCCAGCTAGTATCGCCTATAGCATATGTCCAGAGCACAACTACCCTCCCAACTATACCGTCATCGGTGATGTTCGGGTCGTTGAAATCGGTGGCTTTGATCCAGAAATGTGCTGCGTAGCCGCCTGTGGTAGCGCTTGTAGTGACATCTACTGAATCGATCGTCGGTGGGCAGTAATCGTCAGAGTTGGAGTAATAGATGTTGCAGTTTAAAGACTGATATAGTCTCTCTGTGCCAGTAACTATTTTATTGCTTACATTTGTAGTGATGAACTGGCCTGGAACTATAGCAAGCGTCTGTTCAGTATTGTCAGGGGTCTGCAAGGACATGATGCTGCTCAGGCCGTTGGGATACCATTCTTCATTAATGAACTGAGGCTCATATTCATTATTGAAGACCGTGGGGCGAGTGATAACCGGATCGAAATTGGGATAATCCTGATAGGTTCCACTGGTTAATAGCATCCCATGGGCCACTTGGCCAAGCCTGCTGATGTCAATATTAACCCGCGGCTGGAGAGGTCGATACGGTACGTACTCGGTTTCGCCATTGACGGCATAGTACTGACCGTGGGGTGTAACCACGGGATTTAGTACCTGATTATATGTTATCGAGTCGGTGACTATTGAATTGACCACGCGACTTAACGTTATTGTCATGGCTTCACCTGGAGTGGGGTCAGAGAGTGTTGTCCCACCCGCTCCCGGATCTATGATGTACATGGGCAAGCCGTAGAGCTCGGACTCAATCATGACCTTGTAATCAAGAGAAGTTCGGCCGAAATTGTTGAGGAAATAACTCTGTTTGGCATCGACCAGGGCCTGTCCAACTGGGGGATTTGGTTTCTGTGTATCAACCAAAGCCCTAGCAAAATTGTCCATCAGTTGTTCAGAGAAGGCAATAGTGTCGCTATCCCCATAGCCATACCCTGTGTTTGCTATGAGCCAAGCGGTCTTTTGGGCAAGAGCTTGCGGTAGATCAAGGGATGAGGGCAGGGAGGAAAAATTGTCCGGAACGTTCAGGCCGGCATGGCAGCCCATGGAGAAGACAAGTTGGCCATGCTCAAGAGTGGCTCCTGCTATCTCACCGGTGCGAAGCGGGTCTCCACCAGTGCCTGGCGGCGTTCCTATCCCCCAATGGTCGCAATGGGCGTTGATGGAGCTGATATTGAACCCTTGCTTTAGGAACAGATCCGACAAATCAGAGCGGTCCCACGTCTCACTAATCAATTTCATCACACTATACTTCGTGCTGAGTGTGGCCGAAATATTTAGAGCGCCGTCAGTGAGACCGTCATAACCTGTCACCAGCGCTGACTTTGCTTCCAGTACGCCACCCTTGTCTTGGAATTCTTGCAGCATCCCCTGAATCTCGGCAGGGGTCTCAACCAGTCTGCCAATGGCATAGTCTGGCACATACAGTTCTCTCCCCATCCACGAAATTGGATGCATGTCTGCATAATAATCATCCGTAAGCATATCGCCATGCAACAGGGAAGCCTGTAGAGGACCGGGTTTCAGATACGCACTATTGGTATACTCGTTCTCATTAGCAAAGCAAGTCTCGTCTGGGACACGTCGGAAAGGTATGATTTCATCGTTACCCACGATCACTATATATTTAATACTGGGATGTGACGTAAGCGTGCTAGAGATTGCCGACTTGATCGCCGCTGCGACTGCATTCGCCGCCGAAGTGTTTCCAGCATCTTTGTCCCAGTCCGCGTAGGCATCTATTTTATCCATATAGAGGATCGCACCTTTGACATTTGATAGATTCGCAAACTCCGTAAGGTGATTTATCAAATTTACTGCTGCGTCCTGTTCGTAGAGCTGTGCTAGACGCTGCTGGTTTACCACAATGAGCGTCTCTTTCGATTCTGGCGGAGTATTTCCCTCGTCGATATTCGTCTGTGAGGGACTGGCCGCCTGGAGAGTGACATTGAGAGAATATGTAGACCGTGGCTGAGTCACCTCTACTCGCAGAACGTAGGGCTCATTGCTATGAGCGCCTTGAAAACCAGAAACCAGGATGTGATAATAGCCCATCTCGTTTGCCACCTTGGTAGCCACTATTTCATCAACAGTACCCCGTGTGGCGGAGATGTCTCGCAGTTGGAAAAGGGTTGGGTCGGTGTTGCCATTCGAGATATCCTGCAGGAATGTGTCTGGCAGCTCCGTGTCCTGTACTGGGGTGAACTCAGGAGGGATGACCCCTACTGGTATGTCGCGCAGTGGCGTATTCTGCATAGGTATCTTCTGAAGGGCTGTATTCCCATTTTGCAGCTGTTGCGTGGAGAACAGCGCCAGGTCATAGTCGGCAGGAAGGTGGCTTAGGTGCACGGTGACTGTCGCCCCCTTCTCAAGAGGCACCGGAATCTTATACCAGTCCTTATCCGTATCGGTGCTGATGTAGGAAAGGTAGAGGCGATCCTTTGTAATCTCAGTGGCATTAGTCCATGTATCATTAGGTTCAGGGATATCGATCACGGTTGCCGGTGCCACGTTGTCTTCCTCAGGGATGTGAAGACTAGTATTGGTAGCTGTAGCTGTCACATTACTGAAATGGACCCCTAATGATGTAGAGGCTAAAGCTCGGAATTCCAATACTTGATTAACCCCATTTGGCGCTATATTCCAACTTAGATTACTCCCTTGAATTTCCGGGTCGGCAATAGTTTGTCCATTGAAGGTAGTAGAAGAGTTAACATACTCGAACCCTTCGGGCAGCGTATAATTTACAAGAACGTTACCAGTATTCGAATTGTAACAGTTGACGAGGGTAACAATATAATTCACCGAGCTCTTCGGAATAGGTAGGTCTGTTAGGGGCACGGATTCCCAAGGTATAGATTGAGGGCTATATTGAAGGAGACACCGCTCAAACGCTATCAGTATCTTCGATAAGATGTCGTATGGCAGGAGAACATCTGCACTTACCAGGTCACCCAGCGTGGTTGTTGACAAGTCGGCATTCTCATAAACGGCCCCCTTTAGGATCGGTGCCCAGTAGTCAGCATCACCGACTTGATCCAGTGTGAAATATTGAGCTGGCGTCTCCATGATCGCGGCCTTGATGTGGGAAATCCATAAGATATCGTATGGCAGGAAAACACCCGCGTTTACTAGATCACCCAGCGTGGTTGTCGATAAATTGGCGTTCTGGTAACTGGTTTCATATAGGATCGGTGCCCAGAAGCTAGCGTTACCGATCTGCTCCAGCGTGACATTTTCAGCTGGTGTCCCTATGATCTCAGCCTTAATATGGGAAATCCATATCAGGTCGTATGGTAAGGGAATACCCGCTCTTACCAGGTCACCCAGCGTGGTCGTCGACAAATCGGCGTTGTGGAAAGGGGTCCCGTCTAGAATCGGTGCCCAGAAGCTAGCGTTACCGATTTGATCCAGGGGGGTATACTGATCTGATGTCCCCATAATCTCGGCCTTGATGTGGGAGATCCATATCAGGTCGTATGGTAAGGGAATACCCGCGTTTATCAGCGTACCCAGTGTGGTTGTCGACAAATCGGCGCTCTGGAAAGGGGTCCCGTCTAGAATCGGTGCCCAGAAGTTAGCGTCACCGATTTGATTCAGGGGGGTAGACTGAATGGGTTGCTCTGTGATCTTGGCCTTGATGTGGGAAATCCATATCAGGTCGTATGGTAAGGGAATACCCGCGTTTATCAGTGTACCCAGCGTGGTTGTCGACAAATCGGCGTTCTGGTAACTGGTGTTGGCTAGAATCGGCCCCCAGAAGCTAGCGTCACCGATTTGATCCAGGGGGGTGTACTGAGCCGATGTCTGCGTGATCTCAGCCTTAATGTGGGAAATCCATAAGATATCGAATGGGAAGAGAACACCCGCGTTTACCAGGTCACCCAGCGTGGTTGTCGACAAATCGGCGTTGTGGAAAGGGGTCCCGTCTAGAATCGGTGCCCAGAAGAGAGCGTCACCGATTTGATCCAGGGATATATACTGATCTGATGTCCCCATGATCTCGGCCTTGATGTGGGAAATCCATATCAGGTCGTATGGTAAGGGAATACCCGCGTTTATCAGTGTACCCAGCGTGGTTGTCGACAAATCGGCGCTCTGGTAACTGGTGTTGGCTAGAATCGGCCCCCAGAAGCTAGTATCACCAACTTGATCCAGCGTGAGATTTCGAGCTTGTGTGCTCATGATCGCGGCCTTGATATGGGAAATCCATAAGATGTCGTATGGTACGGGAATACCTGCGCTAAATAGCTCACCCAGCGTGGTTGTCGACAAAACGGCGTTCTGGTAACTGGTGTTGGCTAGAATCGGCCCCCAGAAGCTAGTATCACCAACTTGATCCAGCGTGAGATTTTGAGTTGGTTTCTCCACGATCGGGGCTTTGATGTGGGAAATCCCCACGATCGCTGCTTTGATGTGGGAAATCCAGAATATGTCGTATGATACTGGGATGCCCGTGCTAAGTAAGTCACCCAGTGTGGTTGTCGACAAATCGGCGTTGTGGAAAGGGGTCCCGTCTAGAATCGGTGCCCAGAAGTTAGCGTCACCGACTTGATCCAGGGACGTGTGTTGTAGGGATATTTGTTCCAAAGCCATATCCTGCAACGACGTCGACTGAAGGCCAAGATATTGATTAGATATGTCGTGCACCGAGATATTACTGATGTCGATTGACTTGACATCTGATGGCTCGGGCACTCGATCCGGGGTCGCCGTCACCACCATTCCTAAAGGCACATATACCTTCAGGGAATCCGCCGCGGGGCCCCCGTCTTTATCCACCACAGTCACGGTCACGGTGTAAACGCCTTTGGTTGAGTAGGCATGACTGCCGCTCACAGACCCAGAGCCACCAGTCTCTGTGACTGCACCCGTATTAATAGCGCCATCGCCCCAGTTAATTGTGGCAGTATGAGTATCGAGGGAGCCCGGATCAGAAAATTGCGCGGCAATATTGATTGTCTTTCCCACACCCGCTGCCTTGTCTGGCCCGGCTTCAACGATGGGCAACGCGTTGTTCACGGTCACGGTGAGGGAATCCGAATATGCTAAAAACTGGCTTGATTGAAGTGACCCGACAGTTAGTTCTACTGTATATGTGCCGTTGTCTTGGTAAGCGTGGACAGGCGCAAGAGTATCGGAAGCCGTTGAGCCATCACCAAAGTTCCATACGATCGATTGGATAGACCAGCCCTCTGAAACATTAACGCTTGCGCTGAACTGGACATCAGCACCCTCTAGGGCTGTTTGATCATAACCCGCATTAAGGACGAGGCCCTGAGGTGCTTGAGGTATATAGTCCACCGTTACACCTCGGCCAAGAAGCGTTTGGATATCATTCATGTTCTGAGAACCAACACTGAGGTTCAGATTGTTTAACGCTAAATCAGCTGAGTCACCAGTACCAAGCCCATTATTATTGACGAGAGGAGATATATTGCTTATCTGGTTATAGCCGAGCCAGAGCTGTGTCAGGTTGGTGAGCCCCGATAGCACTGATATATTGCTTATCTGGTTATGGTAGAGCCAGAGCCGTGTAAGGTTGGTGAGGCCCGATAGCGCTGAGATATTGCTTATCTGGTTATAGCCGAAGTCGAGTTCGTATAGTTTGGTGAGGTTTGATAACGCTGATATATTGCTTATCTGGTTATTTCCGAAGTCGAGACTGCCTAGGTTGGTGAGGTTTGATAATGCTGAGATATTGCTTATCTGGTTATGGCTGAGCGAGAGCTGTGTCAGGTTGGTGAGCCCCGATAGCGCTGAGATATTGCTTATATTGTTGTCGTAAATGATGAGAAGGTTTAGGTTGGTGAGGCTCGATAGTGCTGATATGTCGCTTATCTGATTATAAAAGAGGTAAAGGATCTTCAGGTTGGTAAGACTATGCAGAGGTTCTATGTCACTTATCTGGTTATGGCAAGGGTAGAGGTATTGCAAGTTGATAAGGCCCGATAATGCTGATATGTTGCTTATCTGGTTGTAGCAAAGGGCGAGGTCATTCAGGTTGGTGAGGCCCGATAGCGCTGAGATATTGCTTATCTGGTTATAGCCGAAGTCGAGTTCGTTTAGTTTGGTGAGGTTTGATAACGCTGATATATTGCTTATCTGGTTATAGCCGAGCCAGAGCTGTGTCAGGTTGGTGAGCCCCGATAGCACTGATATGTTGCTTATCTGGTTATTGCCGAGCCGGAGCTGTGTCAGGTTGGTAAGCCCTGACAGTGCTGAGATGTCGCTTATATTGTTATTGCTGAGCCAGAGAAATGTCAGGTTGGTGAGGCCCGATAGCGCTGAGATGTCGCTTATCTGGTTACCATAAAGGTCGAGAGTTGCCAGGTTGGTGAGGCCCGATAGCGCTGAGATATTGCTTATCTGGTTCTGTTCAAGGTCGAGATGAGTCAGGTCGGTAAGGACCGATAGCGCTGAGATATCGCTTATCTGGTTATTATTAAGGTAGAGCTTTTGCAGGTTGGTAAGACTGGCCAGGGCGAATATATTGCTTATCTGGTTACCATCAAGGCTGAGATCGTTTAGTTTGGTGAGGCCCGATAGTGCTGATATATCGCTTATATTATTAACTGTAATAACAAGACCTGTTAGATTTGTGCAATGCTCAAGCCCGGTGAGATCAGAGATGCCTTTAGATGTAGCATTAAGGGTGGTGAGACCATCAAGGTCTGCCTGGTAAATATCGCCGCTGGGCTTGTGTATGGCGTCGTGGATGGAGGCATTGAGGCCTGGGTCAGGGAAGACGACGACCGTATCTGCAAAGACAGGAGCTGTCGGATGCCCTATCAGAGGCATAGAAATAAAGCCCAGCGAAGCAGGTATAATTAACCCCACAATTAACAACACATACAGCACATACCTCAACAGTCTCATTTCAATACCTCCCACAGCAAATATGGAACCAATTCTTAATTTCCTCAGGAATATATTCCCTGTTGCTTGTGACAGAATAAGGTGTAAGTCTTGCCTTAGGATTCACACCCTTGATTTATAATAGAGGCCTATAGCATATTCGTATGTGATATGAGTAATATGTAAAGTTAATCTAATTGAACTTATGGTTTTAGTCAATAGGTATTTACCTATACTTATATTTATACTTAATAAAATATAAGAGATTAGTATTATTAATTGGAATATTAGTGCTTCTGGAAACAGCCAACGTGATGGGGGCAAAAGTGCTTATAATTGCTAAATGAATTTTATTAATGAACGATTTAAGTTAAATGCAGCCTGAGGGCAAGGGGGTGATTTAGCTATTTATTGGTTCTGAAGGACAGTGTTTCCAACTGACGCGTGTCAGAGGATGTTACTTTGCGAGTGTCCGTTTACCTGTGAGGCTTTTGTTTGCTCCACCTATTGGTGGTTTCTTGCCAATTCCAATGCCTGATCAACAGGTGTTCTTATATTTATTGGTTTGGTGATATATCCGCAGGCCTTGGATGACTTAAACATTTCTAGCAGCTCTGCAGTTACCGAGGCTGTTAATACCCTTTTAACAATGGGGGAATAGGGGGTAAAGGTGCCAATGGGGGTTGAAAAAGGCTCTATCGATAAATCCGCTAACGAGGGGTCATGGCGCTCTTTGGAGCGCCTACAGCCAATGCATACCATGCTCAGTAAGTCTGCCATGCAGCTCTAGCCAAGCCCTATTTTAACAGTGAGATGGATTGATACTTGCTTAGCTATCCGTTTTCACTCCAATCTGTAGTAAGCTTTGATTTCAGCGACTCTTCCAGTATCATACTTTATCCCAAGTTTGTTGAAAATCGCTACCGCTTCCGCTAATTGACTACTGACCGTAGTCCCTAAGCTACTCTGCACCCCTGTCCTTTCTATATCGTAGTTAAGTAACGCAAGCTGCCATAGAGTTTGGCCTAGTCCATAAGGAACACCACGTCTGCGAAGAATTCTTTCACTATGAACGAGTGATTTCTTAGCTTCTTCCCATTGCCCCAGACAGCCATATACCTGTCCCATTATCCGACGTGCTTCCCCCTCCCACGCTGCCATTGCTAGCTCCAATGCGAGCGAAAGCGACCGCTCACTGTATTCCAAGGCCTTTTCAAGTTGCCCTGCTCCGCAATAAGCCTCTGCTAGGTGCTGATAACATTCTGGCAAATATCCTGTAGACTGTAGTTTCTCAAACAACTGCTGGCTCTTTTCCAAATATTCTATTGCTTTTTGATAGTTACCCATCTTGATGTAAACGGTCCCTAAATTATTATTAACGTTAGCGACCCCAAGAGAGTAGCCAGTCTTTCTCCAAATTTCCATACATTTAGAAAGAGCTTCAATAGCATCCTCCAGGTGACCTCGACTGAGTAACACCTCACCCAAATTAAGGAAACATATGGCCATTTCGTTGATAGTGCCAATCTTCTGGGCTATCTCAATGCCTCGACGATAGTGTTCTATGCATCTATCCCAATTGCCTAGGACGTAGTAATCTACCCCGATACTGGTGTGAATTTGTGCCTGCCCCTTTAAATCGTTAAGTTCTTCATAGATTTTAAGACTTTCGAGACTATACTCCGCCGCTTGCTTGTTATTCCCCATATCGGTGTGAATTGCTCCTAGGAGATTAGTACAATTGGCCACGCTGTCGAGGTCATCTATAGCCCGCCCTATGTCCAGTGCTTGCTGGCACCATTTCAATGCTTTAGTATATCTCCCAAGGCGATGTAGCACTTTTGCCCTAGAGAAGCAAAGGTGTGCCTTCTCTAGGCTGTCCTCATCGACCCGCCTCAATCCCTTATCAACACACTGCAATGCCGTATTATATTGTCCCCTTCGCTCATACACTATGCCTCTCTTAGCATAGAGGGTACTGATTTGTCTGTTAATCTCCTCAGTGGAGTCTATGCTCTGGACAGTACTTCCAGATGAGGTTCCCTCGCCGTACTGCCCGATCCGTTTCATAAGAATTCGATACTGTCGCTGGCCAGCCTGATAGCTCTCAAGAGCTTGGTCGTACTGTGCAGTTAATTCATAGATATCCCCTAAGTTTTCCCAGACCTTGCTTGTTACGCTCTCACTGCAACGTACTCGAGCTGCGGCTTCAAGTGTCATCCGATAGTACCCAATGGCCTCTTTGTTGGCAAACGTTCTCATGGCTTTATTTCCAGACTTGAATGAATACTCCAAGGTCTTGTCTTTGTCATTCGCTTTACTATAGTGATGGCATAATAACTCGAAGTAGGCTTCAATCTGGTCGGCATGCTTTTCCTCAAAGTATTCCCCGACTCTGTGGTGTAATCCTCTGCGCCAGGCAAAGAGAGTACTTTCGTAGGCAACCTCTTGCGTTAATATATGTTTGAAGGAATACTCAGACGTTAGCCGCTTGCTTTCTCGAAGAATTAACCCCAGATTGACCAGGGTGTCTAATTTCTGCTTCAAATCGTGGTCTGTGATAGGACGCGGGTAAATATATTTCACCAATTCATACTGGAATAGCCCTCCGATGACCGAGCTTACCCGAAGAGTTTCTTTTAAAGCATTGTCCAATTGGTCGACGCGAGACATGATTACCCCTTGGATATTATCCGGCACCTCCACCCGCGACAGATCATCTACTACACGGCATTGTTTATTTTCGGTATCCACGCTTAAATGCCCGGCATCAACGAGCGATCTAACTAGTTCCTCTAAATAGAAAGGATTACCCTGCGATTTTGAGAGTGTAAACTGGCTAAGCTCCTGGGGCACCTCATCTATACCAAGTATAGATTTCAACAATTCCAAACCTGATTCATGGGAAAGCTCCCCTAGAACCAGTTTGGTGTAGTTATCTTGCCTCCCAGTTGCCAGATCGAGACCTTCCAGTGGTCTATAAGTTGTGCAGAAGAGGATGGGACATTCATGTATATTGGCTGCCATATAATTCAAAAGCTCCAGGGAGGCAGTATCAGCCCAGTGTAAATCTTCCAATAAAAGAAGTATCGGAGTTCTCCTCGCTTGGGCCACCAGCAACTCTAGGATTGTACGCAATAATTGCTGGTGCCGTAGCTTTGGATCTAGTGTATTAGTCAATGGAGTCTCGGCGATGGATGCATCTAACAAATTGCCAACTACAGGTGCCCAATCCCTCATTTCAGGACAAAGATCGTTGATAGCAGACTCTATTTTTTTTGCTCGTTTAGAAGCCGAGTCACTCCTTTGTGTATTAAAAAATGAACTCAAAAGCTCGATCCAGGGAAGGTAAGGGATATTTGCTCCGTATGACTGGCAATTGCCTCTGCAGATAGTACCGCCTTGGCTGCTCCAGAGGGATCCCAACTCCTCCATCAAACGGGATTTGCCCATCCCTGCTCCTCCGGTAATTGCTAAAAAGTGCTCACGGCCGGCCAGAACTCGTTGAATGATCTCTTTCAGTCCTGATATCTCACTTGCCCTGCCAACCAGTTCCCTTCTGCTTATCGGCCTATGATGAAGGCCTTCCTCACAACTCTTCTTTACTTCATAAGTCATTATTTGCAGACTCTTGCCTTTGAATTGGGCCAGTTTATACGGTTGGGAGACAAACTTGTCTGCTGTCCTCGAATATGTAGAATGAGCTACGAGAATCTGCCCATCTTGAGAGAGTCCCATGATCCTGGCTGCGAGATTTACTTCGTCCCCCATCACTGTGTATTCCTTGCTAGATTGCGAGCCCATCTCCCCAGCATACACATAGCCAGAATTGATGCCGATCCGCTGTTGCAGTGGTAGCCCAGAGCCAGCCAATTTTTGGTTCAGCTCAAGGCCGCAGAGTACAGCACGCTCATCGTCATCTTCATGGGCTACAGGAGCACCGAAAACTACGAGGAGCTTATCTCCATTGTTGCTTACATCGCATCCTACAAACAGTCCACCATATTTGTCTACCGTGGCTTGCGCCATCAGAAAGTACTCGTTCAGGATCCTGATGATTTCGCTTATTCGCTCTTTGCCATATTGCTCAACGATCTCACTAGAGCCTAGCAAGTTAACAAACAGCACCGTAACCCTACGATGCTCCCCCTCAATCCCTGTACGTTGCGGGTTGGCTCTGATTCTCTCCTCCAAATGCTTGGGCAGATAGGATGCTAGCGCGTCGATAATGATGTTAGACTTAACTGGATCGAGAACCAAGTCGCAAGGCATCTCGGTCTTGACGCTGCGATGGAGACCCTTCACTAGATAGTATCCTTCACGCTCATCGCCCACATCAACCTTATCTCCAAGGTTTTGCAGGGTGGAAGGCCCTATGAAGATCTCGCCGGCGATAGCTACGGCTTCTATCTCAGTCGTCTGGTTAACCTCTCTCCCTATGAAGATACGAACCAATCGCCCTCTCGCTGAGCCAAGGCTGGCTTCGAAGAATTCGCCACTGTTGATCCCAATATGCATCTGGATTGGGAACGTTCCCTTTGAGGTGTGCACCCTCCGGAAGTTCATCATCGCTTTCTGCATTTTCAAAGCACAACGCACCGCTCTAGCATCATGTTCAGGCCCGAGGAAAAGGATAAGAGTCGCATCTCCGGCAAACTTCAGCTGGTTGCCCCGGTAGCACGATGCTATACTAAGCATGTGTGTGAAGAAACGGTTGATTATATTAGCCAATTCCTCTGCGCCCTCTCTGCCTAGTTCACTTAGCTTTTCTGAGATAGTGGTGAAACCAGAGATGTCAGCTAATAATAATGTACCCTGGAGAAATTGTCCGCGTACTTGAGGCATATCAGGGTGACGGACAATTTCTTCTACTAAAAATTGGGGTGTGTAGGCAGCTATATTGTTGAAAAGATCCCTATCCGCTGAATCCATTGAACCACCTATTATTAAGGGATCATGGTATTCAATGTATACAAGATGCCCCTAATATTGTCAAGCGGTGCAACTGGGGTCCTAGAATATGTATGTAAAAATGGTGTGCAATTGAGCTCTTGACAATAAGCTCGCGAAGATTGTACACTACACACCTACCAATAACTCTAGACCTGTAATACCACACCGTCATAAGATTTAGCTTTTTGGAGGACCACCATGATGAGACGGGTCTTTTTCCTACTAATAGTACTGGCTCTCGTTCCAAGCATAATTTTCTCAGCAGTTGGTTGTGGGAAGGAAACAACAACTTCTAAAGTTCTCCGAGTAAACTTAGCTGGGGAACCCTCGACCATCGACCCAAACCGGGCCTCATGGAGTGATGAGCGTTCGGTAATCGATCAGTGCTTCCAAGGCCTTTTAGGCTTCAATGAGGACCTTACACTGAAACCTGTGGTAGCTGAAGAAATCCCAACCATAGACAACGGCGGCATCTCATCCGATGGCAAGACCTGTACTTTCAAACTCCGTCATGATGTTACCTGGAGCGATGGGATCAAAGTCAATGCTCAGGATTTCGAGTACAGCATTAAGCGCATGCTGGACCCGGCCCTTGCTGCTGACTATGCTTCTTTCTATTACAATATTGTGGGAGCTGAAGACTATAACAGCGGCTCCGCAAGCCGCGATGCTGTAGAAGTGATGGCCATAGACCCTTATACGCTACAGATAAACCTGTCCCAATCTCAACCCACATTTCTTCAACTCATGGCACTATGGCCTGTCTACCCCATTAGGCAGGATATAGTCACTCAATACGGAGACCAGTGGACCGATCCGCCTCACTACATCGGCAACGGGCCGTTTCTCCTTACTGAATGGGTGCACCAAGACCACATGACCTTCAAAGTCAACGAAAACTACTGGGGCACGAAACCCAAACTCAGCGAGATGCAGTATAAAATGATTACAGATGTCAATGCCGAGCTTGCCGCTTATAAGAACAACGAGCTAGACATGTCCCGTGTGCCAGCCGGGTCGGAGAAAGCTATCATGGCAGACCCAGTGCTGAGCCAAGAGATCTTGCGCTTCAATCAGTTGGTTACCTTTGCCTTCGAGTTCAATGTAAATGAGACTCCCTTCGATAACAAGCTGGTACGGCAGGCATTCGCCACAGCTATCGACCGAGTTTCCTTCGTAGACAATGTCATGAACGGTGTAGGCGAGCCCGCCCTGAGCTGGATTCCGCCGGGAATTCCTGGGTATGACCCCAATCTGGGCAAAGAGTATGAGTTCAATATAAGCAAGGCAAAAGAGCTTCTAGCTGAGGCTGGCTACTCCGACGTAAGCAAGTTACCACCAATCAGTTTCCAGTACGCCGATACCGGCAATAATCGACTCATAGCTCAGTTCCTCCAGGGACAGATTCAGGATAACTTGGGTATCACCATAACGCTAGAGCCTATGGAGGCCAAAGCCTTCGAACAGCTCGTGGGTGCGAATCAAGAGACATGGGCCTATTACGGCTGGGGTGCTGACTATCCTGACCCGGAGGACTGGCTACCCATCTTTGAAACTGCGTCAGGGAACAATAATACCCTGTACAGCAACCCAGAGTTCGACGCTCTATGCCAAGAAGCCGAACACGAACTGAATAATACCTTACGTATGCAAGAGTGGGCTGAGGCGGCCAATATGTTGAGCGATGATTGCCCAATCATTCCTTTGCTCTACCGTGAGGGATTCTGGCTGGCGAAACCCAACGTCAAAGACATTATCCCCACCGGTGTAGATGGGGAGATACCAGGTGATACGTTCTTTACCTTGACCTATATCTCAGAGTAATACGGAAGTATTAGCAAAATATACAGACAAGGGGACTTTAGAGAATCTCAAGTCCCCTTTGTATAGTAGGATTGCGGTCTGATACGTGCTTAAGTACACTATTCGTCGCTTCCTGTGGATAATTATTGTTCTCTTCGTTGTTGCCTTCATCACATTCTCTCTGATGCACCTAGTTCCCGGCGGCCCCTGGGACAGAGAGAAGGCATTAGCTCCACAGGTAGTTGAAAATCTTAACATAAAGTATGGCCTAGACAAGCCATTCTTCGAGCAGTTCGGCAATTATCTCTGGGGTTTATTACATGGCGATCTAGGGAGCTCATATACTTATCAGGACCGCAGCGTTACTGATATCATACTGCAAGGTCTACCTAAAACCGCAACGCTCGGAGGTGTCGCTTTCCTTTTATCCCTCCTTATAGGCATTCCTCTGGGCATGGCGGCAGCACTCAGACGGAATTCCATCGTTGACTACATCTCCGTCTTCCTTTCCACCATTTTCGCCAGCATCCCAGGCTTTGTTCTAGGCATTCTTCTCATCATTCTGTTCTCGGTAACTCTGCACCTTCTTCCTACAGGCGGATGGGGAAGTCCCAAGCAGATAATCCTGCCTGCTATCGCTCTAGCGGCATTACCTGCTGCATACATAGCCCGCATCACCAGAGCCAGTATGCTTGATGTGATGCGCCAGGACTATATCCGTACCGCACGGGCCAAGGGCCTTCAAGAGCGTGTGGTGCTGATTCGTCATACCTTACGCAATGCCCTCATCCCGGTCATAACTGTAGCCGGTCCCGAGCTGGCTTTCCTTATCTCAGGATCTTTCATTATTGAGAATCTCTTCTCAATCCCCGGCATTGGCCGTCTTTTTGTTCAAGGTGTCTTCAATCGCGACTATGGACTCATCATGGGAAGCATACTCTTCTATGCTTTTGTGGTAGCAATGGTCAATCTGGCAGTAGACCTCCTATATGGAGTGATAGACCCACGGATACGCTATGAGTGAGGTGTGAACATTGGCGGTAATTGAGGAAACGGTGAGACCTCACCATACATTATGGGGAGACGCCTTTATCAGGCTCGGACGTAATAAACTTGCTGTAGCTGGTGGTATCATCATTGTGCTAGTTGCCTTAGGAGCAATATTTGTTCCTCTATTCAGTCATTATGGATATGCCAAACAGAACCTAGATGCCATATTGCAGGGGCCAAGTTGGAGTCACCTCTTTGGTACAGATGAGCTAGGGCGCGATGTTTTCACCAGATTGTTTTATGGCGCGCGAACATCGCTGGTAGTAGGGCTCTTCGCCCAATTCATCGTCGTCGCCATCGGGGTTCCTATAGGTGCAATCTCTGCATACGCCGGCGGGAGAACGGACAACATTATCATGCGCTTCGTTGATGTAATGTTCGCCTTCCCCGATATTCTCCTTATCATCCTAGTCCGTGCCATACTCGGCGGTAGTATCTACATGATATTTCTGGCAATCGGATTGGTGGCGTGGGTCAATATGGCTCGTTTGGTGCGCGGACAGATTCTATCTTTGAAGCAAAGGGACTTTGCCACAGCGGCACGAGCTATGGGGGCGTCAGGCAGGTACATAGTCCTGCGTCACCTCTTGCCGAACTCCTTGGGACCTATTATTGTTGTAGTCACTTTCGGCATACCGCGTGCCATCTTTGCCGAGGCAGCTTTGAGCTACATAGGCATAGGAATACCACCGCCGGCACCTAGCTGGGGAACTATGATACGCGATGGATACGGCGTCATCTTCGCCGCACCCCACCTGGTGCTGTTCCCTGCCATCGCTGTCGGAATATTGATGCTGGCGTTCACGTTCCTGGGGGACGGACTACGGGATGCCCTAGACCCGAGATTGAGGCATTAGAATTGAGTGCTTTGCTTGAAGTCAAAAACTTGTCAACCTACTTCTATACTCAAGACGGTGTGGTTAAGGCAGTCGAAAATGTCTCCTACGAAGTCGCAAGGGGCGAGTCTATCGCCCTAGTAGGTGAAAGTGGCTGTGGCAAAACTGTCAGTGCCCTATCTATCCTGCGCCTCATACCTGAGCCACAAGGGAAAATCGTCTCAGGGCAGATCATGTTCGATGGCGCCGATTTACTGAAACTATCCAAGAAAGCGATCCGCCAGATTAGAGGGGCTAAGATATCAATGGTATTCCAGGAATCTATGACATCGCTGAATCCTGTTCTCACCATAGGTAGTCAGATAACTGAGATGCTTGAACTACATCGTAGGATGAAGCGACGGGATGCCTTTGAGGAGGCTATTCGCTTACTGACGTTGGTGGGTATCCCTCAAGCCAAGCACTGTGCCAAAGACTATCCCCACCATCTCAGCGGAGGTATGCGTCAAAGAGTCATGATAGCTATGGCAATATCCTGCGAGCCTCAACTAATCATCGCTGATGAGCCAACCACGGCAGTAGACGTGACTATTCAGACGCAGCTCCTAGAGATGATCCGAGACATAACCAACAAGCTGGGCACCGCTCTCATACTTATTACTCACAACCTAGGCATTGTAGCTCGCTACGCTCAGAGGGTATACGTGATGTATGCCAGCAGGATTGTGGAACATGGGCCATCACAGGCAATTTACCACGATCCTCGGCACCCTTATACTGTAGGCTTACTTGCCTCGGTGCCACGTCTCGATGAGCCCGTAAAGACCCGCTTAATATCCATAGAAGGGCAGCCGCCGGACCTTATCTTTCCACTACTGGGTTGTTCCTTCTACCCTCGTTGTTCTCACGCCACCCCCAAGTGCGAGGAGGGGAAGCAGGAGATGGTAGAAATAGCCCCGGGACATTACGTATCCTGTTGGAGAGCCTGCAATGGGTGATGTTGTAGAAAAAGAGACACTAATAGAGATTAAAAATCTCAGGATGTACTTCCCTGTCATCTCAGGCTTGTTTCTTCAGAAGAAGGTGGCCGAGGTGAAGGCTGTGGATGATATCTCCTTTAGCATCTGCAAAGGAGAGACCCTTGGGTTAGTAGGAGAGAGCGGCTGCGGCAAGACCACTGTGGGCAAGTGTATTCTACAGCTCTACCGCCCTACCTCTGGCCATATATTGTTCGAAGGCAAGGACTTGTGTCATCTTTCCAATAAGGAACTACGTCCCCTACGGCGGAGCCTCCAGGTTATTTTCCAGGACCCCTACGAATCTCTTGATCCCCGTTTCACTGCTGCCGATATCATTGGTGAGCCCCTTAAGATCCATGGTATAGCCCGGGGGCAGGCATACTGGGACCGGATAACAGAAGTCCTTGATATCGTAGGCCTGGCCTCTTACATGGCAAATCGCTACCCTCACGAATTCAGCGGAGGCCAACGCCAGCGTCTAGGTATAGCCAGAGCTCTATCTTTACGACCCAGCTTTATAGTCTGCGACGAGCCGATCTCAGCCCTGGATGTATCTATCCAGGCACAGATTATTAACCTTCTCGATGACCTGCAGAAAGAATTCAATATAACTTATCTTTTTATCTCCCATGACCTCTCGGTAGTGCGCCATATCAGCGACAGGATAGCAGTGATGTATCTGGGGAAACTGGTGGAAGTGGCTGTCCAGGATGAGCTCTGCAAATCTCCCCTTCACCCTTACACTCAAGCGCTTCTCGCTGCCGTCCCCATACCAGACCCTACAGTGGAGGCACAGCGGTCTGTTATAGTTCTCAGGGGAGAGGTGCCCAGCCCTATTAGTCCTCCATCCGGATGTGTATTCCATCCCCGCTGTTATAAAGCCTTCGAGCCTTGCCTTACCATAGTTCCGAAGTTAGAGGATGTCAGTGATGGCCATTATGTAGCCTGTCATCTCTACTCCTCCTGAAACACGGATTGTGCCACAGCTGGTTGTTAACCTGGCAGCAGGTGCTCACGGGCATGACTAACATATCCTGCATAGGATTGCTGTTTAGGATATATGTATGACTGAGCAAGCAAGTTGGCTGACTGGTATTAAGCATTTGAGGTATCTATGCCGTGCAAGCTGGTGATGATGTGCTTCACTAGGCCTCCCTTTTAGTCTTCAACCGGACCAGCTCGCTATCCAGTTCACGGATCCGGTGGGACATCTTCTGCAGGATTCGGAATGCTAGCGATGGATCCTCGTGTACACCCCGCAGAAATAACTTCCTGTCGATAGTGAGTATTCTGGTGTCTCCCAGTGCTCGCACCGTGGCAGATCGCGTCTCTTGCTCAAAGAGTGCCATCTCTCCAAAAATGTCACCTTCGCTAAGTACCGCCAACCGAGACTCGTTGCCACCATCGTGTCGCAGCACCTCAACCCGGCCAGATTGGATTACGTACATGCAGTTGCCAGCCGCTCTCTGCTCCATGATGGAGGAGAGTAGAATCCCCACAAGGGTGAGGATGAATCCATCACTAAAGGAGGCGAATACTTAATAACTTTGCATCAGAGCCAGATTCTATCGTAAGGATTCAAGGGCCTCCCGTGCTTGCCCGAGGCGTCTTCCGAGGCCGCATTCCTCAAACAGGGAAATAGCATTGGAGATGTAATCTCTAGCTTGGTCATTCTGGCCATTTATCTTGTGCAGTAGACCCAAATCGAGGTAGGCAGCGCCCAGTGAACCTTGTGCACCTATCTCCTTGGCTATCTCAGCAGATTTCGTAAGATGCTCTATTGCTTTCAGATCAGCTGCTGGCACGGTTTCTATCAGAGAAGCATATAGCTTTCCTATATGTCGATGAGCTGTAGCGCCAGACGATCTCCGTCCGGCCGACAACAATGTTCTTATTGCAGCCTCGGCGTTTTTGAGTCCTTCGCTTAGTTCCCCTTTGGCAATTGCAGTTAATGCTGAAGCTAGTTGGACATGATATTCTGCGGCTTCATAACCGAACTCTCGGCTAAATGAGTAGACTTGCTGCATAATTTCTTCACACTCTGTAGCTTGGCCGTTATAAATATAACTGAGGCCCAACTGTATTTTTGCGAAGGAGGTATAGAAGGGGTCTTGAGAAGCTTGAATCAATTGCTTGAAGCATTCGATGGCTGATGGGAAATCGTCGTCCATATAGTGGCTAAGGCCGGTGATAAGATAACTCAGAACCAAGCTGCGGGTGCTTTTGTGGCTTCGGCTGTACTCTATAAGGGCTTGTCCGGCGGCGATGGTTTTTTTCTTATAGCCCTTGTGATAATAGGAGTAGCCAAGCCCGCCGATGGACTCATAGCAGAGGTAGGGATCTGATTGGAGAATGCGAGAAGCCTCCTGGGCCCTTTCTCCGAAGGTTATGGCTTCGTCAATTAGACCGAGTTCTGGGCACAACCAGGTAAGCCAGCAGCACGAGTAGCCAATGACGCGCTGGTTACTGATCTCCTCGCCCAACTTGAGTGCTTCGCATAGATATTCGTGGGAGTGTTTAAAATTGCCCCTAGCGAACATTCCAAAACCCAACCACGCATAGAACATCCCGAGTCTTTCCTTGTCATCCAAGGATTGAGCTACCTGCTCGTATGAATAGAGCAGATCAGTTAGTCCCTTAAAGTCTCCGCGTAAAAAGAAGGCCCAGGCCCACCTTAGCATAATATCGATTAGAAGGAGCTCATCCTCCTTTGCATGATGAGGCTTTCTCGAGATAATATCGAAGGCCTCCTCGAATTGCTGATGAGATATCTCTACAGCATAGTGTTCCAGGTTCTTATCGGCTGATTTGACGAGGTAATAGACAGCCTTGTCCAGAGATTCTGCCTGTCTAAAGTGAAAGGCCAGTATCTCATAGAACTCCTCCAGCTTATCGGCGTAGATGTCCTCTATGGCTTTCCCTATCCGCTCGTGGATCTCCTTCCTGCGCTTGATGAGCAGGCTGTTGTAGGCCACCTCCTGGGTGAGGGCATGTTTGAAGATGTATTCCAGCTCAGGGAACGGGGTCTCTTCGTAGATGAACTCTTGCGACTGAAGGTCACTCAGGTGTGACTTGAGGTTCTCTTGTTCTCCGATGACGTTCTGAAGTACCGGAAAGGAGAAGGTTCTGCCGATGACCGAAGCCACTTGGAGAGTCTGTTTGAGCTTCTCATCAAGGCAGTCGATCCGAGCCCCGATGATGCCCTGGACGGTCTCCGGTACCTGGATCTCGGAGGGCTTTGCCACCAGCACATAGTGGCCGTTGCTTCTCTTGATGTAACCCCGGTCTAGGAGCGT
>Ga0209777_10002669_pt1 | contig 23095 bp, 15 predicted proteins | sample FrelakmetHBP12HB_FD_187147 | JGI IMG/M metagenome (GOLD analysis project Ga0209777, IMG submission 187147) | Freshwater lake sediment microbial communities from the University of Notre Dame, USA, for methane emissions studies -HBP12 HB (SPAdes)... | ecosystem: Environmental > Aquatic >...
AACGCCATGACGTCGGTGACACGCTCCTTCATGGCGTTGAACATTTCCTCGAAGAGAGCGAAACCTTCGCGTTTGTACTCCAGTTTGGGGTCTTTCTGCCCGTAGCTGCGCAGGTAAATGCCTTCGCGCAGAGCGTCCATGGTGTGCAGATGGTCTTTCCACTTGCTGTCAATGATGTCCAGCAGGAGGAAGCGTTCGAGGAGCCGCATTTTGCGTTCCTTGACGGGGACGCGCACGGCGCCGGGCAGGACCACGCCGTCCTCGCGCTGCGCCGCGATGAACTCGATCTTCTCCGCGCCAGGGAAGAGTTCCTTGGCCTTCTCCTTCGCCAGTTCCCCGAGTTGCTCCGGCGTCAGCCTGTTCTCCTCGGGGCTGAAGTAGAGGGCCTTTTCCTTGTAGAGCTCCGCTTCGCCGAGTGCCTTGTCCTTCTCTTCGTAGACCGTCCGGATGCGCTCAACGAGCAGGTCCTCCACCTCGGCAGCAGTTTTGTTGTTGAGTTCCTGAGGGGTGGTCTCGATGAGGAACTTGCGGCGCATCCAGTTGCTCAGGTTGCGCAGCGCCTCGGGGGGCGGCGGATCTTCGGTCCCCACTTCGCGCTGCACGGCCAAGGCCACGACGTCCTCAACCCAGTCGAGCATGGTTTCCTTGAGCTCCCTGGCTTCAAGGATCTTCTGCCGCAGGCCGTAGACCAGCTTGCGCTGTTCGTTCATTACCTGGTCGTATTCGAGCAGCCGTTTGCGCACGCCGAAATGGTGTTCCTCAACGCGCCGCTGCGCTTTCTCGATGGAGCGGCTGACCATCTTGGACTCGAGCGGGACCCCGTCCTTCATGCCGCTGTAGCGCAGGAAGTTGCGCACCCAGTCCTTGGCGAAGATGCGCATCAGGTCGTCGTCGAGGGAAAGGAAGAAGCGCGAGCTGCCCGGGTCGCCCTGCCTGCCGGCGCGCCCGCGCAGTTGGTTGTCAATGCGCCGCGCCTCGTGCCGTTCGGTGCCGACGATGTGCAGGCCGTCCAACTCCTTGACGCTCTGGGCCAGCCGCAGCGGGCAGTGGCCGTGCTCGCCCCACCAGTGTTCCAGCGCCTCGCGGCGCTTCTCGCTGGGCGTCTCTTCGAAGAGTTTCTTGTCGAAGAGCTTGAGCCAGTAGCCCACGAGGTGTTCCTCCAGCTCCTCGGGGGAGCGGTTGGCGTCGAAGTCCTTGGGAACGAGCGGCGCACCGTCGTGCTTGGAGTTTTGCCAATGCTTGATCATGTCGGCGTGCGTGAAGTTGCCGAGCACGATGTCAGTGCCGCGGCCGGCCATGTTGGTGGCGACAGTGATGGCGCCGAGTTGCCCGGCCTTGGCGACGATCACGGCTTCGCGCGCGTGCTGCTTGGCGTTGAGGACCTCGAAGTGGTCCCGCAAGCCGCGCCGCTCCAGCAAGCCGGCGAGATGCTCGGACTTTTCGACCGAGGTGGTGCCCACGAGGATAGGCCGCCCGGCGGCGTGCACATCCTCGATCTCCTGGCAGATGGCTTCCCACTTCTCCCTCTCGGTGCCGTAGATTACGTCGGGGGAATTGAGCCGGCGCAGGGGCCGATTGGTCGGGATGCTGACGACCTCCAGCTTATAGATCTGGCCGAACTCGCGCGATTCGGTCAGGGCCGTGCCGGTCATGCCGGCCAGCTTGTTGTAGAGCTTGAAGAAATTCTGGATGGTGATGGTGGCCAGGGTGTGGGTCTCGGCCTCCATTTCGATCTTCTCGCCGGCGAGCACTTCCTTGGCCTCGACTGCCTGGTGCAGGCCGTCCGACCAGCGGCGCCCATGCATCATGCGCCCGGTGAACTCATCCACGATGATGACTTCCAGCTTGCCTTCGCGGCCGGGCGCGACCACGTACTGGACCTCCTTCCTGTAGAGTTCCTTGGCCTTGAGCGCGTTGTCAATGAAGTGCGGCCAGTCCATGTGCTTGCCGGTGTAGAAATTGTCCACGCCCAGGAAGCGTTCGCATTCGCGGATCCCTTCCGCGGTGAGCGTGACAGTGTGGTCCTTCTCGTCCGGCATGTAATGGCCCAGGCTAGGCTCCTCGAAAGTCCCGTGCAGCCGCATTTCTTCGATGCGCGTCTTCTCTTCTTCGGGCGTGGGCTTAAGGTGTTCGGCCAGTTTGGCCGCGGCCAGGTAGCGTTCGTTAAGCTCCTCGTCCGCGCCGCCGGAGATGATCAGCGGGGTGCGGGCTTCGTCAATCAGGATGGAGTCAACTTCGTCCACAATGGCGAAGTGGCGGACCTTCTGGACCTGTTTCTCCGCCTCCATCTTCATGTTGTCGCGCAGGTAGTCGAAGCCGAACTCGGAGTTGGTTCCATACACGACGTCGCAGGCGTAGATGGGATGGCGTTCCCAAGAGTCCATTTGCGACTGGATCGCGCCGCAGGTCATGCCCAGCAGTTCGAAGAGCGGCCTGTTCCATTCCGCGTCGCGCTTGGCCAGGTAGTCGTTGACCGTCACGATGTGGACGTAAGCGTATTCCTCCGGGCGGCGGGGCAGGGCGTTGAGGTAGCAGGGCAGGGTGGCCACCAGCGTCTTGCCTTCGCCCGTGACCATTTCCGAGATCATGCCGCGGTTCTGGCCCACCTTGCGCGGCGAGGCCAGGCCGTGCAGCACCATGCCGCCGATAAGCTGCACGTCAAAATGCCGCATGCCCAGCGTGCGTTTTCCGGCTTCCCGCACCAGCGCGAAGGCCTCCGGCAAAATCTCATCGAGGTAACGCTCAATGCGCAGTTCCTTGTCCGCGTTGGGATTTTCGGCGCGCAGGCGCGCGATCTCCTTGCGGTACTGTTCGGTCTTCTGGCGCATTTGCTTGTCGCTGAGCCTGGCGATGTCCTTCTCGAGCGCGTTGACGTGTTCGACGCGCGGCGCGAGCTTCTTCAGCACGGCCCCCGTACGAGAGGGGAAGATGGTGCCGATAAAGTTGCCGACAACTTCGGTAAGTTCGTCAATCATGTTATTGCTCCTAACGTAACGCCGGCGTCCTGCCGGCTTGGCCCCGGTTTGGAGTGAACAGGGCGTTACGCTACGGAGCGGACTGCTGGTGGGTGCTGCGCGCGGGCTGCTGCGCGAGGGAAAGGAAGAGCAGACTTACAGAAGCGGGGCGCGCCTGCGCCGGGCAGGCAAGCGCCACGTGGGGCACCGCAGGCAGCGCGCCCGAGAGCCAATCCAGCGAATGGATGGCCGTGGCTGCCCGCTGAGCGAGATACGCGCGCGCACCGCGGGCCGAGAGCGTCGCGCCGCCCTTGAGCGCCCAGGAGAGATCCGGCTCGGGGCTTTCAACCGCGAAGAGACGGCCGTCCGCGGCGGCGGTGTGGACCACCGTGGCCAACACCACAGCCACAGGAGCGCCGACTCTAAGGCTCAAGCGCGACATACTCATGATTCATACTCTACATTATCCCAAGCCAAATGTCCAGGAACGTGAAAAGCAAAACAGAGCAGTTGGCTTCACGTTTCACGTTCCCGTCTTTGAGAAACCCCGGTGCTGGTGTATACGACAGTGACGAAACGAGGCCTTATCTTGGCGCAACCCTCAATGAAATCGTCCCTATGTTTCGTCCTGGCTCTGCTGGCGGTAGCGGCCGGCGCGCTGGCCTTTCGCCTGCCGGGCTTGGACAGGCGGCCCATGCACGTGGACGAGGCGGTGCAGGCCGTGAAGTTCGGTGCGCTCCTTGAAACAGGCGTGTACCGTTATGACCCGGATGAATACCACGGACCGACGCTGAACTATGCGACGCTGGTCACTGCGTGGCTCGGGGCTGCGCCCGGCAAGACCTTGGCCCAGATCAATGAGTTCACCTGCCGCATCGTGCCGGCGCTCTTTGGCGTGGGGACCGTGCTGCTGCTGATCCTGCTGGTTGACGGCTTGGGCTGGCCTGCGACTATCTTGGCGGCGATATTCACGGCCATCTCACCGGCGATGGTTTTCTACAACCGGTATTATATTCATGAGTCGCTGCTGGTGTTCTTCACGCTTGGTTTCATTGGCTCGGCCTGGCGTTACGTCCAGGGCCGCAAGACGGGTTGGGCGCTCCTAGCCGGCGCGTTCCTGGGGCTGATGCACGCGACGAAAGAGACATTTGTGCTGTCGTGTGCGGCCATGCTGGCGGCCTGCGTGGGCGTGATTGTCTTGAATCGCCGCGGAATGAGAAACGAGGATAGAGGAGTGAGAAGTGAGCAGTGCTCTCTGCTCGTTCCTCTATCCTCTATCCTCGTTGTCGCCGTCATTGTGTCGGTCGTGCTTTTCTCTTCTTTCTTCACCGATTGGCAGGGCGTGGTGGATTCAGTCCGGACCTATTTTGCCTGGTCCAAGCGCGCGGGGGGAGCTACGTTGCACAATCACCCCTGGTATTTCTACCTCAGACTCTTGCTCTTCTACAAGGAGGAAGGCGGCCCCGCCTGGACCGAAGGGCTGATTGTGCTGTTGGCGCTAGTGGGCTTCGTGACGGCTATGTGGGGCCACGGCATTGCGCCACTCGCAACAGCAGAATTCCCTTCCCTTGGGGGAGAGGGCAGGGTGAGGGGGCTCACGCTCGCTCGCTTTCTCGCCCTCTACACGCTGGTGCTGACAGCGATCTACTCATTCATCTCCTACAAGACGCCGTGGTGCCTGCTGACTTTTCTGCACGGGATGATCCTGCTTGCCGCTCTTGGCGCCGTGGCGATCATAAGGTCGCTCCCGCACGCCGCGCTGAAAGGGCTGGCTTGCGTGCTCCTAGTGGCCGGGCTGTCTCATCTCGGCTGGGAGGCGTACCGCGCGAGTTTCAACAGCAGGCATTACGCCGACTGGCGCAATCCTTACGTTTACGCGCACACCACCAACGACATCCGCAACTTCGCTGCGCGCATGGATGAACTGGCGCAAATCCACGCGCGCGGCTACGACATGCTGGTCAAAGTCATTGCCCGTGATTACTGGCCGGTGCCGTGGTATATGCGCCGCTTCCGGCAGGTGGGTTACTGGCACGAACCGCCGGATGACGCCGATGCGCCAGTGATCATTTCCTCCATGACAATACCTGACGAGGAATCCGCTGGAGCCGAGGCCAAGCAGGCGGAACCGGACATGGAAGCGCTGCTCAAACCTGTCCTGCACGCGAGATACCACAAGGAGTACTTCGGCTCGCGGCCAGGCGTGTTCCTGCTGCTATTCGTGGAGCAGGGGCTATGGGATGAATTCGTAAAGCACCGCACTGCCGGGGCCAAGAATTGACTGGACTTCCGGTTCGGGTTGAACTAATCTGCGAACACCGTGGTCTGTTGCCTGCGGTTTGCAGCCGAGCGCCTCTTGTTGGAGTCAGCGGTTGGGGGAGGAGATGGGCCACGACAGTCCAATGACCTTTATACGACAAAGCCTCAGGAACTTCCGCGACATCGGTTCGCTCGCCCCCAGCAGCCCGTTCCTTGCGCGGGGCATTGCCAAGCAGTTGCCGGAGAGCATGCCGGAGGAGTACAGGATCCTGGAAGTCGGAGCGGGCACCGGCTCGTTGACAGTCGCGATACTCAAGCGCATGGACGGCCGCGGACATCTCGACCTGTGGGAGATCAGTCCGGCCTTCTGCAAGGTGCTGCGCAAACGCCTGGCGGAGGAAGCGGTCTTCCGCCGAATGCATTCCCGGGTTTCGGTGCATGAGGGCGACGTGCGCCATCTGCCCGCGCAACCGCGCTACAACGCCATCGTCTCCGGCTTGCCGTTCAGCAACTTCAGACCGGAGGAGGTGCAGGGCTTTCTGGAGCATTTCCGCGCGCTGCTCAAGCCCAAGGGCGCGCTGATCTGGTTCGAATACCTGGCCTTGCGCAAGATCAAGTCCGTCTTTGTGGGCCAAGCCCGGCGCGAGCAACTCAAGGGCGTTACCGACGTTACCACGCGCTTTATCCACGGCCACCATTACCGCCAGGAGATTGTCGCCATCAACTTCCCGCCCGCGCGCGTCCGGCATTTGCGGTTCGGGTAGCGCGATTCACCACGGAGAGAACGGGCATAGGTAGTAGATAGTAGGTGGTAGAAGGGCCTTGCGCGTGCCACATGCCGTCTGCCGTCTGCTGCGTACCGCATACAACATATACTTACTTCTTTGCCGTGGCCGCAACGGGCATCATATCCTTAATGAGGAATCTTCGGATATACCAGCTTTCGAGCATCCCGAAGATGGCGCTGGCGGCGAAGTAGAGCATCAGGCCGGAGGCCATGCGATAGAGCATGACGCTGAAGACCAGCGGCATGTAGGCCATCATCTTCTGCTGCATTTCCTGCTGCGGATCGGTTGGCTTGGGCTGCGGCGAGATTTTCATCTGCAGCAGTTGCAGGACGGCATAGACCACCGGCAACAGGTTCAGCTCCTGCGGGAAGAAGGAGAAGGTGGCCAGCCGGTCGGCCTGGGACAGGTCCTTGATCCAGAGGAACTCCGCGCCGCGCATGTCGAATGCCCGATTGACGACGCCGTATAGCGCCGTCAGTATCGGCAGTTGCACGAACATGGGCAGGCAGCCTGCGCTGTAACTGGCGCCGCCCTTGCGCATGATGTCCTGCTGTTCCTGGAACATACGCTGCTTGGCTTGGGTGCTGGTCTGGCCCTTGTACTTCTCCTGGAGCTTCTTCAACTCAGGCTGCAGTTTCTGCATCTTGTTCATCGAGACCATCATTTTGCGCTGCAGGGGGTGCAGGCAGAGCTTGATGAGCAAAGTGAGCAGGATTACCCCGATGCCATAGTTGCCGAAGACGCGCGAAAGGAAGCGGAAGACGGTCAGCATCTGGCGGGCGAACCAGTCCACTCGCGGCCAGGTTGTGGAGGCCATGTCGAAATACTGGAGCGAGTAAGCAAGGTGCAGCGGCTGAGCGGGGCTTAGCTGGCTCTCGGTTTCCCCAAGCTGGCCCTCGCTGGCGGGGCCGAGGTAGAGCGCGTAGCGGTCGCCCGAACTGCTCTTGCCCGTCTCCAGCGTGCTGCTGTCGCGACGCAGGCCCAGGATTCCGACGTTGGGTTCGGCCAGGCGCAGGTCGCGCGAATTGGGATCGTTGGCTATGTGCACGGCGGAGATGCGAATGAGTTGGTTGGGGTCCGCGGAGATCAGCATGGCCATGAAGAAGCGGTTCTTGACTCCGCCCCAAAGGTTCTGCGGCTTGCTGAGGCTGTTCTTGTCGCTCTGCACCGCGGCCGCGGTCTGTGGCCACACGGGCAACACGTCGGGAGATGGGGGAGGCTGCCCCGGGGCAGGAGCTTCGCGGCCGGCCAACTCGGCCACAATGCTGACATACCCTCCGCCCTTGGGGTTCTCAGGAGGCCCGTCCAGCATGACGCCTGGCGCGCCGTAAAGCGAATAGGAGAACATTGCCGGCGCGTCGGATTGGTTGGATACGCCGATGTCCACCTCGACATACTCGCGGTCCTTATGAATCGTGAACGTCTTGCTGACGACGTACTTTTGGGCCAGAGTCGCACTGTAGCGGATTGTCCAGCGGCCTTCGGCGTCAAAGCCGTTGCTGTTGCTGTCCAGTTTCCAGATGCGGTGGCTGAGGGCTTTAAGCGGTCCGTTGGCGGCATCGAAGACGAGCCGTTCCTGCTTTCGTTCCGGCTCCGGCGGGCCTATCTCGAACTTGGGCATGCCGTAGGCCAGTTTGCCGGCTTCGATTTCCGCCAGCAAGTCCAGGCCTCTGCCCCTGGCTTTGTGTGATGGGTCAATATAGGGGGCCAGGAGCATGGCCTTGTGGATGGCCGCGCCCTTGGCCGTGAAGACCAAGCCAAGCTGCGCGGCCTGCACCGTGATGTCGCCCGCGTCGGCGGGTTCGGCTTCTGCTGGCGGCGGCGGAAGACCAGGTTCAACTTTCGGCTCAACCTTGGGCTGGGCCTCGGCCTCCTTCTTCTGTTCAGCGGGCGGCGGGCTGGGGTTGCTGATCCGAGGCTGTTCGGCGGGATGCTCCGCCTGCCACTGCGCCTGCGCCTGCTCCCACTCGAGGCGCTCTCTGGCATGCTTGACGCTCAGGTAGTAGTTTCCGCCGAGAAGGAGGAGAACAGCGGAGGCGACGCCGAGAATCTGGATGACATCAAACTTTCTGGGTTGGGGCATTTGCGAAGCAGCTTCCAGTTATTGTTTTTCCTCGACCGGGGGGACGGGGTCGTAACCGCCTTGGCAAAACGGATGGCAGCGGCACACGCGGCAGAGCGCCAACCACCAGCCTCTAAGGACGCCATGCCGCTCAATAGCTTCAAGGGCGTAGTATGAGCAGGTGGGGGTGAAGCGGCAGTGCCCGCCAAGTAACCAGGCCAAAGTATACTGGTATACGCGGACGGGAAGCATGCCCAGGAGGCGGAGCAGCCGCGCATTGGGGATTTTGGATTTTGGATTTTGGATTTGGGATTGCGGATTGAACCGCAGGCAACGAAGGAAGCCCAATCCGCAATCCACAATCCGCAATCCACAATCTTTGCGTGGTGTGCCCACCGCAACGCCTCCAACTATCGCGGATTGCGCACCCCAACGGTGCGCTCAATTGCAGCCAATCCGCAATCTGCAATCCGAAATCTACAATCGCCTGGCCACACGCTCCAGCACCTCGCACATCGCTGCTGTGTTGCACTCCGCGGCGCCACGTTTGGGCACCAGAACGTAGTCGTTTCCCGGCGGCAGCAGGTGGCGCGACAGCCTGAAGGCCGCACGCAACACGCGCTTGATCCGATTGCGCCTGACCGCGTTTCCGTGCTTGCTGCCAACGGAAACCCCCAAACGCGCGAAGCTCAGGCCGTTCGGGCAGGAAAACAACACAAGGCTGGGGGTGTGAACTGCCTTGCGCGCCGCATACACACGCTCAAAATCCTTTGGCTCGTGCAGGCGCTGAAAGTGGGCCAGGGAGTTGCACCTGCCGCAGGGCTGCCCCGTTTCCGCCGCTTTCAGACGCTCACCATCCAAAGCAATGCACGCCACCACCCGCCTCCGGCAAGGAGTATACGCGAAGCACTGAAGAAAGACAACCACGACAGGCCCTTGGGCACGATGGCCTGAAGCTACTTTGCTTCTCTGGCCTTGAGTATCTTCTCAAGCGCCGCGAATTCCACGTCGGCGGCGAGCTTGACGCCGTATGGGCTGGGGTGCATATCGCCTTCGGCCTTCGCGGTCTTAAGTGACGCCTCTTTCTCAAAGCTCCGATAAACGTCGGCCACGGCGTACGCGCGTTCTTTGGCCAGGTCGCGGACCGCCTGCCAGTACGGAGCGTACTTGGTGTTCACAGCGTCAGCGTTGTGGAGGCAGGGGCCGGTGCCCAGGATGAGCGTGATGCCCGGGTAGTCTCGCTGCAACGCGTCGCAGAGGCGGGCAAGCTGTTTCCTGAAACCCTCGGGCCCGCCCCCGTCCGGCAGCCGCGAATCGTTCGAGCCGTAGCGGATGATCGCGATGTCCAACCTATCGTAATTTTCCTTGAGGGCCTTATTATAGCGCCCGGTGTCGAGCAGCACTTTTGCGGATTCGCCGTCAACGCCGAGATTCAGTTGGCGGACTTTCAGAGCCGGGAAGGCTTTGCTTATATGTGGCGCGAGCACCGCGTCAATGCGCTGGCTGAACGGCAGATAGCTGGTGATGGTGATGCTGTCGCCGAGATGCGCGATAACGACCTCGCTCTTGTCTGCTTTCGTACTTGCCACTTCCGTCAGCGAGGCCCTCTTGAAGCAATAAGTGCCGGGCTGGTCGCCGTCCAGGCGGAGGCTAAGAAATGCCTTGTCGGCTTTAAGGCCGGAGTCAAAGAGGAAGGTTTCGGTGGCCGGCTCCTTGGACGGATCCATAGGCGCGGCGGAAGTCGCCCAACTCTTGCAGAGATTCTGGAATTCCGGGTCTTTGGCGGAGGACGGACGGAAAGAGACCGCGGCGCGGGTCTCGCCAACGCCTGTGACCGTGAGCCTGTAAAGCGTCTGAGGCCGCAACTTGATGTTGTACTGCGTCGCGAGCGGCATGGCACCGGGTTTGATGCGTGTGAGCTTCAGCGCTTTGGCGCCATCCAACTCGACAATCTCCGCGGCCTTGTCGCCATCAACGGCCACATCCGACCAGGAGGCGCTGCCGTCCCTGAAGTCGCCGTTCTTCAGGAGTTCCGTCTCGCCGGCGAGTGCCGCGCTGAACAGAAACAATCCTACGAGTACCGCGACGCTTCGCGACATTGCGACCTCCTAAATCCCGGCCTGCGCAGGTAGCGCAGGCATCTTGCCTGCTCTTGGCCTTTTGCAGGCTGGAAGCCTGCGCTACATTGGCTCAATCCCCTCCTGCCACGTCGGCGAGCCAGCGGGTGACCAGCGCGGTCCAGCCAGTCTGATGGCTGGCGCCGCAGCCGCGGCCGGTGTCGCCATCGAAGTATTCATGGAACAACAGCAGGTCGCGCCAGTGCGGGTCTTCAGCGTAGCGGCGCTCGGCGCCGTGGCAGGGGCGGCGGCCTTGGGCGTCGGGCAGAAAAAGACCCACCAGCCGGCGGGCGAGTTCACAAGCGACCTGGCTTAGGTTCAGCAGGCGGCCGGAGCCTGTGGGGAACTCGACGCGCAGGCTGTCGCCGTAAAAGTGGTGGTAGCGCTCCAGCGCCTCGATGATCAGATAGTTGAGCGGGAACCAGACCGGGCCACGCCAGTTGGAGTTGCCGCCAAACTGCCGGCTGGTGGATTCGGCAGGATCATAGGCGACGCGATGCTCCTGCCCGTTGACGCGGAAGACATAGGGATGGTCGCGATGGAAACGTGACAGGGAGCGGATGCCGTGCGGGCTGAGGAACTCGTTCTCGTCGAGCAAGTAGCGCAGCAGCCGCTCCAGCCGCGGGCGTGACGGGATGGCGAGCAGGCGGCGGCCGTGCACGCCTGCTCCGCACTCAGTGCTCATGTAGGCAATGTGGCCGGCCAAGTCGGGTCGGTTTTCGAGAAACCATTTCATCCGTTTGCAGAAGCCTGGCAGCCGTTGGATTTCTTCATCCTCAAGGACCTCGACGACCAGAAGCGAGACCAGACCGACCAGTGAACGGATGCGCAGCGGGATGCTCTGCCCGCCGACGCGGAGCTGGTCGTAATAGAAACCGTCTTGCTCGTCCCACAGGCCGGCGCCGCCCAGAGTGTTCATGGCATCGGTAATGGCAACGAAGTGCTCGAAGAACTTTGAGGCCATATCCTCGGTGGCGGGATTGTCTTTGGAGAGCTCCAGCGCCATCGCCAGCATCGTGGCGCAGTAGAAGGCCATCCAGGCGGTACCGTCGGCTTGTTCCAAGTGGCCGCCCGTGGGCAAGGGCTTGGAGCGGTCGAAGACGCCGATGTTGTCCAAGCCGAGGAAGCCGCCTTGGAACAGGTTGTGGCCCCCGATGTCCCTGCGATTGACCCACCAGGTGAAGTTGATGACCAGCTTCTGGAAACAGCGCGAGAGGAATACCCGATCGCGCTCGCCGCGGGCGCCGGTCATCTTATAGACGCGCCAGCAGGCCCAGGCATGGACAGGCGGGTTGACGTCGCCGAAAGCGAACTCGTAGGCGGGCAACTGGCCGCTGGCGTGCATATACCACTCACGCAACAGCAGCACGAGCTGCTGCTTGGCGAAATCCGGGTCCAGCCGCGCCATGGGAAGCATGTGAAACGCCAGATCCCACGCGGCAAACCAAGGGTATTCCCACTTGTCGGGCATCGAGAGCACATCGCGGTTGAAGACTTGGGGCCACTCGCGGTTGCGGCCGGACGTGCGTTCCGGGGGCGGCGTAGGCGCGTTGGGATCGCCCTCCAGCCAGTCCTTGACGATGTAGTGGTAAAACTGCCGGCTCCACAACAGCCCGGCACTGGCCTGCCGCCGCACACGGCGCTGCGCCTCATTGAGCCTGGCGTAGCCGCCACGCGCGTAGAACGCATCCGCTTCCCGCAGCCGCAAGGCAAGAGTCTCGTCGAAGGCCCAGCCCAGCGGCTCGGCCGGGGTCTCCCCGTCAGCGAACAGCCGCAGGCGCACGCGCGCCTCGCCGCCGGCTGGAATCAGCAGCTTGTAGTAAGCAGCCGCTTTAGTGCCTGTGTTTTTGGGGTTGATAGCGTCGGCCCGGCCGCCGACGAGATAGTCGTGGAACGCGTCGCGGACGAACGGTGCGGGGTTCGGCGCCCCGAACAGCCGCAGCGCGTTCGTTTCGTTCTCGGTGAAAAGGAAACGCGGCGGCACCGCCGGCGGGCGTTGTGAGTCTGCGCCGCCGGTCACGGCTTCCCCGGCGGCCAGGCGGAACTTTCCCAGCGTCACGTGCTGCGCCAACATGACGCCCGCCCCGCCGAGCGTGATGCGCGGCTTGATCCAGCAGCCCTCGTGCCGGCAACCCCAGGCCCAGGTATTGCGGAACCACAAAGTCGGCAACAGGTGCAGCGCCACGGCTTCGGGACCGCGATTGGCCACCGTCAAGCGGATCAGGATGTCGTTTGGCGACGCCTTGGCGTACTCAGCAAACACGTCGAAGTAGCGGCCGCCATCGAAGACGCCCGTGTCGAGCAACTCGAACTCCGGCTCGGCCTGGCCGCGGCGGCGGTTCTCCTCAATAAGCCGCGCGTAAGGGAACTCGGCCTGCGGATACTTGTAGAGCGCCTTGGCGTAGGAACAGGTCGGCGTGGCGTCGAGGTAGTAGTAGCACTCCTTTACGTCCTCGCCGTGGTTGCCCTCGCCATTGGCAAGGCCGAAGAGGCGCTCCTTGAGGAACGGGTCGCGCCCGTTCCATAGCGCCAAGGCAAGACACAAGCGGCACTCGCGGTCGGTGAAGCCCAGCAGGCCGTCCTCGCCCCAACGATAGGCCCGGCTGCGAGCGTGATCGTGCGGGAAATACTCCCAACACGTCCCGTCCGCGGAGTAATCCTCGCGCACCGTGCCCCACTGCCGCTCGGCGAGATAAGTGCCCCAGCGCTTCCAGTTCTTCTCGCGGCGTGCATCCTCGGCCAGCCGAACCAGTTCCGCATCGCGCTCGTCCACGGCCGTTATCGCGCTGTCTGCTCTTGAAGGCACAGGCCGATGGTGGCCAGTCTCTTGCCCAGGGCGCGGCAGATGGCTGCTTCCTGCGGGTCAATCTCGCGCTTGTTCTCTCCTCCCGCGACGTGACCGGGTCCGTAGGGCGAGCCGCCGCCTTGCGTCGTGAACAGCTCCTGAACCGAATACGGCACGCCAACGAGCACCATGCCGAGATGCAGCAGCGGCGCCATCATAGTCAGGATGGTGGTCTCCTGGCCGCCGTGCAGGCTGCCCGTTGAAACGAACACGCCCGCGGGCTTGCCCTCCAGTTCGCCCTTCAGCCACAGGGAGGTCAGGCGGTCAATCTGGTTCTTCAATTGAGCGGAGACGTTGCCGAAACGCGTTGGCGTTCCGAAGGCGATGGCGCCGGCCTCGCGAAAATCCTCCAGGCAGACAAGCGGCACGTCCTTCTGACACTCGCGTCCGGCCTTCATGTCGGGCCGCGAGGCGATCACGTCTTGCGGGATCAGCTCAGGGACCGTGCGGATGAGCGGCTCGGCCCCAGGCACGGAACGCACGCCCTCGGCAACAAGCTGGGCCATTCTGTAGACGTTGCCGCAGGTGCTGTAGTAGACGATCAGAACTTTCATAGCCCTTCCTGTAGGAAATCAACCCAGCAGATCAGGGTTGGGATGTCAGTGCTGTCAATCCGACCTGTTCACGGCTCAGTTCAACTTAGCTGGCAGCGTAGCACCGGCAGAGGGGGCGTCAAGCGCAAAACTTACCTTGGCACGGGCACCTTTTCCAGGATTTCCTCGACGAGCTGCGGCAGGCGCACGCCGCTGTACTTGGCCTTGGTGTCGAGCATCATGCGGTGCGCCAGGACGGGCACGGCCAAGGCCCGCACGTCTTCAGGCAAGACATAGTCGCGCCCCAGCGTACGTGCGCGGGCTTGCGCCGTGCGGTACAGCGCCAGGGAGCCGCGCGGCGAAATCCCCAGCCGCAGGCGCGGCTCGCTGCGCGTCGCCTCAGCCAGGCGCACGAGGTACTCCGCGATAGCCTTGTCGAAGCGCACCGACTTCACGTGTTCTTGCAGCGCTAGCACCTCCTGACACGAGACTACGCTGGCGAGAGTCTCAAAGGGATGGCGGTCGTTTTGGCTGTAAAGGACGTCGACCTCACTGGCGGCGTCGGGGTAGCCGAGCGTGATGCGGAGGGTGAAGCGATCCAGTTGCGCCTCGGGCAGCGGGTAGGTGCCGTGGAACTCGATCGGGTTCTGGGTGGCGACAACGAAGAACGGCAGCGGCAGGTGGCGGCGCTTGCCTTCGACGGTCACCTGGCTCTCGCTCATCACCTCCAGCAGCGCCGACTGGGTGCGCGGCGAAGTGCGGTTGATCTCGTCGGCCAGGACCACGTTGGCAAAGACGGGGCCTTCCCGGAACTCGAAGGTGCCGTCCTTGGGGCTGTAGAAACTGCTTCCGGTAATATCGGCAGGCAAGAGGTCCGGTGTAAACTGGATGCGGCGGAAGACGCCGTCAATTGAGCGCGCCAGCGACTTGGCCAGCGTCGTCTTGCCGGTGCCGGGGGCGTCCTCCAGCAGTGTGTGCCCGCCTGACAACAGGGAGATAATCAGCAGCCGGATGCTCTCCGCCTTCCCGCGTATCACTCTGGCAAGATTGTCCTCGATCTTCCTGACCGTCTGAGAGAAATCGTCGCTCGTCATGGCTCACTTGTCCATTCTCAGTTGGGCGAAACAGACTCCAGCCTGCCAAGCACTGCCTGCAATCTCTGCGCTGCCGTACCATCCCCAGGTGTGCCGAAGCGTGCCGCATTATACTGCTTGAGGAACACTTCTGCCTGCTCCAAGTCCAGATGCGCACTGCCGGTGCGGCCGGCGAGCGCCGCGATGTGTTCCTGCCAGGTGCGGTGGGCTGGGCAAGGTGCGCCCAGGCGCCGCAGAAGGCCCTCGAAGCGCAATGCTAAGGCCCGCAGGGCAACGTCGGATCCGGAATAGAGCACCGTGGCAGTCGCTGCCAGCCGCCTCTTCCGCTGGAGCCACTGGCGCGCCTTGCGCAGAAGGCCAATCAAGATGCCGCAGGCCATCGCCGCCGCCGCGCCCCAGCCGGCCAGTTGCCCCCAGCTCAGACCGGAGAACCACGCCGCGGCCCGCGCCCAGAAGTCTTGAAACCACTCCATCGCCAGAACAAAGAAGGACGGGGGCTGCATGGCCAGTGGGAGTCCGGAAGGAGGCGTGGCCTCCACGGTGACCCAGCCCAGGCCTTCAATCCAGCTTTCCGCCCAGGCGTGCGCATCGCGTGCGCGCACCACCATCTTGCCTGGCCCGGCAGACTCGTGGGCCAGGTAGCCGGTAACGTAGCGGCTGGGCACGTCGAGGCAGCGCAAGAGCATGACCGCGGCGGAAGCGAAGTATTCGCAATGCGCCGCCTTGCCATCCAGGAGAAAGTTGGCCAGCGGATCGCCGGAGCCGGCCTCGCAGGTGAGGCTGTATTCATGGTGGTCTCGCAGATAGTTCACTACCTCCTCGACACGCTCCAGCGGAGTGCCAAGAGTGCCTCCGATGCGCTGAGCCAGCTCGCGAACCGCTGGATAGCGCTGGTATTGCGGGTCCGGTCCGCCTGGGAGGGCGAGGCATTCGCGCCGCTCGCCTTCGGGCAAGGGCGCGCAGAGCGGGCCCTGGTGTTGCGCACTGAGGCCGGGGATGACAGCATACGAATAGGGCGCGACGCCGGACTCCTCGTTGATAATAGGAGCGCGAAACTTCCGGTCCCAGAGCAGGCGGCTGCCCGGCGCCGGAGCTAGACCAACACAGTGGAGCGGGGCGAAAAGATAGCGGCACCGCTCCACTATGCGCGCGATGCGCAGCCGCTGTCCCGGCTCGGCGAAGCACAAGCGCGCAGGTGTGACGGGCTCAAGCATGCGCTGATTCTGGAGCGGGCCCCAGGCGCCGTGAGCGTAGGTGTCGAACACCAGCGCGCGCAAGTGCATCTGCGCGCAGTCGCCTTCCAGCCGCAACACGCGGATATTGGACGCGGCGGCCAATCTCGTGGAGCCCAGCAAGGGCGCATCGGAAAGACCGATTGCCTCGCCCAGGTCGGCGCGCTGGACGAGCTTCATTGTCCACATCGTGATGGCGTCGCGGTTCCTATGCATGGCGAGCCGCACTAGCCCGCCAATGCAGAGGGCGGCCAGCAGCATGGCGAGGCCGCGAACTCTGGGGCCGCGCAGATCGGCAAGGGCCAGGCCGGCGAAGGTGAAGTAGGCAGGCGCCAGGTACGGAATGTAACGGTCCTCGTAAGTGTCGGCGCCGCAGGCAAACACGATAGCGGAGATCAGCAGTACGCCCAGGGCAAGCGGCCCGCCCGCGGGGCGTTTCTTCCAGCATTGTATGACCAGTTCGGCCGCGCAAAGTTGTCCGAACGGTTGGACATAGCGCGTGTCGAAGAACATATAGCTGGGCAGAAACAAAGAGCGCTGCCAGCCCAGCGAGAAGAAAATGATTGCCAATAGCGCCGCCCGGGCGGCCCATATCGGCCATTTCCCACTCGCCAGCCGGGTTTTGAAGACCCAGGCGGCCAGCATGAGCAGCGCGAGGAAAGGCAGGGTGGCAAAGGCCCGCGCGCTGATGCCCAGGGTAACGAAGGACACTAGCGCGGCGGCCAGCACAGGCCAGGGCGGGCGGAAAAGGGGACTTTCCACCTCCTGGACCGCTATGCTTGCCGTTCTCGCCATGAGCGTTTACAGCTCCTCAAGCCCGGCCTCAAAGGCCCGCTTTCCAATCACGGGTATGGCTCCCAGCAGGCCGCTGTCAGGAGCAGGATCGACAGTGCATGGCGCATCCCGCACAATGATTGTCTTGAGTCCCGCGCCCTGCTCGCGCAGTTTGTGCACAAGCGTCTGCCGCGCCGCGTTCCAGTCCAGAAAGACGCAGATCACGGATGTGATGCAAGCCAGGTTCTCCATCAATTCCGGTTCAATGGCCTCGAACGGCTCCGTGGGGCTAGCTTCAACGCAGGCCAGGATGTCAAGGATCTGGTCGAGATACGCCAGACTGCGGCCCGCGGTAAGATGGAACAGATTCGGACCCGCGGCGAATATGTCCACCAGGTAGTCCTGGCGCGCCATGTAATCGCTCACCGCCGCGCAGACTGACACGGCGCGTTCGAAGGCCTCGCTGGCCGCAGTTTGTACCACGGGCGCCTTGCCCGTGACCCTCGTCAACAGGCGGGACGTCCGTTGTGCGGATTGTGCCGGGGGCACGTAGGTGTCCAGGATCACGGCGACGCGCATGAAGTACTCCTCGCGGTACTCGCGCACGATGGGTGTGTGGAGGCGCGCGGTGGCCCGCCAGTCAATGTTGCGGACGCTATCGCCCTCGCGGTATTCGCGATTGCCGGTGTACTCGAACGAGTCTCCGATGTTCGAGGCCAGCGCAACCCCGCCGGGCTGCAAACGGCGGCCAGTGGGCAACCGAAGCCCGGCGAGCCGCGTAAACTTAGGATAGACAATCAGCGCTTGCTCCTGCTCCGCAACCTGGTGAGCACGCAATAGGCCGAAAGGAAAGGCGCTTTCAACCCGAAAACCGCGCAAACGGTATACGCCGCGGCGGGGACAGCGGAGTCCAAGTTGAACACGGGCTTTCGCTCCTCGTGCCAGCGGGGGTACGGCCACACCGCCGTCGGGGGCCGTGTCCACGTCGCGCGGCAGGCGGTGCGGCAGGACTGACAGGCTTGCGCCTGTCGGGCCGCCTTGGTGCGCTACCTCAATCTCCACAGGCAGCGTTTCACCCGCGCAGACTCGTTCCGCGCACCGAGCCTGCAACAGCACGCGCGGCCGCCACAAGAGCATGCAGACCAAAGCCCCCGCCCAGAGGGCCGCGGCATAGGCAAAGAAAACGAAGGTCTGCAGGTGCAGAGAGAGGCTCCCATAGCTGGTGAAAATCAGCGTGGGCCAGAAGAACCAGCGTCCGGCTTGGGTGAGCCGCTGCGTGTAGAGGCGCCAGACCCAGCGGACCACGAAACTGCGAAAAATGGACTCGTGGTAGATTTCCTTTGTGCCGGAGAACGAAGGCAGCGTCAAAGGCATGGGCGCCAATCCGGGCTAACCACAGGGGGCTAAGCTTTGCGTCTAAGCTTGGCCCACAGGGTTCTCTTCAACTCATCGTACTCCACGGACATCATGCTGCTCGAAGCATTGCAGTAAACCAGGACGCCGACGGCGACCGGCACGAGACCGCGCTGCAAGACTGAGAACAACGGGCCTTCCGGCGGCAGGCTGTCGCGCACGGCCCAGACGAGGAAGCCCATGACCGCGCCGGCCACTGCTGTGCTGTAGATGGAGAAGACGAACTTCAGGTCTTCGGGCCAGTGCTCGTCTTCCACGCCATAGCGATGCTGTGACGGCTCCTTGGCTTGCGGCGCGTGCTTCAATTTCTGGATGAAGAACTGGCGGCCGATCAAGATAAAAGGCCCCAGGCTGCCGAGGACCGCGGCGAAGAAGCCCCAGAGACCTTCCCAGTCCGGACGGCCAAGGAGCGAACGGTAGGCGATCAAGCCGGCCACGGCCGACATCACGCCCAAGGCTGCAAAGTACACCAAACCGCCGCGCACGAGACCCGTGTTTTTTTCCGCTTCTCCTAGTTTCCGCTGCACGGCGCGCAACAGGAGATAGGTTTGCCAGGCGTTGCTCAGTGTGCTCGCCAGCGCGATGCCGCTTTCCTTCAGGCTGCCCAAGGCAATGATGAAGCCGAGGACTGTGCGTTGCATGCTTTGATCTGGGCCGAGCGACTGGTAATACGGCGTCAGCGCGCTCGCCACGTGGGCCAGGCCGACGACGAAGAACAGGTTCAGGAGGAAGTTGATGCCCGCCGCCCAGGCCATGGTGAAGGTCGGCGTCTTCATGTCCTTCATGGCGTAGAGCGCGCGCGCCAGCATCGCGTTGACGCTGTAGAAGACGAGGCCCAGGCTGGAGAAGAGCACCACGCCGGCCGTGCGGTGGACGGGCTCGGCGTCGTTTTCAAGGAAGCGGCCCGTGCCGTAAAGCAGCCTGACCAACTCTTCGGACAACAGCATGATGCCGACCGTGCAGGGCACGGCCCAGTAGATGCTCACGCGCAGCGCCTGGCGCAGCGTGCGCACGAAATCCTCCTTGCGGCTCTGCGCCCAGAGCTTGGCCAGTTCAGGCAGTGCGGCGGTGCCCAGCGCGAGCGAGAAAATGGACCAGGGCAGTTGGTAAACGCTGGTGCCCATGTTCAGATAGGTGACGGGTCCCGTCTCGGGGATGAAGAGCTGCGCGATGACGTTGTCCAGCAGCACGTTGAGCTGGAAGAGCGCCATCAGCAGCACCACTGGCTTGAAGTTGTTCATCACCTCGCCGTAGCCGGGGTCATGGAGATCCAAGCTGGGCTGGAAGCGGAAGCCGCGCCTCAACGCGGGAGGCACTTGGATCAGGAACTGGAGCGCTCCGCCGAGCAGTACCGCGTAGGCGACCAGCCAGATTTGTTCCTCCGGCGCTTTCCCGGCGGCGCCCGGTCCCCAACGCACCCACACGCAGGCGGCAATCATCAGCAAGTTCAGCAGCACGGGAGCGAAAGCCGGCATGCGAAAATGGCCCAGCGAATTGAGGATGGCCATGAGCACCGCGGCCGCGTTGATGAACACCAGGTAAGGCAGCAACCACTGGAAAAGCTTGAGCTCAAGCTGGAAGCGCGGTTCAACGACCTGGGGCAGCACCACGCGCGCCACGCCCGCAAGAACCATGACCAGGACACAGCCCGCCGTCAGCCAGAATGCCAGGCGGCACAGGAGCACTGAGGCGGTGCGGTTGGCGGCGTCCTTTTCATTCTTGGCCAGGCGGCTCGAAAAGACCGGCACGAAGGCGCTGGTCAGCAGGCCCTCGCCAAACAGCCGCCGCGTCAGATTCGGAAAGACGAAAGCGAAGTTGAAGGCGTCCGCGACGCCACTGGCGCCAAAAATGGCTGCCATCAGCCGGAAACGATACAGGCCCAGGAGCCGGCTGGCTACCGTCCAGGCTCCGACGGTCCACGCATTGCTGACCACGCTGCCTTCGCCCTCGGCCGGCGCGGGAGCGGCGAGCTGGCCGGGCTGAGAGGGTGGGGGAGTAGGCGGCGGCTGGGGCGGCTTGGCCTGGGGTGGCGTGTTGGCAGGAACGGGCTTGGGACTCTTCTTGGGCATGGCAGAGTTTTAGGGGAAAACGTCACTTTGTAAAGGTGACTCTGGCTCCAGCAATATTGTGGATTTTAGATTTTGGATTTTGGATTGGCTGGGGCCGTGCGATGACTTAGCCGGTTACTCTTGGGCTCGCCATGGCAATCCAAAATCGAAAATCCAAAATCCAAAATCGCAACTCGCCCCGCGAGGGGTATACTTTCCGCATGGTCGAGCCGGAGAACACTACCGCTTCGCAGGACTCCGCTGCCATCCCCGCTGATTGGCTCGCGGAATTCGAAGCCGCCGCGCGCAGGCCGCTGGAAACCCGAATCCGCTACGGCTTTGTCAAGACCTACAGGCCGGTCCTCGACGACGAGCCTTTTCGCGCCTTCGATAGCATGGAGCAGTACAGGCGCTGGTGTGAGGAAAACCTACCGGATTGGTTGGGCTATGGCCGCGTTTGAATACCGCCAAGCGTTGGAAATCCGCGACGCCTTCGCGCGCCACGGCGTCCGCTATCTCTTCATCGGCAAGTCCGGCGCATTGCTTCTTGGCTACCCGGACACGACGCAGGATGCCGATATCTTTGCCGAACGCTCCCAGACCAACTGCGAGGCCATCCTTCTAGGACTGCGGGACTTGGGCTTTGCCTTGACTGACGGGCAAGCCGCGGAGATCTTGCGTGGGAAGGACTTTGTCCAACTCAAAAACGGTCCGTTCGATCTGGACTTGGTCTTTGCGCCCGACGGCATCGAGCGGTTCGAGGACGCCTGGCAGCGGCGCATCGTTGTTGAGGGTTTCCCAGTATGCCACATTGATGACATCATAGCCAGCAAGGCGGCCACCAACCGCCAGAAAGACCGCGATTCCCTCCCGCGCCTGCGGTCTTTCCGCGAATACTGGTTGCGCCACCGGGACAGTGAAACGGGCTTTGGGCGCACATCGCGCGACACCTAAAGCCCAAGGCCCAAAGTCCAAAGTACTTTCCGTCACTTATCGTTTTCCTGCAACCATTTGACCGCCGCCTCGCGCACTTTCTTGACCAGTTCTTGCTCTTCCGGGGTGTCGGGCGGTGCGGCACCGTCGGGACTGAATGCCGTCTCTTTGTTCAGCGTATAACATGGTTGCCGTAGTGCCATGTCTTGGCGTGCAGTTCCAGAAGCGATCCACGTTGCGGCACGCCGCAATCCCAAGTCCTTGTCCTCAAGCAATGGCAACACAAACTTGACGAGGCGTACCAGTTCCTTTTGGTCGGCATTAAACAAGCTCCATTCGTCATAAAGGCCAATGAGGACTTCTCGCTGGAGAACCTTGTCCTGCCTGTCTAAGACTGCGAATATGATCTCCAGCTTGACCTCCATGTCACGTATTTGGCCCATCGTTCTGATAGCAGGTGCTCTGCGCAGTGGATCTGTGTCGGCGAGGAAGCCGGCCCAAATCCGTTTAAGTTCCTCGGGCGCTGCGCAGCCTGCCAAAACATGCATAGCCCACTGGCGAACGGGCGAGTCCACTTGGCAGAAACGCTCCAGGTCAGGCAGCAGCTCCAGCCTGTGCCTGCCGTCGAATGCAGACTCAATCAAACCATCGAGGAACTCATATCGTGGCTGCGGTCCACGCGCTGGGTTAAGAAATAACCGGATTCGTTCTGTGTTGCCAGATCGGCCCAGCGCAGCTCCTGCTCCACTGAGAATAGGACCAATTGCACCTCGGACCTTGCCATCTGCCAGTCTGGTCACGGTCTCGAAGTCCAGTGCTGCCTTACGGTTCAAGTTAACCATCACATTATAGGCGCACAACCGCCTCTTGATGTTCGTTGAACTCAGGTCGGTTAAGGGCCTCGCTTGCGTGATGCGCCCAGAGTAAAGCGTCCGAAGGTATAGCTCCTTCGCAGTTTCTCCCTTCAGGGGTGAGAGGATCGAAGCCGAAGCTTCGCCTACCGCTGCTGGCGTGTGCTCTTTCACCCATACCTGCCAATCAAAACTACCAGCCAAGTACGCGCCATTCGTATACAAACAATAGAGAAAGAGGGGACATGGAAGCATGAGAGCCACGGCGAGAGCAGTGACGGCAGCGAACCACGTCACGCCCCGTTTCAAGCAGCGTTGGCGCGGCCAGGGAGCTGCTCCTGCGTTAAGGTCTCGCTTTTCCGCTCGCCGCACACGCCACGAGGCCACAGCCACGCCCAACAGACCTGCCAGCACAAAGACGGGGAGGAAGACGGGCAAGCCCAGGGCGAAGACCAGCCTAAACAGGCCATGAAGAGATTCGGTTCTCTCCACCCATAATTGGCCCTGCATGTCGAGAACTAATATGAGGATGCATGCCGCCGAGGCTTCAAGCCCCCACAGTGCGAAAACCACCGCGGGCCAAGTCGCGCTCTGGCCCAGCAATAGCGCACGCACAGCCAAGTCTGCCGACCAAATGAAAAGGACGAACGTGGCCACCGCCCCAACAGCAACAGCCGGCAGGAACTCGCCCTCCATGCCCAGCCAGACCCCAGTGCCCACAGTTTCCGCCGCGAAGACGAGCGCCAGCCCGTGTATCAGCAAGGCGTCCCGGCCGAGTTGCGAGCTTTGCGGCTGGGGTGGCTTGTTCACGGCCATATTTCTCATGTTTCAGGTTTCAGGTTTCAAGTCTCAAGTTGACGGCGCGCACGCGAAGAACTTGAAACCTGAAACTTGAAACGTGAAACCTTCAGGTTTCACTCTCGCGCTTCGGGAATAAAGGACTGGCCGGGCTTCAGGCGCAAGGCCACCTGCGCGAGCAATTCGGACGCATTTTCCACGTCCTGCAGGCTGACGATCTCAATCGGCGAGTGCATGTAGCGGTTGGGGATCGAAACCAGCCCCGTGGCCACGCCACAGCGGGAAATCTGCATGGCCCAGGCGTCCGTCCCGGTCGCTCCGCCATCGCCTGATTGCTGGTATGGGATATCGTGCCTGTCGGCGGTGGACTCCATGATTTCGCCCAGCACCGGGT
>Ga0209777_10002670_pt1 | contig 23083 bp, 22 predicted proteins | sample FrelakmetHBP12HB_FD_187147 | JGI IMG/M metagenome (GOLD analysis project Ga0209777, IMG submission 187147) | Freshwater lake sediment microbial communities from the University of Notre Dame, USA, for methane emissions studies -HBP12 HB (SPAdes)... | ecosystem: Environmental > Aquatic >...
AATAGAAAACGGGGGCTCGATATCGAGCCCCCGTTTCTCCTTTCTGGCCTACCTCTGCGCTTACTTGTTGGCCAGAAGTGTGCTGACTTCCTTTTCAAACCGCGAAAGCAGGGACAGTCCACCCCGCTGACGCTCCGGGACAGTCCCTGTTTTCGCTGGTGCAGTTGCAATTCCCGCAAAACTGAACTGTCTCGGAAGCCGGGTTTTCGTTGACATGTACCAAGACGGGTGATATGCTTTGAACGTTGCATAAAAGCTTCTCCTTCTTGGGAATCCTTCGTTACTATGCTTAGAAGCCTTGCCCGCGGAACCAGCATTACGGCGGTCGTCCTTGCAGCCCTGGCGCTGCTGGGGTTGGGCGTTCCAGCTCTGCTGCGCGTCGGGTCCGAATCCGGATCGTGGGCCGTTTCGGAAAAGGCTCTCCAGGTGAAAATCGCTTGGAAAAGGAATTCCCCTGACCTGTCATACTTCGCATTCGCCCCCGGCGGGCGCTACTTCTACACCGCGGCCCGCGGCGGTAAGTTGAGCGTTTACTCGGCCGATGGAAAGCCATATTACTCGACGACAATTGCCGGCTGCGACCGTCTGGCCCTGTCCCCCAACGCCGGCTGGGCGCTTGCTTACAAGTGCCTGAACCCGGCGGATTCCACGATTGTCTTTCTGGACTCCCAGGGTCACGCGTTCTGGAAGACGAGCGTGACGGGAGCTGTATGGTCGGCGGATGTCTGCGCGATCGCGGACGGAGCTAGATTTGTCGTGGGTACGGGCAAGCGTTGCGCGTATGTATACGACCTCACGAAGACGGGCCGCCGCTACAAGTGGTGGCGGACGCCGGGAGTCGTGGTGTCGATAAATATCGATCCCAACGGCAATAACGTCAGCTACGGCACCTGGCAGGACTCGGCCATCGCGCGCGCGAACATCGACGGCAGCGAGTTGTGGCGCAGGGACCTGGACGCAGCCAGCCTGCACTACCTGCAAGCTCTGGATTCCTCTGACCGAATGCTCCTTCGATCCGTCCCCAACTGCCGGGCAGCCGACGGGGAATTCTGCGTGCTCGACGCGAGCGGTGGAGTGGTATGGCGGGGCGAACTCAATGCGGCCTCGCGCGCCCGCGTCATCTGCTCGCCAAACGGCCGTTTCGTGTGCCTGGGTTTGGTCCAGTCGATGGAGCACAAGGGCAAATCGGTTTGTGAGAATCACGCGGCGCTTTACGACGAGTCCGGGAAGAAGCTTTGGGAGAAGGGTTCGATGTTTTTTCAGGCCGAGCCGCTTGCGGTCACATCCTCGGGTGAGGCGATCCTGACCGATGCGAGGGGCGGGCTGTTCATCGTTCGAGGCAAGGGGGAACTGGAATCCAGCGTGAAGCTGCCGGGGTCGGTGGTGAGAAGTACTCAGTCGCATGACGGTTCGGCCCTGCTTGTCCAGTGCTCCGACGGCAACCTATGCAAGCTCGATATATTGCAGTAAATGCCGGATGAAACGACGAGGCGGCCGTCTGCTAAGAAACGACCGCCTCATCACGAGACCGGGCTAGGTGTCAGACTAGCTTCCCGACAGCGTTACCTCCAAGGGTATAAGACCCAATCGAGTAGCGCGGCGGAAAGCCTGAACGCGGTTTGACACCTGGAGCTTGTCATATATGTTGGCTAAGTGGAAATCCACGGTCCGCTTGCTTACATAAAGCGCATCAGCAACGTCCTTGCTGGACTTGCCCTCGATGACGAGCGAAAGCACCTCGAGTTCGCGCTTGGTGAGCTTTACGGAACGGTCGCCCTGGACTTCCGGGATTCCGACAGCCCCCATATACATCTCCTTTCCCTGCTCGCCGCTCAATTAGATCATTCCATCTACTTGAGTGGTTCTGACAGGTTTTCTGGAAACAAATAGGGGCAAGGTCGGTACGGCGGTTCTCTTCGCTTCCTACTTCGTCTATACTGCCACTCTTGTGCCTCTGAATCTCTCTGAGTGCGCTATCTCGCGGAGAGTTTGTGGCCTGGCCGGGCTGACGAACATCCGCTGCCTTCGCCTCGGCTGCCTGAACGCCAGCATTTGCCAGGCTGCGAACGGAGCGGCGAGCACGGCGGACGCGTAAGCCGCCAGCACGAGCATCGCGTGGCGCGCTTCGGACGGACTGCCTATCCGGGCGGGCCAGCCGGCGCCGCCTACCGCGAGCCCGGCCGCGGCCAGTGCAATTCCGAGCGCCGAAGCGACAAGTAGGCGCTTGAACGCCGCCCGCCGGTTTGCGGGAGATGGGTCGGAAAGGTCGCGTTCCACACTCAGACCGACCAGCATCAATAGCGCGGTCCCAGCGATCACCGGCAGGTTCGGCCTCATCAACGCCAGGGTCAGCAGCCCACCCCCGGCGAATATGCGAATACGTTTATAGTTCATTATGGACACCTCCTGTCAGAGCCTCCCCTTGTAGCTTCTCAGAAGCCCCGTGACTTTTCCAATCACCGAGACTTGCTGGTCGGCCGGGTCTATTACGATAGGCTCGTAGCGGTGATTCGCGGGTTCGAGGACTATGCGGCCATCCCTGTGATAAAAACGCTTGACCGTTGCTTCATCCTCAACCATTATCGCCGCCAGTTCGCCATTTGAAACGCTGTCACACTTTGTCACGATCACCAGGTCGCCCGGCATGATCCCTTCCTCGATCATACTCTCGCCCTTGACCCTCAGGAAGAACGTCTCGCTGTCCGGGCCCGCCATGGCCTCGGGAACCGGCAGGATGTCCTCCACGTTTTCTTGGGCAAGAATGGGGGAACCGGCGGCGATCGTCCCGACCAGCGGAACATAAGCCGCCCTGAGTCTGGCGGCGTCCGGGCGGTCGAACACCCGCACTATCTCCCCACCAAACCTGCCCGCGCTCGACTTGAGCAGTCTTATCCCGCGCGCCCCCGGCTCCCGGGCGATGTAGCCCTTTGCCTCGAGGGCGATCAGATGTTTGGCGACCCCATTGGGGCTGGCAATCCCCAACGAGGCCATGAGCTCGTGAATGCTCGGCGGTCTGCCGGAGTTGTCGAGCAGTCTCCGGATCGCCGCAAGCACTTCTTGCTGTCTGAGTGTAAGATCGGTCGCCATGTTGCACCAGGTGTAAAGAATTACACCTATATGATAGTGGAGGTTTTACTGCTTGTCAAGGGGTTTTTGAAAGTTTCTTTGCAGGCGTGGGTCAGCGGGTGGGGGAGGAGGCGAGCGGGTTGTCGCTGACGATGCTGACGAAGCCTTTGCGAACGCTATGGAATGAGCAGCGGGCGATGTTTGTGGTGAGCTAAAGGAGGCACCCGCCGCAGTGCAATCGCTACGGCGGGTGTTGAATACAGAACGTACTATCGCTGAAGGCGCTATTCGGCTATTGGTAAGACGTCCGCTTGTGTTCGCGGCCTTATTTGCGCTCGCAGCGGACCTGAAACATCGCTCACAGAGACTATGCCGGTCACGGCGGCGTAAGTGCCATTCGACAGCGGCGCTATCGAGTTGCCCGCAGCCAAATCGGCGAGGCACACGCGTATGCCCTTGGCGGGAACACCGTTGACGAGGATGCCACCATTCAGCCCTGCACCGTCATCCAGGTAGAAGAACTGCCCGCCCGGATCAGCCGCATTGACCCTTCCGAATATCTTGGCCAGTAGACCCACGTTATATAGGCCAACACTGCCTGGGATATCGGTAGTCAGCGGATTGTCGTCGTTGCCGCCCACTGCTTTCGAGGCCATCATTAGCGGGGCTAGTCCGGGGTCCAGATGGCTAAGCACAAACGCCTGGGCATTGCAGATGACGCGTTCCTGGCCAACGGTTTGCATCTGGCCTGTCAGCCAGACCCAATCACCTTCTAGTAACGCAGGACCGCCAAGCGGACCATACTCTACTGCTATACCGCCGCTTCGTTCGTACTGCTCGACGTAGAACCGTTGTGCGAAGGCCGATGTCGGGGCGGTCACCACAATAGGTCGATCCGCTGTCCCCAGCGCTACGGGTGTGCCGTCATACTGCAACCTGGCGCCCGCGATAGACTCCTCTGGTGGCACAGGCGCATCGGAATGCCAATACCCGTGCTCAGCCCAGCCCAGCTCGCACACCGACTCGCCGACCGCGAATTGGCCCATCGAATCCACAAGTTGGCATCCGTCCGAGGTTCGCGGGATGACGCTGGTTCCGCCGGAGTTCACGAAACCAGCCGTTTCGTACGCCCCTGCAGTTGCCAGGATGCCACTAGACGTTACCGGATCACTCCAGTTTCCAGCGTTGTCGCGGGATCGAACAGTGATGTAGTAGGTTGCGCCTTCCTCGAGCGTCAAGTTCGGAGCCCAGGCCCAAGGTTCCGAATTCGAGGTAGACTCGAGCACGTCCGAACCGCCCGGCGTCGTGCCGATCCAGTACTCGTATTCCTCAATGCCCGAAACCTGGTTTACGCCCGGCTGCAGGTCGGTGAATTGCCACGTGCCAGTCAAGATGCTGAGACTGCCCGATTCGGCGGGAGTGACGAACGAACCGGACTGGTAAGCCGGAGCGTGGAGGTCAAGCCAGTACTGCCCGCCGTCCACATCGATGCCGCCGGGGCCTGAAGCCACTAATTTGGCCGTGTGGACGCCTTCGGGAACCGGAGCGCTGCCGGGGTTAGTCACAGAGACGGCACTCCCGGCATCCCACTGCAAAGACACGCTCGTGGCCCCAGTCACAGTCCAGCTTATGGTCTGCGGCGTGTTCAGCCATACGCATTCATCCGGCCCTTCGAAATCGATATCCGGGCCAACAAGGGCAACCCCGAACGGACCGTAGGTAGACCAAGGCGTTGTGTTCCCGGCATTGTCGCCAGACCGAATCTTGAATGTGTGAAGAACGTTGTCTTTGGGCACCGTCACGCTTCCACTGGCGGAATAGTATCTCTTTACCGTGCCGGAATCCCATTGTGTATCTACCCACGCGACTCCGGAAACGGTGTTGACCCCCGAAACAGTGTCTGTCACACTCCACTTCACCAACTGAGCGGTTGTGTACATCTGATTTGGAGCCGGAGCCGTGACTGTCATTTTGGGTGTTGTCTTATCCAACTTCGTCGTCAAGGAACCGGTGGGACTCTCGTTACCCACCTTATCGGCTGCGTGGACGTGGAAAGTGTGGACACCCTCTCGCATGGTCCAAGAGCCGGAAGCGGAGACAGGGGTCACGGCTTCGCCATCCCACCAGACTTTTGTGTGGTCGATGCCGGAAGGATCGGTCGCCACCCAACTGACAATACTGCTCGGAGCAGTATACCAGCCAGAGCTGTTTGGCGCGGATGGCGTCGTCGTGATCGATATCGTTGGGGGTTGATCGTCCCCATACAGGAACCTTGACTGGAGTGCATTCGCCTGGTAGTGACGTATACCAGAACCGTCGGTCCAGTAGTAGTGCCAGTCGTGGAAATCTACGCTTTGACCATCAATCACAAGGTTGGATATATCTTGCGGTACCCACCCTCCCGAAGTCTCCTTTAGCAGTTCGAAATGGAGGTGCGGTGAACTCTTGCCGTTTCCGGACCCCCCTACTGTCCCGATCTTGTCTCCCGCGTTGATCTTCGTCACGCCTTCTTTGAGCCCACTCACGATAGAGTTCATGTGAGCGTAAAGGGTCAGGTACGAGCTGTTCTCCGTGCTTCTAAGGATGACCGTATACCCGTAGGCCGTCTTATACCGAGCTTGCACAACCGTCCCGTCGTGCATCGCCCGTAATGTCTTGCCGAGGCTGGTACCTATTGTAAAGAACACATAGGTGTCCTTGTGACTTGTAGTATAATACCAGTCGATTCCTCTTTCCTTGGCATTGTAGGTCCGGTACACATCGTGCTTATCATAGGTCTGCGGTCCCCACCACTGGCCCTTATCGAATGGCATCTGCAGTCTGATAGCCGAGCATGGTACTGCTGCGCTAATCACGATGGCGGCGACCGCCGCCCTCAGCAACGCTGCAACACCCGGCCCTGATCTAAGTCTGGGATATCTCATTTCTGGTTCCTCCTCCGATCAGAAGCCAGGCTACAGCTTGATAATGTAGTGCATCGCAATATACGGCTGCAGGTTGTTGTGCGCACCGCCGCCTCCGGTGCTGTTTGCGGTGTAACTGGAGAGATGCATATCATCCGTATATCCAGTGCCGGCTGCAGTGCCATCGGTGCCGGTATATCCACTACGGTCGGCGACCTTCTCTTGATGGTTGTGGGCGGGTATCTCACCAACCGTCAGCGTATGCGTCTTCTCACCGCCCGTCTCGCCGATTGTGTTGAACTCTGGCTCGGCGCTGTCGCCACCTACCGGCACGCGCCCCTTCAAGTTCGGAATGTTAAACGTGGTCGACCCATCACCGGCACCGTACCGCGTTCCGATTGCGGCAAACAGGGCAGCATAGGTCGTGCGAGAGACAGCCTGTCCCTGACAGAGCAGCCAGCCCGTTGGGGCAGTAAGCCCTGCATAGACCTGTACCGCACCCGGTGGCGTTGCGATCCCGGGAGCCAGCATTTCCGGAGTAATAGCACCGACTTCGACGGCCTGGGCAGTCGAGGCCATGTGCGCATACGCGACACTCGCGATCTTCTGCCGAGGAACCATCTCGGTGGCAGTCCCCACCTTGATTCCGAACCATCTGTCAGGCGCGGAGAACACTGTCGGCTGAATCGGGGTCACGCTGCCCAGCAGGACGCTGAACAATCCGCCTTTCACCTGCACGGTGGAGTTGAACTCGGTCCAGACGGCTGTTCCACCGTTCGGCACGTCATAGATGCTGAAAGTTATCGTGTAGGTGCCATCCGGGAACGGATCGCCGGATGGCTGCGTCAGCTTGCCTTGGTAGCTGATCACCGTGGGCACGCTCGCTGTGCAACAGATTGAGCAAGTTACCAGAATAGCAAGTGCGAGCAGGGTTACTTTAGTGACTGACATGGTTTCCTCCCTTTCCATTTTCCTTGTGTGAATTTCATTCCGCGCAATACCGCTTGAGCTTCGCAATACGATATGGCTCGCAGGTGAAAGTTGGGGCCGGTGCCGCTTACATAATGTCAACGGCCCTCCCGCCTCTGTCCTGCCAACGTGCCTATTGCAAGGCTGCCTGTAGGTACATGTAACGTAATGTACCCCCCCCCCCGCTGGAATTTGTCAAGTGGCGATATGCATTTTTCTTGGGAGCTGAGCGTGAGGTCGCCAAAAAACTGGTAATATTACCAGGTTGGCATACGCGCTTCCATGCCCGCTAACACCCGCTACTCCAATCGTGCGAGCGCGGAATGGTTGGGAAATGTACCAAACCTGAGAGTGAAATGCCCTTTGGACTTAAATGCAAAAGTCCAAAGGCAGCAGAGAAAAAGGCGGCAAAGAGAGAAAACGGGGCTTTGATGTGTGATTTTGGCCCGGAAGCCAGTCCAATGGATGGGGTAGTTACGCTGTATCGGGACTTCAGTCCCGATACATGCGCTTGGTTTCGGGACTGAAGTCCCGAAAAACCGAAATCGAGGTCATTTTAGCGGCTTCCTCGCGGATATTCAGGTTCGTGCGTGGACTGCATTCGGTAATCGGTGGGATTCTAGTACTATCGGCGGCCCGTGGCCGCGGTAAACCACGCGCACATCCAATCCGGCGATGTAGTCCATAGCGGCGAGAAACGCGTCGGAGTAGCCAAGGTCACGAGCGGCCAGGCTGTGGGGGGTGTCTCCCGTGAACAGAACACCATCGGCAGCGCAGTATAGGCAGATGGAATCGGAGCTGTGACCCGGCGCCCAGATCACCCTGAAGTCTCTATCTCCACAGCGCAACATGTCCCCATCTTGCAGCACGCGGTCAACACCCGGAAAAGTGCGTGAGTATGCATAGACAACCGGCGAATAGAGCTCTCGTATCTTCCCCAACATATCTACATGGTCGTAATGGTCGTGAGTAAGGATCACCTGGGCTATGCGCTTTTTGCCTAAGCCGGTCGAGGCCTCTTCAATTTTTGATATGATATTGGGATCGCGGCCCACATCCACCAGCGTGTTGATATCATCCATGGTGTTCCAGTCGCCGGTCACCAAGTATGCATTGCCCGTGTAGGAGCAAGTGTTCGTGTTACGGTCTATGAGGTTCAGTATTTCCATGATCGCCTAAGCCGGCTCTCCGTGTGTCCCATCATTGACTCTCATCTTATTGTTCCACAAGCGGCCACATAGTCCAATTTGATTTGCAGCGCTTCTTAGTCCGCCTGTCCGCCGCGCAAACAGAAAGCCCCGGCAATAGCGCCGGGGCCCTCTAAACGTCTAACTTCCAACTTCGAACCTCGAATTGCGACTCGTAACCGGCAACTTCCCGAAACTGTATTGACTCCCGCCTCAGTCTGGAGTACCATATCGCTGAGGTTTTGATATGGGGTCCGTGGATGAGGGAATGAGGATAAGGGCCGGACTTGGGGAGAAGGTTTCGCTGTTCGAGTTGAGCCTGAGCCGGAAGGTATTCGCGCGGGGAAGGCAGTTGAGCGGCGTGGTGCTGCTGCGGCTCGCGAGGCCCGTGAACGTGAAGGCGATCATGATATCAGTGAGCGGGGCGGAGTTCGTCTCCGGCGCTAAGCTCACCGGCTCTTTACGCTCGGGAAACTCGTTTTTCCGCAGGGAGGTGGTTCTTTCAGGCCGCGACCGCCCCAGACTGATATCCGAGCGGCTGTCTCAGTATTGGAACGCATTTCTCAAGCGCGAGCGATATCGCAAGTTAAGCGCCGGCGAGCACACATATCCGTTCACGGTGACTCTGCCCGCGTCGCTGCCCCCGACATGCGAAGGCAGGGCCGGCAGGATCGCCTACTTCGTCGTGGCGCGTGTCAAGTTTCCCCTGGGTCGGGCTTTCCAGGTGACGACCGAAGTGCCGGTGGCGTTCTCAGCCGGGGATACCCCCGAAGAGCCGTTCAGCATGAGCCATTCCTCGGTTTATTCCGGTATGCACGCGACGGGGGCGGACATGAGAGTCGACCTGCCGAACCGAAGTTTTGATCTTGGGTCGAGTGTCACCGGCAAGCTGACGATCATGAACCCCCGCCGCGCCCACATGGGCAACATAACGGTAAGCTTGGATGTTTGTGACGGCGCGAGGATGGGTTCGCGAGGCGGCGTCCTGGAGAAGAGCATTCAAGCCGTGACAATCGTTCCCGATGACCCAACAGCCGAGGAGATCACGGGGGATTTTCACCTGTCGATTCCGTCCGATGCTCCTGTGTCCGTGGAGGGGAGGTCGGTGCTGGTTACATGGTCTCTGGGGGTCAGCGTGGAAGCGCGTCCGCCGCTCGATCTTCGGGTGCCGGTGATCGTGAGGCTGCCCGCGGGGTAGCGCTCGGAAGTGCGCCCGGAAGTGCGGGGTCGGAGACCCACGCAAAGCAGAGGGTATCGCCACACCGTCAGCGCTGAGTAGGCCGGGTCTGTCGGCCGTATCGAAGCGCGGGTGCAGAACATGCCGCCCTTCGATACGCCTTCGGCTACTCAGGGCTAACGGCAGTTCCGGCAAGACTGAACTCGCTCCACGAAACGAGCTTGCGTGACAATTTGCCAGCGTAGTGCTACACTATTTAGGTTATCGCCAGGAAGACGATGTTCCTGGTGTTTCTTTTTGACCTCAAGGAGGTATCTCGGTTGTTTGGGTTCATCAGGCGGCTGTTGTTCGGGAGGCCGATTCCCAGCTCGCGACAATTGCACGAAAGGCTTCCGAAGTTTCTGGCGCTGCCGGTATTCTCATCGGACGCTGTTTCATCGGTTGCTTATGGGCCTGAGGAGGTCCTGATCGCGCTGTCTGTGATAGGCGCGGTTGCCTGGCAGTATTCACTGCCTATAGGTATCTGCATCGCGGCCCTGGTTGCCATTGTGGCGATATCCTATCGGCAGACGATCTACGCCTACCCGCACGGCGGCGGCAGCTATACGGTTGCCAAAGAGAACCTCGGGCCCATAGCTGGGCTTGTCGCGGCGGCGGCGCTGCTCACAGACTACGTGCTCACGGTCGCGGTCAGTGTCGCCTCGGGCATTCAGGCCCTGATTGCCTTGGTACCGGCCTGGGACGAGCACAAGGTTGCGCTGTGCGTGCTGGCGGTAGCTATCGTCGCGCTGGCGAACCTTCGCGGGCTGCGGGAGTCCGGTTCGCTCTTTGCCGGGCCGACTTATGGATTTATTATTTGTCTCTACGTGTTGGTGATAGTGGGGCTTATCAAGGTATTTACCAGTCACGGGAATGTGCCGCTCATCGTTCCGGAGAGCTACCACCTGCCCGCGATCACGCCACTGGGCGTGTTCATCATCCTCAAGGCATTCTCCAACGGCTGCTCGGCTCTGACCGGCATAGAAGCGATAGCCAACGGTATTCCCGCGTTCAAACCACCCGAGTCAAGGAACGCCGCCACGACAATGACGATGATGGCGATTATCCTGGGCACCCTGGTTTTGGGAATCGCGTTTCTCGGCCACAAATTCCACGCGCTGCCGGGGCAGTTCATAGTCGATCACGGACTTACCAACTTGCCCAACTACCAGATACTCAAGGACCAGACGCTTCTCGCGCAGTTGGTGGACAGCATCTTCGGCAGGGGTTGGTTCTACGGCGCAACCCAGATTTTCACCTGCGGAATCTTGGTTTTGGCGGCGAACACCGCATTCCAGGATTTCCCCCGCCTTTCCTCTATTCTAGCCAGAGATAGATACGCGCCTAGGCAGCTTTCGGTTGTCGGAGACCGGCTGGTTTTCAACAACGGCATCGCGATGCTCAGCATATTCGCCATGCTGCTTCTCATAGTATTCAAGGGAACCACGACTCTGCTGATTCCATTGTACGCGGTCGGCGTGTTTGTCTCGTTCACGCTATCTCAATGGGGTATGGCGGTCAGGCAGCGCAGGCTCAAGCTGCGGCACTGGCGGGCGCAAGTAGCGGTGAGCACGTTTGGCGGCTTTGTCACGTGCATAGTGGCGCTGGTTATTTCGTACTCGAAGTTCAGGGACGGAGCGTGGATTGCGATTTTCGTCATTCTCACGCTGGTGTTCACATTTTGGAGGATCCACAAGCACTACATCGAGCTCGGCAACCAGTTGAGGCTCACATCGGAGAACTTCAAGGAGCCGCCGCCGGTCAAGTCCACGGCGATCGTCCTTACGTCTGGTATTCACAAAGGCATACTCCCGGCGCTGGAATACGCAAGGACGCTCTCGCACGACTGCCGCGCGCTGTTCATCGAGATAGACCCGGTGGAGACCGCTCTGATACGCGACAGGTGGGAGCAGTTTGGGTTGGGAGTCCCGCTGGTGATACTGGAATCGCCTTACAGATCGGTGCTGGGGCCCGTGACCAAGTATCTCGAGGAAGCCAAGAAAGAAAGGCCGGGCTACATAATCACGGTAGTGGTTCCCGAGTTCGTGCCCGCCAAGTGGTGGAACAGGCTGCTGCACACTCAGTCGGGGTTCTTCTTGAAGTGGATGTTGATGTTCAGGAAGGACATCGTCGTCACCAACGTGCGTTACTATCTGGAGAAATAGCCAAGCTATGATCATCGAAGCCAGAGAGGACACCGTGACCCTGCGGGGCGCGATCAGCAGCAATATATGGCCGGCAATCCAGGCCGCCGCGACGCTGCTGCTGGAAAACCACCCGACGGGGATCATAATAGACTGCTCGCCGCTGACTAAGATTACCCTGAAGGGCGCCGAGACGTTCACGGACGCATCAAGGTATATCCGTGAGAAGAATGCCCGAATTGTGGTCGCCGGCCTCGCGCCCGAGCTGCTGGAGATAGGAAAGGCCGTTCCTGGCGTGCGGTCACAACTGCCTGTGTGCGATACCGTGGAAGAGGCCAGGGCTTCGCTGAGCCTGGAAGAACCCGAACTGAAGCGCGGCCGGGCCAGGGTGGCGGGGGTCGTGCCGATGATCGGCGACTGGCGGGCCGCGCTGTTACACGCCAGAAGGCTCGCGATAGGCGAGAACACCGAAATACACCTGGTGGACCTGATAAAGGTCCCGCGCACGCTTCCGATTGGGACTCCTCTGCCGGAACGCGAGGCCGGGGGCCAGGCGAGGCTCGAAGAGGCCAGGAAGATGCTGCGCGACTCGCGCGTGACGGTGTTCTGCCATGTGGAGAGGGTTAGGGCGGAGTCACAGGGGTTGGCAAGCTTCGCCGACGAGCTCAAGGCCGATTACATGACCGTCAGCCTGGACCGTGGTGACAAGGACACGCCCCACATCGATGAAGTAGAGGCCACGGCCCTTTTGGAACTGGCGAAATCCGAGGTGTCACTCATCAAAGGAGCTGCGGCGGATCGCGGCAAGCCCTCGGGGGCTGTCGTGATTCCGGCCGTGGGCGCGTGGGACCACGCTGTTGAGCACGCGTGCAAACTTATCCTGCGCGAGCCATCGGAGGTAACCGTTGTCTCTCTTATCACCGTGCCGCGTTCCGAACCTATTGACACGCCCAAACCCGATGCCGAGGCCGCCGCGTCGTATGTGGCGAGGGAAGCCCGGAGGATCGGCAAGGCATTCAACGTCAAGGTGAACCCGGTAGTGGAGCGTGTGCGGGAGCCTATTCTGGGCTTCACGAAAATGATCGAGGACGGGAAGTACGGCCTGGCGGTTGTCGGGGTCAAACACGAGGCCCTTGGCGAGGATAACGTCGCTCGTGCTATTGCCGCCGCTCTGCTCAGCGATCTCCCGTGCGAAACCGTATTTCTGAGGACCGGACAATAGCATCCGATGTAAGAGCTCACTCTTGGTAAGTACTACGTGCGGCAACACGTAACCCTGACCCTGAACTTGATTCAGGGGTTTCAGGGTCCACCCCTTCGTAGCCTGGATGCTGAAACAAGTTCAGCATGACGTGGTACTCACGAACCGTGAGCACTTACCATCCGATTGAGGAACGATTGTGCAAGACCGAGCAAGAGAAGAATTCGGCAAACTGGTTGAGGCGGTGGAAAGACTGCGCGGCCCCGGTGGGTGCCCGTGGGATCGCGAGCAGACCCACGAATCACTCAAGAGCTATGTCATCGAGGAGACTTACGAGGTCATCGATGCCATAGACAGCGGCGATCCGGAGAAGTTGGAGGACGAACTCGGGGACTTCATTCTCCAGGCCCTTTTGCACGCGCAGATAGCGAGCGAGTCCGGCGAGTTCGATATAGCCGACGTCTGCCGGCGAATTCGCGAGAAACTGGTCAGAAGACATCCTCATGTTTTCGGGGATGTGGAGATATCGGGTGTTGCCGACGTCTTACATAACTGGGAGCAGATCAAGGCGGAGGAGTATGAGCACCGCAAGTCCGTGCTGGATGGGGTGCCGGCGAGCCTTCCCTCGCTGATGCGGGCGGCGAAGATATCCAAGAAGGCCGCGAGGACCGGCTTCGATTGGCCGGACGTTGAATCGATAATCGCCAAGCTCAAGGAAGAGACCGTCGAACTCGAAGAGGCGATCAAACGAAATGACGATGCCGAGATCAAAGACGAGATCGGCGACCTGCTGTTCACGGTTGTCAACATCGCTCGTTTCCGGCACGTCGACCCGGAGGAGTCCCTGCGGGATATGCTCGCGAGGTTCATTTGCCGGTTCCAGAGGATCGAGCAGAAAGCCGAGGAGACCGGCCGCGATATCAACGACATGACCCTCGAGGAAATGGACCGCATTTGGGACGAAGCGAAGCGGGGAGAATTATGAATTGTGAATTATGAATTATGAATGGGGAAGGGAAGGCCGCAATCCTAATTCCATTTCCCCCTCTCCTGGGGGAGAGGGTCGGGGTGAGGGCGCTCTGTATTTCCGAAGGCTCAGCCCTTTAATCCTGCACCCAGCCCTCCCTTCATTCATAATTCAGAATTGCCTTCTCCGATCTCCAAAGGAGGTTCGTAATGAAGCACTTGTTTTTGGGCAGTATAATTGTGGCAATGGCGGTTGGACTGGTTTCGCCGGCCGGGTCGGCTATTCGGCGGGGTGGCAAACCCGGGGCGGGGAGTATGACAGTGGGTGGGACTTTATTCCAGAGCATTACCCCTGATCGTTACACTTACGCTTCGAGCGACCCGATCACGTTCGCCTATTGCGTAACCAACAGCAGCGATTCAGCCGTCACATTCGAGTTCCGCAGCGGCAAGCATTACGATATCTGGGTGACCTATCAGGGCGCGGAGGTCTTCCGCCTCAGCCGGGGCAAGATGTATACCCAAGCGCTGGGCACGCTGGCCCTCCAGCCGGGCGAAACCAAGCAGTTCACTGCTCTTTGGGAGCCTAAGAAGTCCGGCCTAATACTGCGGAACGGGTCATATCTAGTTCATGCCCAGCTTCAGCCATCGAGCGCTCCCCCGCCCGAGGTCACTTCCACGTTTGATATCGGCTCGCGGGATGATGCTGTTGTCCCGCTGACCGTGGCCCAAGCGATCAAGCGGTCGCCCGAACTCGCCGGCAAGAACGTATCGATCAATGCTGTCTACATGGGCTGGAAGGGCGATTCGACCGATGCCAACTTGAAGGACGGGCCTCCGCTCACGCGCAGCGACTGGATCATCGCGGACTCGTCCGGCAGTATGTATGTCTCGGGCAGCGCGAGTCTCGACCCCGATCGCAGCGTGGGTACCCGCGTGAACGTCGCGGGCAAGCTCGCGAGAACCGCCACCGGGCAAGTGTATATTGTCGCTCAGCGTGTAACCATCCTCAAGTAGTCGGGGGGGAGCTTTGTCAAAGGATAACATTCCTCGCCTGGTGTTATTCGCGCTTGCCGGCGCCATCGCGGGCCTGATGGTCTTCGCCATGCTCAATCCGCAGATGGCCGCCGAGGAAGCGCAGAATCGGTACCGGATGGTAGACCCATCCCAACTGAGCGAGCAACTGGTCCAGGCGATTCTGTCCTCTATGCTGCTCGGTGTGACCCTTGCGTCGATGGTCGGCGGCATGCTCACGATAGCCAATGAAATCGGTTCGCCGGCCAAGCGAGTAGGGATCAGGACGTTGTACGCGGCCGCGCTGGGGGCGGCTGTCGGGGCGGTGAGCGCCTGCATCGCGGAGGTTATCTTCGCCGCGCTGTGTATGTCCCTGTCGTTCGTGGGTGTCATTATCGGACGCACGGTTGGCTGGTCATTTATGGGAGCCGGCGGCGGAATCGGTGTCGGGTATGTCCTCGGCGGCTGGCCCCGCGCCAAAATGGGGATGATCGGCGGAGCCATCGGCGGCGGGGTAGGCGGCATGATGTTCGACCTCCTCGCGTTCATGACCGACGGCGGCAGCGTCAGCCGGTTGTTCGGGTTTCTTGCGATCGGGATGGTTGCCGGTGGGGCGATCGCGTATGTGGAGGAAGTCGCCAAGCAGAACTGGGTCACGATAATGTCGGGTTCCCGGGAGGGCCGGACGTATATCCTCACGAAGCCTTCCACTGAAATCGGTCGCGATGAGCTCGCGGATATTCCACTTTTCGGTGATCCCTCCATTGCCAAGCAGCACGCGCGGCTCAATCTTCATGACTTCCGGGTAGTGCTCCAACCGACCGGGGGAGGGTGCCTGGTAAATGGATCCCCGGCGGGTGGGGTGGAGTTAAGGGATGGCGATGTGCTGGGGATCGGCCGAATATGTCTGCGGTTCAACCAGAAAGCCCATAAGTATGTGTATGCCCCTCGGCCCCAGTTTGGCCCTGTCGCCTTCAGCCATCCCCAGTCTCCCAACACCGGCACGATCACGCTCGCGGTTATCTCCGGCCCTTACGCCGGGCAGTATTACCAATCCGGACCGGGGGTCCTGAGGATAGGCCGCGAGGCAGACAGCTCGATTGGGCTTGCTCAGGACGTCAAAGTCAGCCGGAACCACGCCGAGATATCATGGGACGGGTCGAACTGGTCCGTGCGAGACGTCGGCTCCACGAACGGCCTGTGGGTGAATGGTGATCGAGTGATGTATCGCCTGCTCGCCATCGGCGACCAGATAGGCATCGGGCAGACGGTGTTCCGGGTCGATGGTGTGTAGGTCGCAGCCAATGGAGATCAGGCCATGTTTCTGATAAGATTCATTGCAGCAGGTATCGCGTGGCTGGTGAAAGACGCCAGAAGGGGCGGCTCACTGAGAGTAGATGCGTCACGGCTGCGCAGGCTGGTTCTTGCGGGAGCGATAGCGGGACTGCTCGTTTTTGTCATCTTCAATTCCTGGGCCACGCGGGAGGAAAGCAAATACGCAGTGGAACTGCCTCTTAGTGGCGGTGAGGACATCTTCGACTTCATGGGCAAAGTCACGGCGATGTTGAAGCATCTCACCGAGGCCGACCCGCTTGGAGCGTTTCTGTTCACAGGGACGTTTGCGGCGCTGCTGGGCGGCCTGCTTACCTGGGCCGACCAGATGGGGATGCCTTGGAGGCGGATCGTCAACAAAGCATTCCACGCGGTCCTGTGCGGGGTGCTCGTTGGAGGCATTTCCGGAGTCGCCGCCGATTTCATCTTCACCCGCCTTGGGCGCATATGCTGGGTCTTTCTCTTCCCTGGGCAGTTGGCGGGCTGGATTCTTATGGGTTTGGGAGCGGGAGCGTCCATCGGCCTGACACTCGGCTCGAAGAAGCGGATGATCGCGTGTATTTGGGGCGGAGTCTTCGGCGGATTCCTGGGCCAAACGGCATTCGGATTAGTGTCCATGCTGACATTCTCACAGAGTGGCACACCCGGTCGGCTGTTGGGTTTTCCGATCTTTGGCGCGTTGATAGGATTGGCGGTCTCCCTGGCGGAGGACCTGGGTAAGCGCTTCTGGGTGACAGTGCTCTCCGGCCCCAAGGAAGGAAGGCAGTATATCCTCGGCAAGCCGGTCACCACCATCGGCCGGGACGAACTTGCCGACATCCCTCTTTTTGGCGATTCCAGCGTCGCCAGGCTTCATGCCACGCTCAGGACGCGCGGCTACAACGTGGAACTGCACAGCGAGGGCGGCTCGCCCGTGATCGTCAACGGCGTTGGGCAGCCGTCTTGCCATCTCCGCACCGGTGATATCATCCAGATCGGCAAGTTCAGGCTCAGGTTTCACGACAAGGTCCTGCCCAGGTCGGTCGCGTTCGGCGGGCCTCAATACGGCTATCCGGGTTATCCCCAGCAGGTCGCACCCCGGAATCCCAACCCGACAATGGTCCTGACGCCTCCGTCGTCGAGCCGGGCCGGCGTGCTGACCCTGACCATCACGGGTGGCCCGCACGCTAGCCACACCGTTAGTTTTCCGCCTGGAAGCGTGCTCATCGGGCGCGAGAGCGACTGCACTCTGTCTCTTTTTGCCGATCCCGCAGTTAGCCGCCACCACGCTGAGATCGCGTTCATTGGCTCCGGATGGTTCGTCCGCGATCTGGGCAGCACCAATGGCCTCGCTGTGAATGGCATCCAATGCCAGTCAGCCGCCTTGAACCCCGGCGACCAGATAGGCATCGGACAAACGGTGTTCCGCGTCGACGGGACATAGCCCGCCCGGCTGCTAAAAACTTGACCATCCTGCCGTCAGATGATACGATATATATAGTAAAATTCCCAGGAATGCCTACTGACAGCCGAATGGAGACGCGCGTTGATTTCCGACGAAAAGACCCTAGAAACCGTGGGATTGTGCATTGGCAGTTGCCCCGTCGATCCCGAGTTCAAGCGCAGGATCGAGGAGCTTTGCGGCGAAAACGTGATGAGCTGCTACCAGTGCGGCGAGTGCACCGCCGGATGCCCCGCGGCGTATTCGATGGATATCTCCCCCAATCAGATCATGCGCATGTCGCAGCTTGGGATGGTGGATGAGGTCCTCGGTTCGTCGGCTATCTGGCTGTGTGCCGGCTGTGAGACGTGCGCTACCCGTTGCCCTCGCGGAGTCGCCCTATCGAAGGTGATGGATGCCTGCCGGCAGATGGCGGTGAAGTCGGGCAGGGTGAGCGCGGAGCCGAATGTGCTCAAATTCCACGAAGAGTTTCTGCGCCAGGTCCAGATGTTCGGGCGGGTCCACGAGATCAGTCTGATCGCCCTGTACAAAATGCGCAGCCGCAAGTTTTTCGATGACGTCATTGCCGGCGGCCAGATGTTCCTGAGGGGCAAGCTGGGGCTTATCCCGGGGATGATCAAGGGACGTAAGGAAGTCAGGGGGCTGTTTGGGAAGAAGCATTAGGCGGAAGGCGGAAAGCAGAAAGCAGAAAGCGGAAGGCGGAGAGCAAAGCGTCCGCACACGTCATTGATGTTTCGGCATTTCAATGCCGAAACGCCTAGCCCGGCATACTGTCATTCCGAGCCTTCGCATACTGTCATTCCGAGCGAAGTCGAGGAATCTGCTTTTTTGCTGGGATACCGGAACCGCCAAAGGAGATAGGGAACTATGAAACGGATGACTGTGGGCATTGTGATGTGTTTTCTGCTGTTAGGGCTTGTGGGCTGCAATGGTCAGCTCAGGGTCAGAGAGCCGCGGCAGGAGCTCAGCGTTAATCCTGTCAGGCTCGAAAGCGGGATGGTGGATGTTGAGATCAAGTATGTCGTTTCAAACCCGGACAAGAACCCGGTGACGTTTACGTTCCCCACCTCGAAGCAGTGGGACGCGTGGGTGATCGCGAACGGCAGGGAAGTTTTCCGTGAGAGCGCGGGCAAGATGTATACTCAGGCTTTCACGAGCTTGACTCTTCAGCCTGGCGAGAGCAAGACGTTTAGCACCACCTGGAAGCTGGGCCTGGCGTCCGAGGCCTACCAACCCGGCACGAAGTTTGAAGTACACGCCGGGCTTGAGACCAAGGACCTTGCCCCGCTGACCGTGACCGCCGTGCCGGTTGTCGCGGGGGGCTGAGAACTCGCAAGAGGTGATAAGCGTGAAGCGAGGCTTTACACTCGAATACTGGATGGACGAGGGTTGGTACGTCGGTCGTCTGAAGGAAGTCCCCGGCGTTTTCAGCCAGGGCGAGACGATGGACGAACTGGTCCGCAACATTGATGAGGTCTATCATCTGATGTTGGATGAGACGTTACCGCCGATTCGCGAGAAGACCATGACCGTCGAGATCGGACTTGAGGTGTGAATACCCGCGAGTTCGTCAGGAAATTGGTGGCGGCTGGCTGCTGCGTGAAGCGACGCGGCGGCAATCACGACATATACATTAACCCAAGGAATGGGCGAGTTGCGCCCGTGCCTCGGCATCCTGAAATTCGCGAGAGCCTTTGCGAGCTAATCTTAAAGCAGTTAGGACTGAAGTGAGGGCAGGGCCGTCCCTTGACTATCGACAATCGACTATCGACTAAGGACTTGCACGAATGAAATATGCATACTTTCCGGGCTGCAGTTTGGAATCGACCGCCAAGGAGTTTGGGGAATCGACGCATCTGGTTGCCGAGGCGCTGGGCATCGAACTCGAACCGATTCCCGACTGGAACTGCTGTGGGGCTACTTCCGCGCATAATCTCGATCACAGGCTGAGCGTGGCGCTGCCCGCCCGAAATCTTGGGATCGCCGAGAGCATGGGCTTGGACGTCGTCGCTCCCTGCGCAGCGTGCTACAACCGCATGCGCGGGGCCGAAGTCGAGCTTAAGGCCAATGCAAAGCTGCGCGATGACATCAACGCCCATCTGGAGAAGCCATTCACCGGCGGTGTGACCGTGAAGTCGGCCCTGGAGGTATTCACTACTCCAGACATGCTGGACAAGGTCGCCGGAGGCATTCGCAATAAGCTTTCCGGCCTGAAGCCCGCGTGCTATTACGGCTGCCTGCTGGTTCGCCCGCCGAAGGTGCTCGGTTTCGATGATGCCGAGGACCCCCAGACGCTGGACAGGGCGATGGAGATATGCGGGGCCGAGCCTGTCGATTGGTATTTCAAGAACGAGTGCTGCGGGGCGAGTTTCGGGCTTTCCAAGAGTGAGATCGTGGTCAAGCTGGTCGGGGATATCATATCCAACGCCAAAAAGCACGGCGCGAACTGCATCGTGACGGCCTGCCCGCTTTGCATGACCAATCTTGAGATGCGCCAGGCCGCCGCGGGCAAGCTGCGGGGCGAGGACCTCACAATGCCGATTTTCTTCTTCACCGAACTGATCGGCCTCGCGATGGAGGTCCCCGGCGTCAAGAAGTGCTTCGCGAGCCATTTGGTGGATGTGAATGGGGCGCTGGATTTGATTGGGCGGGAGAGTGTGGCGGTAGAGATCTGATGAAAGCAAGTGAGGTCATACGGACGTTAGAGCGGCTTGGATTCGAGAAGCGCAGGCAAGTCGGGAGTCACGTGCGCATGATTCACAAGGATCGTCCGGAAGCCAGAGTAACTGTCAGTGTCCATCCGACACAGAACCTGTCGGAGGGCAACATTGCCAGCATTATCAGGCAGGCCGGTGTCAGCCGTGAGGAGTTTGACGCTGCCAGGAGCAAATAATGAGGCGATTTACAGTTGTAGTTGAACAGGACCCATCGGGCAATTTCACGCTTACGGTCCCTGCGCTGCCGGGTTACGTGGCGTGCGGAAGCTCGGAAGAAGAAGTGCTGGAACTAGCGCACGCCGGCATTCCTTTCCACCTGGAGTGTCTGGCCGAGGAAGGCATTGGTCTACCGCCCGCGGATGGTGCCACAGCAAAGGTGCTGAGCCTGGAGGTCGCGGCCTAAGGCTTTAGGTGATGACACGATGCATAGAGTTGTTTCAGTGGAACCTCTCGAAAACAGTCGTCTAAGGCTGACGTTCAGTGACGGGCTTGTTGGCGAGGTGGACCTGTCGGACTTGGTAGGCGAAGGCGTTCTTGAGGCGCTTGCCGATCCCGCCGAGTTCGCCAAGGTCTTTGTCGATGCTGAGTCTCATACGGTGGCGTGGCCGGGCGGCATCGACTTGTGCCCCGATTCGCTGTATGAGGATGTGTTGAGTCGGCAGAAGGCAGCTTGAAATGCTTGCCACCGACTTTGGGAAACTGATTCAATGAAAACGGCAGAACAATCAGAGAAAACGAATCTCATAGCTGAACCCATGCGATAGCTCCGTGTCGGGCCACGAAAGCGGCAAGGCCGGGGCGTCAGCGTGGGAGGCCATAAGTGAAGAGACACACGAGGGCTCAGGTTCGTGAGCAGCGCAGCAGGTGGATTCGCAAGCGGACCGGGCAGATTCGCCGTGAGTGGCGCGTTTGGCCCGATTGCGCAGATGTTGTGATCAACTGGTGCCGACCGCTGGGGTCGCTGAGCAAGAAGGACCCTTGGGACTGTGGGAATGCGCAGTGTGGGCTGTGCAGGAATGGCGGTTATGTCCGACGTCAGTTGAGGGAGTGGGCTGTTGTGCGATGTGAGCTTTCCGAACTGCGCTGCAAGTGATAGTTGGTATACTGGAGGCATTTCGTGATCGAGAAAGTATTGGGTGTCGTCTGCCTAATCGCGGCAGGGGCAATGTATACTGCTGAGCGTCTTTCCATGATCAACCAGGAGCACGCTAATTACTTTATGTGGGCCCTGACCATTCTCGGAGGGCTGTTCCTGTTGGCGCCGTTCGGTCGCCGCATTTGGGAATGGATCAAGTGGGCCGGGACTAGGAACGTTTGGTAAGAACAGCGCCTTGCGGACCACGTAAGCAGAACATCTGATAGCTGAAAGCTGACCGCTGACGGCTCGATCGGGGTCCGGCAGTCCCCCTGATTATCGACTGTCGACTATCGACTAAGGACTCAAAACATGCGAATTGGCGTTTTTGTTTGCTGGTGTGGATCGAATATCGCGAAGACGGTGGACGTGGCGGCGGTTACCGAGGCTGCCAGGGACATGCCCGGCGTCGTCTATGCCACGGACTATAAATATATGTGCTCCGAACCGGGTCAGAGCATCGTGAAGGATGCTATCAAGGACCACAGGCTGGATAGGGTCGTGATCGCGTCCTGCTCGCCCAGGCTGCACGAGCCCACGTTCCAGCGCTGCGTCCGTGACGGCGGCCTGAACCCCTATATGGTGGAAATGGCCAACCTGCGCGAGCACTGCTCGTGGGTCCATGAAAAGACCCCGGAGACCACCGAGAAGGCCATCAACCTGGTGCGAATGGCCGTGGCAAAGGTCGCCAAAAACGATCCGTTGTTCCGAAACGAGATTCAGCTCACCCGCAGGGCGCTGGTCATCGGCGGGGGTGTCGCGGGGATTCAGGCCGCGCTGGATATCGCCGACGCCGGCCACCCCGTCGTCCTGGTCGAGCGCACGCCGTCCATCGGCGGGCACATGGCCCAGTATGACAAGACCTTCCCCACGCTCGACTGCGCGGCGTGTATTCTCACGCCCAAGATGGTCGACTGCGGCAGCCATCCATTGATCGATATTTGGAGCTACTCCGAGGTCGAAGAGGTCAAGGGCTTCGTCGGCAATTTCGAGGTCACCATCCGCAAGCGCGCCAAGAGCATCATAGATGAGAAATGCAACGGCTGTGGGGCCTGCCTCGAGAAGTGCCCCGTGAAGGGCATTCCGAGCGAGTTCGATGCGGGCACCGGCACCCGCCGCGCGATCTACCGCCCGTTCCCGCAGGCAGTCCCGAACATACCCGTGATCGACCGCGAGCACTGCATCAAGTTCCTTACGGGCAAGTGCGGAGTCTGCCAGAAGCTTTGCCCGACCGGCGCGATCGACTACGAGCAGCAGGATGAGATCGTCACCGAGAAGTTCGGCGGGATCGTGGTTGCCACGGGCTTCGATCTTTGGGATCACGCCGCGATGGGCGCATACGGCTACGGAAAGTTTCCCGACGTGATCTCGGCTGTTCAGTTCGAGCGCATAATGAATGCCTCGGGGCCGACCGACGGCCACATCGTGCGGCCGTCCGACGGCAAAACTCCGAAGACTATCGCGTTCATTTCCTGCGTCGGCAGCCGCGATGACGAGCACGGCCATGCGTATTGCTCCAAGGTCTGCTGCATGTATAATGCCAAGCAGGCCCTGCTCGCGAAAGACAAGCTGCACGATGTCGAGACATACATTTTCTATATGGACATCCGCTCGAACGGCAAGGGTTATGAGGAGTTCGTCCGCCGAGCCATCGAGGATTTCGGCGCGAACTACGTCCGGGGCCGCGTTTCGAGGATCTATCCCGACGACGGCCAGATGGTGGTCAAGGGCGTCGATACGCTCCTGGGCAAGCCGGTCGAAGTGCGCGCCGATCTCGTGGTCCTGGCGACCG
>Ga0209777_10002671_pt1 | contig 23077 bp, 15 predicted proteins | sample FrelakmetHBP12HB_FD_187147 | JGI IMG/M metagenome (GOLD analysis project Ga0209777, IMG submission 187147) | Freshwater lake sediment microbial communities from the University of Notre Dame, USA, for methane emissions studies -HBP12 HB (SPAdes)... | ecosystem: Environmental > Aquatic >...
GCGACCGTCAGGGAGCGGGCCTTGGCACGCTACGAACAGCACCGCTCCCTTACGGTCGCGGCTCGGATAGGGCCGGGCGCACGTAACTGAGGCATTACTGACGGTTACAGTTTTGAAGTTGATTTTCTTCCAGCCCGCGGTAAAATACGTGTCTCGTGGGTCGGGGCGTAGCTCAGCTTGGCTTAGAGCGCTGCGTTCGGGACGCAGAGGTCGCTGGTTCAAGTCCAGTCGCCCCGACCACTTTTTCGCCACAGGCGAAAAAGTGGTCGAGAGCAGGAGAGAGAAGAGCAGGAGATCAGGTGGGAAAACACCTGAAAAACTGCAAGGCGATTTTGGCGAACGCGACGCCTCTCCTGCGGTCACCTGCTCACCTGTTCTCCTGTTCATCAGTTGTTTCCGTTGTTCTTTCTGGGGTCCCCTCCGATGGCCTTCATGTTTGAGAAACTGGAGGTCTATCAGAAAGCCGTTACCTTCGCGGACGAGGCCGCCGCCCTGAGCGAAGGTTTCCCTCGCGGGTATGGTTTCCTGGCCGATCAACTCAGCCGGGCCGCGCTGTCGGTGGCGGCCAACCTTGCCGAAGGCAACGGCCGCTTCACCAAGGCCGACCGCCGCCATTTCTTCACGATCGCCCGAGGGTCGGTGCAGGAGTGCGTGCCATTGCTTGAAGTGGCGCGCCGCCGAGGGCTTCTTGACCCAGGCCGGAATCAGGTGCTCCGCGATGAATTGCAGGTCATGGCGAAGATGATCAGCGGCCTCATCAACGGCCTCGACAAGCGAGACGTCTGACGCCGTGCCTCTCGGGCCCAGGCTGTTGCGGAAGACAGCAACGGGCACGCCAGCATACAGCCGCTGTCATGCCCCTTGCCGTCCTTCCGCTGGCCCCGCGGCTACCTGTAGGGCGGAGCCTACTGCTGCTCAAGAAAGCCTGTCTTTCTTAGGTATTCCAGAATGCTTGCCCGCTCCAGGTATATGTCCGATGTATCGTGCACATCTACGCCATACATGTTGTGAATTCGACGCCTCTGAGGGTTTTCCATTCCAAGGCACGTTCCGCACACCTGCCGATGCTCAACCCTCTCACCTTCAAATCCCAGCCTTCTCATATTCGTCGCATGATAACCGAAGCCCAGGAAGAGGACTAGCTCGGCTCTTTGTAGGTGCTTACGAGAACTCGCCAGCCGTTCATCCCGCTCAACATCGGGCTCGCAGATAATGCGCACGCACTCTGCCGCCCGCATGACGCGCGCCGCCGTTTCATCCGGTGCGACCCCAGCGATACCTCCGTAAGGCACAACCAGATCCTCATCGAATCCAGGAAGTTGCGTCTGCCAGGGCAGGTAGCCGAGTTGTCCATGCACATGGATGATCGGTATTCTTTGCAACTCCCTTGCGGCGACTTCATCGCTGAAACCATAGCGGCTGCAAAGGGCGTTGAACAGGTAGTGCTCAAGCGAACGGTCATAGTTGAACGTGACAATGACGAGTTGGTTGCCCTCAAGAGATCCATGTTCCCCTCGAATCTGGGCCAAGAGGTACTGATACCACATCAAGTCTCTCTGGTTAAACAGGTCATTGCCCTCGCTCGGCAGAAGCGCATAGGCTACGGCGCACTTTCCGACACCAATTAAGTGGGGATTGTCCTCGAGGAACTCGTCAACCGAGTACACTCCAGACCGGGGTAGCCTTTCGCGTAACACGCGTTCTTTCCCAGGCTCCGACCAGCCGGGAATGCCCACGCCCTGTTGCCACAGAAGACATACCTTCCGATACAGCTCGGTACCTACTGGGAAGCCATAGCACTCGTTGGAGCCAGCGCCAAGCACCAGCACCGTCCGTTTCGTAATCACAGGGCATCCCCCGCTCTGTCCTTCTCAGCAAGCGGGTTCCAGTATCTGGCGTCTTGGTGTCTGTGTCAAGCGCAGGGCGCTCGATCCTCACGAGCTCCCGCGTGTTGCGTGTGGTCCCCGTCGGCCCGCTACCTCACACGGCTGCGGACGCCCGCGTCTGTGCTCCTGATCGCGGCCAGAGGTTGTGAAACAGTTCGTTATCGTGGAGGGCTCTGCGCCGGGTAACCCACCGTCTGGGCGTAAAGCACGTGCTGTTCGGGCCGAAGCTTCATGTCGGCGGCCAGGCCCGGCTTGTCGCAATTGTGGAACCAGGCGGCCAGGCCTTGCGAGGCGGCGAACAGGTAGACGTTCCCGGCAATGAGGCCTGTGGCGACGTTGTAATAGGACTTCTGAATATCGGGGTCCTTCAGGCCGGGTTCCTGAAGCTTGGCCTTGGCGAACTTGGCGACGTCCGCGACGTAGATGAGGTTGACCGGGGCCTTGCCTGCGCCCCCGCGGCCGCGCCCGGCCTTCATGCGCAGGTCTGTGGCGACGACGGGAACCAGGCGGTGCGGAACCGCGTCGTATAGGTACGTGCCTTCCGCCAAGGCAACGTAGAGGTCGATCTCCTGGGAGTTGCTCGCCGAGGCGGCGGTCCTGCCCACCTGGCCGAACGGCCCGTTTTCCCGGTTCACACCGAAGGCGGCCCAGAGAAGGTTGGAAAGCATCTGCGGGGGGAGCTTTTCCGGACTGATGTCGCGGATCGTCCTTCGCTCCTTCAAGGCCGCCAGCACGGACTTGCCGCCGTCGGCCTGCGGTTTCGGCAGCGCGATCGGTTGCAGGTCCTGGGCGGGGGCGGGTACCGTACCGGCGTCCTCGGCGAAGCCGGACGCTGCGGCGCCGAGCGCGGTAAGGGCCGGCACGGTCTTTAGGAACGTTCTGCGATTCATAGGGCTCCTCCTATCTCGCGCAGGCACCACTTGATGAGCCGCTGCTCCTGTTCTGTCGGCGCGCGGCCCAAGGCCTCGGCCACCTTCGGGCGCGACGGCGCGGCAGCCGGCCCCATGTAGCCGAGGGCCACGACGGCCCGCTCGCGCTGGGCGAGGCTCTCGCTCTCCAGCCCGGCGGAGAGGATGCCGACCACGTCGTCGGGGAACCGCGCCAGAATCTTATAGGCCCATGACGGCACGTCGCCGGCCGAGCCGTCCATCATCTTGCGGGCCAGGGGGGCAGCCGCCGGCTTCAGGCGATCGCCCAGTTCGTCCACGTAGGCGTCGTAGATGAAGCGGACGACGTCGGCGTCCTGCATGCCACCCGGGCCTCCGGGCCCGCCCGGTCCGAAAGGCCCGCCGCCGAGCCAGGGGAACCGCTTGTCGGGCTCGATCGCCCAGAGCGCCGCCGGCTTCAGGGCCGGCTGCGGCACGCGGGCGCCCTGGATCGCCGGGATCGCGTCTTTCGCCACGGGGCCTAACAGGCCAAGATAGATCATCATATTATATCCATCTACCACGGAGGCCTTGGGCAACTCGCGGATCATGAAGTCGACGGCCGGCTTGGCGTCGTCGCCGCCGATCTGGGACATCGCACGGACGGCCGCCCAGCGCATCGCCACCGGCTCGGCTGAGAGCATCGGCGTGAGCCGCGCCAGCGCCGGCCGCGCGGCAGGGCCCATCCGGCCCAAGGCGTCGGCTGCATCCACGGCCATCTGGGGATCGTCGAGGAGCTTGACCACGGCGTCCCGCGCGGCCGCAGCCTCGGGGCCGAGCGCGGCCAGGGCCTGGAGCGCGGCCAAGCGCGTCAGTTCGTCCGGATCGGCCAGCAGATCGGCCAGCTTGCCGGCGAGGGGCGCGACCGCGGGGCCAGCCACGGCGGCGGCTCGGGCCGCATGGCGCCGCGTGGCAGCATCGGTGTCGGCCAGGGCCTTGGCAAGAACACCGACCGGGCGGGTCTGTTTGGGATCGATACGCAGCAGGGCGGCCGCGGCGGACGTCCTGACCCACGCGGACGGGTCGTCCAGCAGCTTGGTCAGCGTTGCGGCAGCCGCGCCGGCCTTGGGGCCCAGCCAGCGCACGTCGTCGGCCGCCTCGGCCCGGACTGTCGCGTCGGGCGACTTGAGCTGCTCGATGAGCGACGGAATCTCTTCTTCGCCCACCGGCCCCGGCCCGACCAGCAGTCCGGGCATGGACGTGGCCGCCATGACCATCGGCGGCATGCGGAGGCTGGCGCGGATCCGCTGCAATTTCAGGAGCCCCGGCTGGTTCGCCCGGTTCAAGGCGAGGTCGAAGCTGGCGGCCTCGTCGTCGGCCCCGTGCGGAACGACCGTGATGACGGCGGTCTTGCCGGCCACCATCCGCTCGACGGCGTCGCTCAGGCGCGACACCGTCCCGCAGTAGGCCAGGGGCAGCTCCGGCCGCGTCGGCCCGGGCGTCCACCATCCGCCGGCCCCCGCATGCACCTGGTACCAGCTTCGCCCGATGCACACGATGGCCGCATCGCCGGCGACGAACATCACGGCCCGGCGGCCCGGCTCGCACCATTCGAGAACGTCCCGAGGAAGCGCGGCCCCTTCGGCGGCCAGTTGATGCCTGATCGGGTCGGCGGAAGTCTCGCCCTTGAGGTCGCGGACCTTCTTGAGGATCACCGCCCCCTTGTCACGGCTGAACTTGTCGACCTCGACGAGAGCGATCCTCTGCGAGTCGCCGATCACCTTGCCCAGCGTCGGCGCAAGGTCCACGTAGCCCGGTGCGCGATCGGAAACCGCGAGCACGAGGAGCGGGGCGGCCAGGAGGACGTAGCACAAGTGTCGCATGAAAGGCTCCCTGGGACCGTAATACTAATCAAGATACCCCTGGCATACGAGGACGGCTTCCTGGAAAGAGGTCAGGAGTTCCAGGAGGTCCTTCTGGGCGGCGAGGAGGTCGGCCCGCGCCTTCTCTCGGGCCTCACGCAAGGCCGCGACCTTCGTCTGTATGTCCTGGGGCGAAGCCTTCGGGTCGTCCAGGGCGGTCTGAAGGTCAGCCCGGACCTGGGCCAGCGGATCGCCGAACCCGCCCGGGCCTCCGGGTGGTGGACCGCCGGGGCCGCCGGACGGCGGACCACCAGGACTTCCGGATGGCGGACCACCGGGACTACCGGGTCCGCTTGGCGGCGGGCCGCCCGGGCTTCCGGATGGCGGACCACCGGGACCTCCGGGGCCGCCCCGACGCGGGCGGCCGAAGGAGGGGCCGGCCATGCCCAGAGGAGTCCCCAGGAATGACCCGCCAAGGCTCCAGATCCCGCCGGTGGCTGCAAGGTTGCCGAACGGAGTCAGGCCGAAGAGGCCGGGCATGCCGAAAGCGCCGGGCGGCGGTCCGCCGAACGCGCCGGGACCGCGGAACGAACTCGGGCCGCCGAATCCGCCGGGTCCGCCGGGTCCGCCGCCGAACGGGCCGCTGGGTCCGCCACCCATGCTGCGGCGGCCGCCTTCGACGGCTTGTCGCGCGGCCACGACCTTCTGAATCTTCGGGCCGATGACCTTCCATTCCTCGTCGGTCGCGCGAATCTGCGTCTTCACGTCATCGAGGCCCCGCCCGCCGGAGCGGCCTCCCGGGCCGCCGGGAGCGGGTTGGGCCGACACGATCGACGGCGCGGCCAGCAGGGCGCCAACCAGCGTTGCTGCGCATAGTCGCAAGAGCACGGCGACCTCCTTTACGGGAAATGCCTCGGGCTCAGAATGCCCACGCTCGTTTGTGAAGTGCAGCCGGACGGGCTTGCGGTAACCGCAAATCCGTCAACCGGGGCCCATCTCTTGAATCACCTCCGAAATCGCGAGCAGGTTCCCTTGCCAGCGATCCTCGGGGATGTCTTCGGTGATGCCGAGGATCAGCCGATGGGTGCCGCGCGCGGCCTCGATCAGCTCGCGGGTGGTCCGCCGGATCGTCTCCAAGCTGGCCAGGTGAACCGAAGAGGGGAAGTTCGCCCAGAGCACCTTATCCGGCCAGGCGGCCAGGGCTTCCGCGAGCGTGAGGTCGGTGTCGGGCGACGGCGTGAACGCCTCAATGTAATCGAGCCCGGAGGAAGCCAGGTCGGGCGCCCAGGGCTTGTTGTTCCCGTCCATGTGCGAGCCGAGGAGCTTTCCGTGGCGATGGAAGTGCTCGGCACACTCCTCGATCAGGGGCAGGCAGAACTCGCGGTACCGCTTGGGGCCCATGACCTCGGGCACCTCGTTGCCGCCGAAGTTGGCGTGCGTAATCGGGGCGGCGGCCACCAGTGGGAATACCTGGCGGAGTTCGCGGTTCATCGCGTCGACGAGCTTGAGGATCTCGTCGCGCCGCTCCATCCATTCGACGGCGAAAACCTCCAGGCCCATCCAATGGATCATGATCGTGTGCAGGGGCTGCCCGCCGACGCCGCCGCGCATGATGATGTCCTCGCCCATCCACTTTTCGGCGGCCGCGAAGGCATCGTAGTTCGGGCGGTACTGGGTGTCTTCCGTCATGGCCAGCAGGGAGCGATAATCTTCGGGGCCCTTGAAGAGGTGCTCGATCGTCCACGACGTGAAGCCGGCCGGCTCGGCGACCGACGAGAGCGTCCCCGCAGGGGTCTCGATTTCCGTGCGGATGCGGCGGCGGCCGTTTTCGGTGTACGTGTAATCGCGCCAGATGCAGTTCGGCGCGCTGGAGGCAAGGGCGTGGACGTGGCGGTGGACGATGCACAGGCCTTCGTTGCGCAGACGCCGCTCCACGGCGCATTGTGGGATCTTGCTCTCGTAGATGGTGAACGGAACCTGGTCCGTCGGCTCCTTGTGGAGCGCCGCCAGCACGCGCTGGCGAGGCGTCATTTTCTTCATGCCGTTACCTCCCGCAGGTACGCCTTCAGGTAACGATGTAAGCAAACCGGGGGGTCGGATACAACGTTATTCGCGGCGAGAGGGCGACCCTCCATTTAGCCGGCGAGCTTGCTCGCCGCGCGCCTCACCAGCCGGAACGAATTCAAAGGACCCAGCCGGCCGCGCCGGGGTTAATCTTTACACGCGGCACGGGCCGAGTAACGTTGGCATTTTCCCGCGCCCCGTGCTATCGTAAACGGTGGTCTTGTCTGCCTTCCCAAAGGAGATGACACGATGGCCGACCCTACACGTCTCGCGGCAAACCCGCGTGCCGCCCAGCCCACGCGGCGGGAGTTCCTGAAAGTCGCGGCCCTGGCCGCAGGGGCGCTCCTGGCGCCGACCCTCGTCGCCGGGTCCGCGCTCGGCAAGAACGGCGCCGTGCCCGCCAGCGAGCGGATCGTCATGGGCGGCATCGGCCTCGGCGGCCGCGGCACCGGCGACCTCGGCTGGATGCTCCCCGAGAAGGACGTCCAGTTCGTCGCCATCTGCGACGCCCGCAAGGAGCGGCGCGAGGCCATCAAGGGGATCGTCGACAAGCGGTACGATAATACCGATTGCTCCATGTATCCGGACATCCGCGAATTTCTGGCGACGCGGACCGACATCGACGGCTGCCTGATCGCCACCGGCGACCGCTGGCACGCCCTGGCGTCGACCCTGGCCATGCGAGCCGGCAAGGACGTCTACTCCGAGAAGCCGTCGTGCATGACCATGGCCGAGGGCCAGATGGTCGTCGAGACCGCCCGCAAGTACGGGCGCGTCTACCAGACGGGCACGCAGCGCCTGAGCGAGGGCAACTTCGCGTTCATCATCGAGCTGGCGCGGACGGGCCGCCTCGGCAAGCTCCACACCAGCCGCGCCCACATCGCCCCGTGGGACGCCGCCGAGATGAAGTACAACTGGCTCCCCGGCGAGACGGAGCCGCCCAAGGACGTGGTCGACTGGGACGCATGGCTCGGGCCGTGCCCGTGGCGGCCGTACCACTCCAGCTACGTCAGCGGCGGATGGCGCGGCTACTACGATTTCCATACGAGCTGCATCGGCGAGTGGGGCGCCCACACGTTCGCCCAGTGCATGGCCGGCATCGACCAACTGAACACGTCCGCCGTCGAGTACCAATATGTGAACAACCCGACGGGTGACGGCATGGAAACCGTCTTTCCGAACGGCGTCAAGATGGTCCTGCACCGCGAAGGCTGGTGGCACGGGTCGTGCGGCATGCGGTTCGAGGGGACCGAAGGGTGGGCCTCTTGCGCCGACGGCTACGCGAAGGCCGAAGTCTCCAACCCCGCCCTCATGGGCGAGTTCAAGAAGCTCGTCGGCGACTACATGGCCCGCACGCAGCGCCCGATGAGCCACATGCGCGACTTCCTCAACTGCATCAAGTCGCGCCGCCTGACCGTCGCGAACCCGGAGGTGATGTACCGGTCGATGAGCACCGTCCATGCCGCCAACATCTGCATGTGGCTCCGGCGGGACATGAAGTTCGACCCCGTGAAGGCCGAGTTCATCAACGATCCCGAGGCCAACCGCCTGCGGTCGCGGGCCATGCGGGAACCGTGGATCTTCTGAAAACGCCTGGTGCCGTTCGAGGAGACGCCCTATGCATTCGCTCACGAAGACCTGCTTGCTGGCGGCCGCGATCCTGATGGTCGGCGCCACGGCCCGCGCGGCCGCGCCGAAGCTCGAGATCACGCGCGCCACCTACGAGGCGACCGACGGGGCCGGCAAGGCCGACGTGACCGCCAAGGTCAAGTCGCTCATGCAGGACGGCCGGCTGGTCCTGGACGTCAAGAACGACATCCTCGGCGGCGATCCCGCCGAGGGGCACACGAAGCGCCTCAAGATCGAGTACACGCTCGACGGCAAGCCCCTGACCCTCGATGCCGGGGAAGGCGATCACGTGGAGTTTCCGCCGGCCGCGCCGCTCACGCCCGCGGAACAGTTGGCGAAGTCGCTGGACGTCCTGAAGTCCGCCGACGCGACGCAAAAGGAGAAGGCGGACGCCTGCCGCGTGCTCGCACGGACCGGCACCAAGGACGCCGTCCCGGCGCTGGCGGCGCTCCTGGGCGACGAGAAGCTCTCGCACATGGCTCGCTACGGCCTGGAGACGATCCCCGACGCGTCCGTTGACGACGCCCTGCGCGACGCCCTCGGGAAACTCAAGGGCCGGCCGCTCGTCGGCGTCATCGGCAGCATCGGCGTGCGCAAGGATGCCAAGGCCGTCGCGCCGCTCGCGAAGCTGCTCGGCGACGCCGATGCCGACGTGGCCCAGGCGGCCGCGCGGGCCCTCGGCAAGATCGGTACGCCCGAGGCCGCCAAGGCGATCTCCGGCGCGCTGGCCGGCACGGCGGCCGCCAACCAACTTGCGTTCTGCGAAGGCCTCCTCCGCTGCGCCGAGGCGATGGCCGCCAAGGACCAGCGGGCCGACGCCCAGGCGATCTACGACCAGCTTCGCGCCCTCAAGGCCGCCCCGCACCAGGTCCGCACCGGGGCCCTGCGCGGCGCGATCCTCATGCGGCAAAAGGACGGCCTGCCGCTTCTCATGGACGCCGTCCGCGGCGACGACTTCGTGCTCGTCGAAGCGGCCGCGCGAACCGCCATGGAAATCGGGGGCGCCGACGTGGCGACGGCCCTGGCCGCCGAGCTCGCGAAGCTGTCTGCCGACAAGCAGGTCCTCGTGATGCAGGCCCTCGGCCAGATCGGCGATGCCGCCGCCGTGCCGGCGATCTCGGCCCTTGCTAAGGCCGGCGACAAGACGATCCGCGTGGAAGCCCTCCGGGCCCTGGCGCGGCTGGGCAAGGACACGGTCGCGCCGCTGATGATTCAGGTCATGGCCGACGCCGACAAGGAGATCGCCCAGGCCGCCAAGGACGGCCTCGTCTCGCTGAAAGGGCAGGCCGCCGACGACGCGGTCTCGGCCCTGATGAAAGACTCCGACGCGAAAACCCGGACGATGGCCGTCGATTTGATGGGCCAGCGCCGGGCCGCCGGCGCGGTGCCGGCCCTCCTGAAGGGCGCCGACGATCCCGACGAGGGCGTCCGTGCGGCGAGCGTGAAGGTCCTGGGTGACGTGGCCGGCGGCACCGAGGTCCCGGCCGTGCTGGCCCTGCTGGCAAAGGCCAAGTCGCCCGCGGAGACGCAAGCGGCCGAAGGGGCGCTCGCCGCCATCTGCCTCCGCGACGCCGACCGCGAGGCCTGTGCGGCCAAGGTCGTCTTGGCGCTCAGCGAGGCCAAGGGGCCGACGCGGCTGGCGCTCGTGCGTGTGCTCGGCGCGGCCGGTGGCGCGAAGGGCCTCGACGCCCTGCGCGTGGCCGCCAAGGACTCGGATACCGAGGTCAAGGACGCGGCCATCCGCGCCCTGTGCGAATGGCCGACCGCCGACGCCATGCCCGACGTGGCCCAGCTCGCCAAGACATCGACCGATGCCAAGGTCAAGGTGCTGGCGCTGCGCGGCACCATCCGCCTGGTCGGCCTCCAGGAAGCCGCCGCCGACAAGAAGCTGGCGACCCTCAAGGAAGCGATGGGCCTGGCGGAGCGGAAGGACGAGAAGCGGCTGGTGCTGGCGGCCCTGGGGAACCTGCCGTCGGCCGGCGCGCTCGCGATGGTCGTCCCGCACATCGGCAGCACGGACCTGAACGAAGAGGCGTGCCTGGCGGCCGTCGCGATCGCCGAGAAGATCGTGGCCGCCAGCCCCGCCGCCGTGGCCGAGGCGATGGAGAAGGTGACCCAGGAATCGAAGAACCAGCAGGTCGGCGCTCGCGCCCGCGAGCTTCTGAACCAGGCCAAGGCGGCGAAGAAGTGAGGTCTCGTTAGCCGCCCCGCTTGCGGGGCGCGTGTTCGGCGCGGGCGCAACCGTTCGGCTTCACATTGGGCTATAACAATAGGAGAAGAAGGCATGCAACGACTCATGTCCTGGAAGACGCTTGTGGCCGGGATCGCCGCCATCGGCGGCCTCGTCGCGATCGGCGCCATGGTCGGGTCCGCCGAAGAGGCGAAGCCGGCCCCGGCCGCCACGACGCCGTATGTCCTGCCGGCGGGCGCGGTGGATGATCGCGGCAAGTTTGCCAAGGTCGTCGTCGACAAGACCTTCCGGGCCGAGGGCGTCGCGGTCGCCGACGTCAATAAGGACGGCAAGCTCGACATCCTGGCCGGCGAGGTCTGGTACGAAGCCCCCGACTGGAAGATGCACGAGATCGCCCCGCCCGGCAACTACGGCAACGGCTCGGGCGGCTACTCGAAATGCTTCCAGAACTATGCCATGGACGTGAACGGCGACGGCTGGGTCGACTCGCTGGTCGTCACGTTCCCCGGCAACGAGGCCGTCTGGTTCGAGAACCCGCAGGGCAAGGACGGCCCGTGGAAGCGGCGCGTCATCACGAAGAACGCATGCAACGAGACGCCGATCTTCGCCGACCTTCTGGGCAACGGCAAGCCGGTCCTCATCTTCCCGACGGGCGGGCGGATGGCCTGGTTCAGCGTGCCGAAGGACCTCGAGGCCCCGTGGGACGTGCATTACATCGCGGCCGCGGGTCAGCCGGGCGGCGCCCAGTTCAGCCACGGCCTGGGCTGCGGCGACCTGAACGGCGACAAGCGTAACGACGTCCTCGTCAAGGAAGGCTGGTGGGAGGCCCCCGAGGACCGCACGCAGAGCCCCTGGACGTTCCACCCCGTCAATCTCGGCGCCGAGTGCGCCGACATGATCGTCCACGACATCGACGGCGACGGCCTCGCCGACGTCATCACCAGCTCGGCCCACCAGTACGGCATCTGGTGGCACCAGCAGGCGAAGACCGACAAGGGAATCGAATTCAAACAGCAGGATATCTTCGCGAAGCTCACGTCCGAGACGCACGCCGTGATCCTGGCGGAGCTCTACAAGGGCGGCAACATGGGCTTCGTGACCGGCAAACGCTTCTGGGCCCACGGCCCGACGGGCGATCCCGGCGCGGGCGAGCCCTCGGTGCTCTACTGGATCGAGATCAGGCGGCCGGAGAAGGGGAAGGTCGAGTTCGTGCCGCACCTCGTCGACGACGACTCGGGCGTCGGCACGCAGTTCGTCGTCTGCGACATCAACGGCGACGGCAAGCTGGACATCGTGATCTCGAACAAGAAGGGGACGTTTGTCTTCGTGCAGAAATAGTCATGTAGGCCGGGGCGTGCCCCGGCGCCGTGGCTGTTCTGATAAGGAAGCCGGGGCACGCCCCGGCCTACACTCATGCGTGCCGCGCGGTGGGTCAGGAGACCCACCGCGCAGCGCTAAGATGGCAGGAGAAGTCCCGCCGTGAAGTCCGCCCCGTGCATCGTGATCGCGGCGTTTCTCGCCTGCCTGGCTGTGCCGGCGAGGGGAGACCCGAACGTTGTGAAGCGCGGCACGCTGGAGAACGCGCGGATCCGCTTCCAGAACGAGAAACGCGGCCACGTCGCTTTCCTCGGCGGTTCCATCACGGAGATGGACGGCTATCGGCCCCTGGTCATGGAGGGGCTGAAGGCGCGGTTCCCCGAGACCGAGTTCACGTTCACGAATGCGGGCGTCGCGTCGACCTGCTCGACGACCGGGGCGTTCCGCCTGAAGGAGGACGTGCTCGACAAGGGGCCGGTCGACCTCCTCCTCGTGGAGTTCGCGGTCAACGACGACCAGGACGCCCACCACTCGAAGGCCGAGTGCGTCCGCGGCATGGAAGGGATCGTCCGCCAGGTCCGCCGCCACAATCCGCGGGCCGACATCGTCATCGTCTACTTTGTGAACGAGCACCTGATGGACCAGTACCGCAAGAGGGAAACGCCCGTTCCGATTGCGGCGCATGAAGAGGTGGCAGCCCATTACGGCCTCTCGACGATCAACCTCGCCAGGACGGTGACCGACCGGATCGACGCGAAGGAACTGACGTGGGGGAAGTTCGGCGGGGTCCACCCGGCGCCCTTCGGGAACCGCTTGGCCGCCGACAGGGTCCAGGAGCTTTTCGACGCGTGCTGGAAGGGCGACCTTCAGCGCGAGGTCGCGCCCGGCGCGTATCCGATGCCCGCGAAGCCGCTCGATCCGCTCAGCTACGCGGAGGCGAGGTATCTCGATCCGAAGGACGCGAAGCTGTCGTCCGGCTGGAAACTGGGCGTGCCCGACTGGGCGGCCCTGCCGGGCGGCAAGCGCGACCGATTCACCAGGCTACCCATTCTTGAGGCCACCGGCCCCCGCGAGACGCTCGCCATCGAGTTCACGGGCACGGCCCTGGGGGCGTACCTCCTCGCGGGCCCCGACGCCGGCATGGTCGAGGTGCAGGTCGACGGCGATCCGGCGAAGAAGATCGACCTCTGGCATCCGTTCAGCGCGGGGCTGCACTATCCGCGGACGCTCCTCTGGGCCGACGGCCTGAAACCCGGCCGGCACCTGGTGGTCGTAACGGTCCTGGCGGAGAAGAACGCCAAGAGCACCGGGACGGCCGTGCGGATCGTGCATCTCGTGGCGAACGGATAGAGAGAGGACAATCTGGAGCATGGCCGGCAGGACCAGGATTCGCGTGGCGAGGATCGTGCTCGCGGTGCTGGCGGCGTCGCTCTGCGTGACGACGCCCTTTTTCGGTTTCCTGGCGCTATCGCCCCCGGACCACGGGCTGGAGTTCAGAGCCGCCGCGCTGCGCGGCGTCGCGGCCTCGCTGGCGGCAGGGCTGGGCGGCCCGGGGGCGCCGCCTGCCTTCGCGTTCCTCGAGGTCCCCCCGATGTGCGCCGAGGACAAGCGTGCCATCTTCCGCATGGGGCTCGGGCTGATCCTCGTCTGGATCGCCCTGGGCGGCACGCTCATGTGGCTGGTGCGGAAGCGGTTCGTCGCGCTCATGGCCCGGGTGAAAATCCACTGGGCCGTGAAGTTCGTGCTCCTCTGCATCGCGATGGCCTTGCTGGAGGAGGCCGTCACCACCTCGCTCACGAACCTGGGCCCGTCCTTCGGCGCCGTGACCGACGCGGCCCACTGCACGGCGTCGAAGAACTACTTCAAGGTCGTCTGCACGAACAGCGTCATCATCTTCGTGCCGCAGTTCATGTGCTGGGCGTTCCTCCTGTGGTTCCTGGACTTCGCACCGGTCGAGGTGATGCTCCTCTATGGCTTGACCGGCTGGATCATGGAGGGCCTGCACTCCGGCCCCGGGAACTGGCTAGCTGTGGGCATGTGGACGTACGTCTATGGACTGATGGTCTGGCTGCCCGCATGCACCGTGCCCGCCGACCGCCGAACGTGGCGGGCGTCGGCCGGAAGGACGCTGTGGCCCGTCCGCTGGTGGGTCTGGCCGCTCGGCACGCTTTCGGGCCTCTCGCTGGCGATCCTGTTCGCGATCCCGATGATTCCGCTGATCCTCTTCTTCAATTGGCTCCTGGCTGATGTGCCGTGACCAGTTCGTCCATGGCGGCCCCGCTCACCGGTCCGAAGGTCATCGTCGGCGGCCGCGTGCCAAGCTGGTTGTCCTGGATCTCGCGGCCGCGGCCCATCGGCGGCACGAACGGCTCGGGCAGGGCGGCGGCCAGAACCTCTTTGCCGCCCAGCGAGAGCTTGAGGTCCTTGCCCTTCCACGCGATCCGCAGTTCCTGCCACGCCGCCGGGGCCGGCTCGCGCTTCGCCGTGGCCAGGACTTCCCAACGCGTCTGGACCTTCTTCGCCTTGCCCTCGCCGGTCTCCTCGCGCCGCTCGAACTCGACCGTGAACTTGTCCTTCGCCGCCGAGACCTTCAGCCGGGCGGCCGCAAACAAGTTGCCCGATGAGTCCGGCCCGAGCTTCACCTGGTACGCCACGCTTCCCTGGTCCGCGAAGACGTGGTGCCGCGCGCCGAAGGTCAGAGGCTTATCCATAGCATAGCCCTTGCCGGCCTTGCCCTCGGCCGCGGCCCTCGGGAGCGTGCCATCGGGCAGCGTGTTCGGGTACCGGTTGCCGAAGGCCTCGTCCGCGACGGCGTCGCCGCCGTCGAACGTGGCGACGAAGGTCGCCCCGCGCGTGAGGCCTTTCGGCTCGACGAGCCGCACGGCGCGCCAGAGCCGTTTCGGCACGGCGACGGAGAGTTTTCCGCCCTTGAGGTCGCACGGCTCGCCCGTCTCGGCGTCGAAGGCGACGGTCTTGGCGGCATCGAGGCCGAGCTTCCGCAGGTCGAGCTTCAGCGTAGCCTGGCGGTCTTCGCGCGCGGTGTTGAAGATCCACAGGACGGCGTGGCCCGGCCACACGTGGGCCGATGCGGCAACGTCTGGCGTCTGGGATTCCACACCTAGCCCCGTCTTCCAGTACGGGAGGAACCGCGTGTCGTCGCGCCAGAGTTCCATCTCCGAGGCGAGCACCGGCCAGAACGCGCTCCCCTCGGGCAGGCAGTCGTGGGCGAGGACCCAGCCGACGAACTGCGTCACCATGAGGGGCGAGACCCCCTCGATCCAGTGGCGGTTGGCCTGGCCCATGATGAACGGCGCGGCCCCGAGGTTGCGGCCCATGCCGATGCTCCGCAGCCGCGACGCCGGCAGGCATTCCATATAGTCATTCTCAAGGCTCGTCGGCTCGACGTTTTCGCCCTCCATCGCCACGTCGGGCATCCACGCGTAGACCGGCTGGCCGCTCGTCGTGTGGAGCCAGAGGTTGGGCGGCCGCTTGCCGTCGGCCTCGAACATGTAGCGCAGGCGCTTGTTGAACTCGCGGAGGCCCAGGTACGAGTAGGCGGGCTGGACCCGTTCGTCGGGCAGGAGATACGCGCGGCCGGAGAGGTAATTGAAGTCCTCGCCGAGGTAATTCTCGTCGAAGTAGAGGCCCGAGAGGCCGCCGAGCTTGACCCAGCGGTCGAAGTGCCAGACCTGGAAATCGTTCGGCCCGCGGCTGCGCGCGACGTTGCCGTTGGAAAGATTCCCGAGCACGTCGCCCCAGTCGGCCGCCAGCTCGTTGAACCAGCGGTCCTTGTAGTCGCGATACCGCGCGATCGCGTGCCCGATGTTGCCGACGCACCCGACGACGCCGTTGGCGGCCGAACTCTCAAGGGCCTTACGAGACTTGTCCATGTTCCACGGGTACGGGCTGGAGTAGTACGGCCAGAGGACCGCCCAGTCGGCGTCATTCCAGAAGACGCAGTGAGACTTGTAGTAGGGCTTGTGCGAGTCGATATGGTAGCCCCGCCACTCGGGCGGCTGCGGCTTCTGCGGCGTCGCCATCCACCCGTATTCGACCGTCATTGGCTTCTCGAGGAGGCCCGGCTTCGTCACGAAATGGATGCGAAGCGTGACCGTGTCCTTGCCCGTCACGAGCTCCTGCGTCGGCGCGGCCGGGTCGAGGATCCACCCCTGGTCGGTGTCGGCGAACCACGAGATGCCGCGGTCCGAGTCGGTGACGAGGACGTACGGGACGAAGTTGCCCACGCGGCTGCCGGAAGACGTTTCGCGCGAGTCCCATTTCGCGGGCGTCCAGCCGTGGTAGGCGGACCATCCGCCGGAGGTGGTCACGAAGCACGGGGCCTCGTCCTTCGGCATCGCGATCTCCAGGGTCAGGCGCTCCAGGTGCGTGGGCTTCGTCGGCGTGACCGTCATGCGATTGAGGACGAATCCGTCGAACTCGACGCGCGTGGCGACGCCGATCGCGAGGTCCTTCAGAGTGGCCGCGCCCTCCAGGTCCGCCGCCGCCTCGGTCAGCTTCTTCACGGCGGGCTTGCCGCCGCGCACCTCGGCCTCCTTGCCGTCGACGACCGCCAGGAGCTTCATGCGGCCGGAAAGCTGCGGCGAGCCGGCGTTGGTGATCTTCTCCGCGAGGCCGAGGCCGTTCAGCCGATACTCGCGGTTCCACATCGCCACCGTGTCGCCCTTGACCTTGAGCGGCGTCCACGGCGGAATGACCTTGTCGGAGATACCCACCTCGTTCGGCAGCCACTCGAACTGGTAGCTGATGAGCCGGGCCGGGGCGGCCGTCCGGGCGAGTTCTTTCCCGTCCTTGGCCGCGAGGACGACCTCCACCTTGTACTCCGCCGGCTTGACGCCCGGCACGTCCTTGAGGGGCAACTCGGGTTTGCCCTCGGCCTTGAGCTTCTTATTCTCCTCGGCGATCTTCCGGTTTTCCTCGACCGTGGGCTGGGCGGCCTTCCAGTCCTCTTCCGTCTGGACGGGCACGTCGAGCGTCGCGAGGTCCATCGGGAACTCCGAGTAGTCGTGGAAGAACGGGGCGATCGGGCGCTCGGCGACGACCTTGCCGTCCGAAGGGCGCACGAGGCGGGCCGTCCCCGCGACCGCCTCCGCCCGCACGTCCAGGTAATAGCGGTCGACCTTGACGATGAGCTTCTTGTGGAGCGGGGCGTAGAACGCCTGGACGCCGAACGGCATGTCGTACGGCGTCTTCCTGATGCGGGCGGGCGGCACGCGCTTCGCGCCGTCGACCACGAACGGGAAGACCTGGTGGAAGAGCGTCGTCCCGTCGTCCGTCTTGGCGGTGATCTCGCAGAAGCCGCTCGGGACTTCCTTCTCCTCGCGCGGGGTCTCGCTCACGGTGATCTTCCGCGTCGGGAGCTTCGTGCCCGCGAGGTCGCCCTCGAACGAGACCGTCTCGCGTTTGCCGGCCGCCGCCGCGACGGTCTTTGTGAGGACGAGGTCGCCGTCGGCGGCCGTCGGGGCGCCGCCGAACCGTAGCGTCACCGTCGCCTTGGCGTCAGCCTTCGCGCCGGCCGCGAGGGCCATTGGCACCTGGAACTTGCCCGTAAAGAGCGTCTCGACGTCGAGCACCTGGAACACGGGGGCGTCCTCGCCCTTGAAGTGGAGGATCCCGTGCCGCGTGATTTCCTCGAACGCGCCGCCGGGGGCCCAGGCGCGGAAGCCGCCGCTCGGGCCGAGGACGTCCGTCGTGAACAGGGCCCGCCAGGTGGCCCCGTCGGCGATCGCGCTCGCGCCGAACGACTTGATCGCCGCCCGAGCCTCGACGATCCAGTAATCGGCGGTCTCGCTCGCGACGGCTGTCCAGTCGCCGCGCCACGACTTCGACGTGTACCCGACGGAGGGGATCTTCTTACAGTCGTAGATGGCGGGATACGAGTTCATGAGCGTCTGGTACGTCGCCAGCGGCGTCGCGGGCGGCGTGATCCAGATTTCGTTCGAGTGGTCGAAGACGATGCTCTCGTCGTCGTCGCCGCGGGCGGTCTTCTTCAGGAGGTCGTCGTGCGGGCCGCGATAGTTCTTGAAGCAGACGTAGATGAACTGGTCGTCATAGGTCACCCAGAAGACGCTCTGGTTCTTCGCGAGGTCTCCCGCGAACGCCACGGTGAACCCGGTGGCCGCGGCCGCGCGGTTCCACTCGCCCGGCGCCATCTTGCCGTCGATGACGGGCGGATGCGAGGTCTTGGGGACGACCAGTTCGGGCATCGGCAGGGGTGCGTTGGCGGCCGGAAGCAAAGTCGGAACCAGGGCGAGGGTAAGGCAGGCGGTAAGAAGAGCTCGCGTCATGAAAAGTCCCTCCGGAAGCGTGCCGCGGCGCGTGGCCGCTACGACGGAGATGCTACCCTCGATGGCGTCGCTATTCAACGAAGTACCGCATCGAGACCTTCTTGAACTCCGTCGTCGAGAAGAGGACCGCGTGCTCGGGCAGGCCGAGGTCCTTGGCGAGGGCGTCGACCAGGGCGCGGACCTCGTCTTCGGTGCGGCCGTGGACCATGGCGAAGAGGGTGTAGGGGAAGTCCGGGAGCGGCGGGCGGCGATAGCAGTGGCTGATCGCGCTGGATTCGGCCAGGCGGAGGCCGGCCTCGTCGATGCGGTCTTCCGCGACGCGGAACACGGCCATGCCGTTGGCGTGGTAGCCGAGCGTCTGATGGCGGACGACGGCGCCGAAGCGGCGGATTACGCCTGAGTCGGCCCATTCCCGGACCCGATCGACCACCCGCTTGACGGTCCAGCCGAGGGCCTTGGCGATGCCGGCGAACGGCTCGGCCTCGAGCGGCAGGCCGTCCTGTAGGAACCGTACGAGCGATTGCTGCTCCTCGGTCAACGCGACGGAAGGTCCGCTGCCGGGTGCGGCCGCCTCGAACGGCGCGGCCTCGCCGGTCAGGTCGAAGTGGACGCGAATCTTGTATATCGCCAGGGCCGGAAGGCTGTGCAGGTCGGCGATGCCGGTTAGATCGCGCACGCGGGCGAGGATGGCGTCGATCTCCTGGGGCGAGCGGGCCGTGAGGGTGAACCACAGGTTCCACTCCGCCCGCCGCTCGTAGCAGTGCGTGACGCCCGGCAGCGCGCTCACCTGGCGGGCCACGTCGGGCAGCCGCTCCGGCCCGACGCGTGCCGCGACGAGCGTCGAGGCGTAGCCGAGGCGATGTGAGTCGAAGACGGGGCCGAGGCGGCGGATGAGGCCCTGTTCCTTCAACCGGACCAGGCGGGCGAGGACATCGGCTTCCGTGACGCCGAGCGGCCCGGCCAGGCGGGCGAAGGGGCGCTCGTCGATCGGCAGCGCCGCCTGGATCGCGGTGAGCAGGCGCCGGTCGAGGTCGTCGAGTCCACCGGCTTGGGGGGCCTCGGCGCGGGCCTTGCGCGGGCGCGGCTGGTGGACGCAGAACGGCTCTTCGGCCAGGTAGTCGCCCGTCAGGGCGTAGGCCCGCGCGCGGCAACCGCCGCAGACATGGCGATATTCGCAGTAGCCGCAACGGCCGTGGTAGTCGTCGACGGCGCGCAGGCGGCACAGGACCTCCGAGGTCTCCCATATCTTATGGAAGTCGAGGCCCTCGCGGCGGAGGTCGCCGCACTCGATGTCGAGAAAGCCGCATATCTGGACCTGGCCGCGGTGCGAGATGAACGCGAATGCCTTGCCGCCGAGGCAGCCCTTGGCCTCGGGGCCGTGCCTTGCCGAGCCCGCATGTTCCGAGCCCGCCGCGGGAGCGGCGGGTGCTTCAATCCGTGCAGCCGACTCACGCACGGCATGCTTCGCATCGCGCCTTCGCTCGCGGACGATCCGCTGGTAGTGCGGCGCGCAGGTGACGCGGATTTTGACGTCCTGTCGGTCCTCCTGTTCGGCGAGCCAGTGGAGCGTCTCCTCGTACTCCTGGGCCGAGAGCTCCAACTCGACCAGTTCTTTGCCGCGCCCGGTCGGCACGAGGAGGAACGGATTGAAGACGCGTGCGCCGAGGCCGATCGCCAAGTCGCGGATGGCGGGCAGTTGGGCGCGGTTGAGGCGCGTCACGGTCGTGTTGATTTGGAACGCGAGGCCGGCCCGCCGGGCGGCGTCGAGCGCACGCAGGGCCGAGTCGAAGGCGCCCTTCTCGCCGCGGAAGGCATCGTGGGCCTCGGCCGTGGCCCCGTCGAGCGAGATCGAGATGGTGTGGATGCCGGCGGCTTTCAGGCGCGCGGCCACGTCGAACGTGAGCGGCTTGCCGCAGGTCGCCAGGACGGCCGGCAGCCCGAGGCGATGGGCGTGCGAGGCGATGTCGAAGATGTCGGGCCGGAGGAGCGGCTCGCCGCCCGTGAGGATGATCGTCGGGCGCGAGAACGAGGCGACGTTGTCGAGGAGGCGGTAGCACTCGTCGGTTGTGAACTCGCCCTCGTAGGCGGCATGCTCGGCCGACGCGCGGCAATGGCGGCAGGCCAGCGGGCACTGGCGCGTGACTTCCCAGGCGATCAGTCGCGGCGGAGGGGTCTCGGCGGCATCAGGCACGCTTTCACTCCTGGACGGCGGCGGGGGCTTCGACCGCGATCTCCTCGTCGGTCAGGTAGCAGGCGGGGTCGGGCAGCCAGAGGTCGCCGGTGGCGGCCTCGGCGCGGACGCGGAAATTGCCCCCGCATATAGCGAGATAGCGGCATGTGGCGCATCGGCCCTTGAGGAAGGGCCGGCGGTTCTTGAGCTGGGCCATGAGCGGGTTCGCGAGGTCGGTCCAGATTTCGGAGAACGGACGCTCGCGGACGTTGCCGAACGTGACGTGGCGCCAGAACTGGTCGGCGTGGACGGCGCCGTCCCAGGAGACGCAGCCGATGCCGACGCCGCTCTGGTTCCCGGAATTCATCTTGAGGAGGCGCAGGACCTCGCCCGCGCGCGGGTGGTTCTCGCGGACCATCCTCAGGTAGAGGTAGGGCCCGTCGGCGTGATTGTCGACCGTGAGGACCTCGGTCTTCTGGCCGCCGGCGTGGAGGGCGGCCGTGTGGTCGATGATCTTGTCGACCGCGCGGCGGGTGCCCTCGTGGTCGAGGTCCTCCTCCATGAGCTTGGCGCCGCGGCCCGCGTAGACGAGGTGGTAGAAGCAGACGCGCGGGATGTTCTCGTCGCGGACGAGGCGGAAGAGGTCGTCGATCTCACCGACGTTGCGCCTCGTGATCGTGAAGCGCAGGCCCACCTTGATGCCGGCCTTCATGGAGTTGTGGACGCCGCGGATGGCGCGGTCGAACGCGCCCTCGACGCCGCGGAAGGCGTCGTTCACCTTCCGCATGCCGTCCAGCGAGATACCGACATAGCTGAGTCCGAAGCCGCCGAGGGCGGCGGCGGCGCGTTCGTCGATCAGCGTGCCGTTGGTCGAAATAACCGCCCGCATCTTCGCGCCGACGGCCCTCTGGATGAGCGCGGGGAGGTCGGGCCGCGTCATCGGTTCGCCGCCCGAGAAGAGGACGACGGGCGCCCCGAACCGGGCGAGGTCCTCGATGAGCGCGACGCCCTCTTCGTGCGTCATCTCGCCGCCGTAGTCGCGGTCGGCCGACTTCGAGTAGCAGTGGACGCACCGCAGGTTGCACCGGCGCGTGCAGTTCCACACGACGACGGGTTTCTTGTCGGCCGCGAACTGGAGGAGGTGGCTCGGCAGTCGCTTACTCTTCGCGCCGTAGCGCAGGACATCCGAGGGCTCCACCGTGCCGCAGTACAGCTTCGAGATTCCGATCATGGCAATACCGCCCCTCTATAACTTGTGGCCCAGGATGGCTTCGACCAGGGCCGGGATCGTGTGCGGCTCGGCCTCGACCGTCGGGGCGAGCCCGAGCTCCCGCAACGTCTCGGACGTTGTCGGGCCGATGCTGGCGATCCGCGCGCCCGACTGCCGCACGATTTTCACCGGCACCCCCGCCAGAAGATTCCGGACGGTCGACGAACTGGTGAAGGTCAGCCAGTCGACCTCTCTCTGCCGGAGCGCCTCGGCGACGGGTCCGCAACTGGCCGTGTCCGGCACGGTCCGATAGGCGGCGACGTTCCGGACGACGGCGCCGCGGGCCGCCAGGCCGCTCACCATATTATCGGGGGCGATGTCGGCCCGGGGAAGGAGGATCGCCAGTCCTTTCAGGTCGTGGGCGTCGGCCAGTTCCTCGACGACCCGGTCGCTCGTAAATTGCGAAGGAAGGAAATCCGCGGCAATGCCGCGCGATTCCAGCCGCGCGCCAGTGGCCGACCCGATGGCGCCGATCCGGACGCCCGCCAGGCCGCGGGCGTCGAGGCCCTCTTCGGCCATGACCCGGAAGAAGGCGTCGACGCCGTTGGCGCTCGTGAAAAGGATCCAGGCGAACCGGGCGCGGTCGCGGACGGCCTCGCGCAGGGGCGCCGCGTCCTCGGGCGGCTCGATGCGGATCGCGGGGGCCTCGATCACCTCGGCGCCGAGCGCTTCGAGGCGCGAGGAGAGTTCGGACGCCTGCTCGCGCGAGCGTGTGACGACGATCCGCCGCCCGAAGAGCGGCCGCCGCTCGAACCAGTTGAGCTGCTCGCGCAGGGCCACGACCTCGCCGACCAAAATGATCGCCGGCGGCTTGATGCGGGCCTTGCGGGCGGCCGCGGGAAGCGTCCCGAGGGTCCCGGTCACGACCTCCTGCCGCGCGGTCGTTCCCCAGCGGATGACGGCGGCGGGCGTCTCGCGGCCGCGGCCATGGGCGATCAGGCTGCTACATATCTTTTCCAGGTTCGCGACCCCCATGTAGAAGACGAGGGTCCCTTTCCAGCCGGCGAGGGCGGCCCAGTCGAGGGCGGAGTCTTCCTTGCCCTGCGACTCGTGGCCGGTCACGAAGCCGACGGCGCTGGCGACTTCGCGATGGGTGACGGGGATGCCGGCGTACGCGGCGCCGCCGATGCCGGCGGTGACGCCCGGGACGACCTCGAACGCGACGCCCGCCTCCCGGAGCGCGAGGGCCTCCTCGCCGCCGCGCCCGAACACGTAGGGATCGCCGCCCTTGAGGCGCACGACGGTCGCGCCCGCGGTGCCGCGCGCCACCAGCAGGCGGTTGATGCCGTCCTGCGAGAGCGTGTGAGCGGCCGACTCTTTGCCGACGTAGATCCGTTCGGCGGCGGGCGGGGCATAGTCCAGGAGGCGCGGTGAAATCAGGTGGTCGTAGACGACGACGTCGGCCTGCTCGAGCGCCTCGCGGCCGCGCAGCGTCAGCAGGCCCGGGTCGCCCGGCCCGGCTCCGACCAGGTAAACGCGTCCGGTCTTCACGAATCGCCTCCCTCGTCTTTGATGGA
>Ga0209777_10002672_pt1 | contig 23073 bp, 18 predicted proteins | sample FrelakmetHBP12HB_FD_187147 | JGI IMG/M metagenome (GOLD analysis project Ga0209777, IMG submission 187147) | Freshwater lake sediment microbial communities from the University of Notre Dame, USA, for methane emissions studies -HBP12 HB (SPAdes)... | ecosystem: Environmental > Aquatic >...
GCGCAAGCCCGAAGGCATGTGGCTCCCTGAGACCGCGGTTGACCTTGAGACCCTGGACATCATGGCCGAGCTGGGCGTCAAGTTCACCATCCTCGCCCCGCACCAGGTCCGGCCCCCCGGTTCCCCGACCCCCTCCCTTGACCCGCGCCAGCCATGCTCCGTTCGCCTGCCCTCAGGCCGGAGCATCGCGGTCTTCGTCTACGACGCGGGCATCGCCGGCGACATCGCCTTCGGCAGCCTGCTCAAGGACGCCGACCGACTCTTGCGAAGACTGACGGACGTCTTCTCCGCGGATGACCGGGACCAGTTCGTCTCGGTTGCGACCGACGGCGAAACCTACGGCCATCATCAGCCTGGCGGGGACCATGCCCTGGCCTTCTGCCTGCGCCGGATACAGGACGACGCCCATGCCCGGCTCACGATTTACGGCGAGCATCTGGAGCAGCATCCACCGTCTCAGGAGGCACAAATCAACGAGGCCACGTCATGGAGTTGTGCGCACGGGGTCGAGCGCTGGCGGGCCGACTGCGGCGACAACTCGGGCAGCCACCCGGCCTGGAATCAGAAATGGCGTGCCCCTTTGCGCGAGGCGCTCGACTGGCTCAGGGACAAGCTCGCGGGATTCTACGAGACCCGGATGGGGCAACTGGTCTCTGACCCCTGGCTCGCCCGGGACGAATACATCAGCATCATCCTCGACCCGCGGCCTGAGCGCATCCGGGAATTCATCACGCACCATGTTGGGAAGGAACTGCCCGCCGACCAGCGCGCACGGGTCCTCAAACTCCTCCAGCTCCAGAAACTCGCCATGTTCATGTTCACCAGCGACGCCTGGTTCTTCGACGACATCTCAGGACTCGAACCGGTCCAGAACCTGTCCTATGCGGCCCGGGCCATGCAGCTAGCGCAGGAACTCGGCGGCGAAGACCTCAGGCCCGGCTTCCTCGACATCCTCGCCAAGGCCACAAGCAACATCCCTGCCCAGGGCACTGGCGCGGACATCTACGGCCGGCTTCTGCAATCCCGGATGCCGAATTAGCGCATAGATGACCCGAACCCCGGACTGTGCCTGACAAGGATCACGAAGTCTAATCCGCAGACTCTGACTTCTGCACACGGAATCCGAGTGCACTGTCCAGGCGAATGCACCCCGGATTCCTCTCGCGTCGTTCGGTCTCAGGTCAGCGCGCAGCGATAATGTCGTCCGGTCTCATTGACAACCCGCCGCCGCACGATTAGAATCAACTGTGACCAACAAGCTCACTGGCACAATTCCACTTCCCGGGACTCAGCCACGCACGCGGAAAGGAACCAGAATGTCCCAAGAACCCGACTGGAAGACAAACCTCCGGAGCCTCGAGAAGCAGAAACTGACACTCATGGCTATCAAGGACGGTCACGTGCTCTTTCATTCGAACCGACCCGGCATGGAGCCGCTCGTCGAACTGCTGGAATCGAACATGAACAACCTGGTCGGCACGACCGTCGTTGCCCGGGTGCTCGGGCTCGCCGCCGCGAAACTGCTGCTCTGGCAGCACGTCATGAGGATTGACGCGCTGGCGGCTTCCCGCCCGGCCCAGGACCTGCTCCGCCCGAGTGGAATCACGGTCAACGCCCAGGTGCCGGTCCCGCGCATCCACGAGCCAGGAAAGAAACTGCCCTGCCGGTTTGAGAGGCTTGCCGTGAAGTACGACCATCCGGAGGAGTTTTATCACTTCCTCCGCAACGAGGTATTGATCTTCGCTCCGTAGCCGGGGTGTCGGTGAGACGCCCTGAGGAGCTTCCCCGGGCCGCCCGATTCGGGCGGCCCGCGGCTATCCGGGGTCGGCTCGGGCCGGCGGCTGGTACCAGCGATTCACCAGCCAGGTCACCGCCACGCCCAGGATCAGGCGCGGCACCGTAATCCAGAATACGTTCGCCCCCAGGACAATCATCAGGCCGGTGTCCTCGATGATGCCGTGGCACAGCGCCAGGAAGATGCTGACCAGGAAGACCTGGCGGGGCTCAAGCTTCTGTTCCTCGACCGACCCGCAAATCACGCCGCCGCCGAATACGATGCCGAACACGACCCCGGCCAGCAGCGGCAGGCCGGCCGCCTCGTTGAAGCCCATGAAGCCCGTAACCTTGTGCAGGCCCTTGAGCGACCGCTCCAGCAAACGGAAGCGCTTGACGACTTCCAGCACGACAAAGATGAGGACCAGGATGAGCAGCATCTTCCAGGCAAGACTGAACAAACCGCTCGCATATTCTCGCAGCGCCGCCCGTATCGTCACTTCACGTTCCTCATCGGATTACGAAATGCAGTGCGTACCCGACAATCAGCGCCGTCACCAGCCGGATTGCCCACAGGATGCCATACTTCGTTTTGATGCGGAAGAAGACCGAGCTCTCGAGTATCTGGCTGTGCGAGAACAGCAGAATGACCGAGAGAATCGTCATCTGCGCGTGAGTCAGCTTCAGTGACGCCATCACGCCGATTGCCGAATACAGGTTCAGGAAGTTTCCGAGCACCAGCGCCAGCGCGGCATCGCCGGGCAGGCCGAACAGGCGCATCGCCGGCCGGCACCACCCGGCGATTACCTGCAGGATTCCCACGTACTTGAGAATGGCCATCCCGGTATACACCGGCACGATGACTAGCATCAGTTTCCCGGTCGCGAGCAGGCCTTTGCGGGTTCCATCCCAGAGCGTGCGGGCCCAGTTCACCGGAGCCGGCCTCAAAGGGTCAAGGCACTGAGACGTCATGTCTTCGCGGCCTCCGGCCGGGCCGGCTCCCCGGTAGGGAAGCGCCTGAGCGCGAGGCCCTGTTCGTCCATTACTCCGTAGGTGAAGTGCGTTATCCAGTCCCCGGTGTTAAGGTAGGTTCCCGGGCCGACTCTCTCGCAGGTCGGCACATGAACGTGCCCGAGTATGACGCAATCGAACGCATTCTGCAACCTCTCGCGGGCAAAATCACTCAGCGCCTTCACCAGCTTAGGCTTGATTCTCGACGCCCGGCTCATGCCGGCAATCACCCCGGCCAGCCTTGAGCCCAGGCGCTCCGGGAGCAGTTCGAACAGCGAGTTGGCGACCCGGCTGCGAAACAACGCGCTGGTTACCCGGGTCTTGAACGACCGGTCGAGTTCGTCGCCGTGTGACAGGAGTACCCGCCTGCCCTCCAGCTCAAGCTCAGACGGAGAGTCGAGCAACTCGATTCCGTAGGCCCGGCTGAACCTCTCCCGCAACCAGCAGTCATGGTTGCCCCGCACCAGCGCCACGCGGACTCCGGACTTCGCCACTCGAGCGAGTTCCTCGGCGATGGCCCGGTTGCGCGCAGTCAGCCCGTGCCGGTACTCGAATCCGAATTCAAACAGGTCGCCGAGGATGAACAACCCGGACGCACGGTCCCGGATTCCGGTGAGAAACGCCAGAAACCGCTCACGCCGCGACTCATCGCCGCGCGTACCGAGATGCAAATCAGAGACGAAGTAGAGCGGCTTCAATCCTGCGCAGCGACTCCGCGATCGGCCGGGCGGTGTTGACCGTCACCAGATGCCGGTCGCGCTCAAAGGCGTCGAAGTTCTTCCGAATGTGATAGTATACCTCGGGCGTGGCGTCCGAAAATGAGAACTCGCCCTTGCGCCGGTTAATCCGCGCCAGGGCGACCTTGACCGGGCACGTGCAGTTCACGATCAGGAATCGGGCCCCGGATTCCTCGGCCATCCGGCGGCACTCGGCGCGGGAACTGGCGAATGAGAAAGTCGCGTCCAGAATCACCGAACTGCCGCGCTTCAGGTACTTCCGGCCCCGGTCGAGCATCTCCTGATAGGTGCGGGCTGAGATGCCGGAGGTGTAGATTCCCCGGCCCGTGCCCTCGAACCGATGCTCGCCGACCGGCACGCTCATCAGCTCCTTGCGCAGGATGTCCGAGCGCAGGTGATAGGTGTTCAGGTGCCTGGCGACTCTGGTGCCGAGATAGGTCTTCCCCACGCCCGGCAATCCGGCCATCAGCATCAGCGCCGGCCGGTCGAACATGGTCTGAGCGTAGCGGCCGGCAAACTTGAAGTACTCGCGGGCGGTCCGGGTCGCCTGCTGCTTTCCCGCGCGGTCAATCCCCGGGTCATTCAACCGGAAACTGGTCACCTTGCCCCGGACATAGGCCCGGTAGCATTTGTAGAAATCGAGCACCCGGAGCATCTCCCAGTCGCCGGTCAAGTTCAAATAGCGGTCAACGAAGTAGTTGGCCAGATCCTTCTCGCCGTGGTATTCGAGGTCCATGACCAGAAAGGCAATCTCGGACGCGGTGTCGCAGCAAGAGAACCGGCGGTTGAACTCGATGCAGTCGAATATCCTCACGCGGCTTGCGGCTTGTGGCTTGTGGCTTGTGGCTGAAGGCTGGTCCGTGATGAAGATGTTGCCCGAGTGAAGATCGCCATGACATTCGCGCACGCGTCGGGCCCGGATTCGCTCTTCGAGCAATCCGGCCCGTTCCTTCAGAAACCGTTCCACCGCGTTCCGCGTTTCATGGAACCGGCGTCGGCTTATCGTCCGGCCCTCGAACTCCTCGGTCTGGGCGAAGTTCTCATCCCAGTTGAACTTCACGGTGTCGAACGCTCCGAACTTGCTGATGTCGTCGTCGGTCGCGGCCTGCTCGTGAAACCGGGCCACCACGCGCGCAATCTCATCAATCAGTGGGAAAGTGACTTCACGACTGTGGAGGCGCTCGGTCATGATTGCCGCCTGGGGCAGCTCCTTCATTCTCAGGCAGTAGTCAATGACCTTCCCGGGCCCGCCCACCCGGATTCGGCCGCTCCGCTCGTTGATGGTCATTACGCCGCAGTACAGGTCCGGCGAGAACCGCTGGTTCAGCCGCAGTTCCTCTTCACAGAAGACCCTGCGCGCGTCGAGCGTCCGGTAGTCGAGGAAACCGAAGTAGACCGGCTTCTTCACCTTGTAAGCATGCTTCCCGGTCAGGAACACCCATGACGTATGAGTCTGAATCATCCGCACCGGCCCGGTTGCCTCTTCGTAGGCCTCGGGACGCATCAACCGCCTCACCTGTTTCTCAGTCATCTTCGCCTTTCCGTCTTCTCACTCTTTACCTATCCGCAGACTACGCAGATTCACCGGGACTGACTCCCACCGAGCCAGGGAGAAAGAACACTGAGCACACAGAGAAGATTCGCGGATCATCTCTCTCTGTGACCTCTGTGATTCCCTGTGTCCTCTGTGGCAATCTTCTTCCCTCTTGATTCTGCAATCTGCAATTTGAAATCCCCGTGTTCGGTTCTGCCTTCTGCATTCTGATTTCTGACTTCTGACTTCGTCAATTCACTCTGCATTCTGCATTCTGTAATCTACAATCGGTGTTCCCCGGTGTTCTACAGCACCTGCTCCTTCTGAATCACGACAATTCCGGAATCGGTCACCTTGAACCGCTTCCGGTCCTGGTCGAGATTGCAGCCGATGCGACAGCCCTCGGGCAGCCGCACCCATTTGTCGACAATCGCACGCCGGACCCTGGCCCGACGTCCGACCGAAACACCCTCCAGCAGCAGCGAGTCGGTCACTTCCGCGAACGAATTCACCCTGACCCGGGGCGAGAGAATCGAGCGCTCGACCCGGCCCCCGCTCACGATGCAGCCATGGCTGACCAGCGATTGGAGCACCTGACCGACCCTCCCCTGTTTCGGATTATTCCAGACCGTCTTGGCGCAGGGCAACTGCGGCTGCAGCGCGCGAATCGGCCAGCGCTCGTCATACAGGTTGAACTTCGGGCTGACCTCGACCAGGTCCATGTTCGCCGCGTAGTAGTCGTCAATCGTGCCCACATCACGCCAGTAAGGCTCGGCTCCCCGGTTCTCGTCATCAAACTCGTAGCCCAGGACCCGGTATCCGGGAATCATCTTTGGAATCACATTCCGGCCGAAGTCGTGCGCGGAACCGTTGTCTTCGGCATCAGCCATCAGCGCCCCGGCCAATGCCTGGGTATCGAACAGGTAGACTCCCATCGAGACCAGCGCCCGGGTTCGGTCCCCGGTCATCGCAACCGGCGTCGCGGGCTTCTCATAGAACCCGACAATCCGGGAATTGCGGTCGACCTCGACCACGCCGAACCGGGAAGCCTGGGCGATAGGCACCGGGTACATCCCGATGGTGACGTCGGCCTTGTGCCGCCGGTGAAAGCGCAACATCTTGCGGTAGTCCATCTTGTACACGTGGTCGCCCGAAAGCACGAAGACGAATTCCGGGCTGTAGGCTCGTATCGAGTACATGTTCTGGTTCACTGCGTCCGCAGTCCCAAGATACCAGTCGCCCTTGAGCCGCTGCTGGGGCGGCAGCATGTGAATGAACTCCGCACCGCCCGGCGCAAGGACATTCCAGCCTGCGTAAACGTGCTTCTCCAGGGCGAAGGACTTGTACTGGGTCAGCAGAAAGATCCGCTTCAGGTCCGAGTTCAGGCAATTCGACAGAGTGAAGTCGATAATCCGGTAGATGCCGCCGAACGGAACCGCCGGTTTGGCGCGGTCTTTGGTCAATGGATGGAGTCGCTCGCCCTGCCCCCCGCAGAGGATGAAAGCCACGGCATTCTGCATCTTCAGGCGTAAATAATAGCTCTGAAAACCGCCTCGTCAAGGAACACCTGAAACGGTTGATTTCAGACCGCCGGGTTGTATAATTGAGCCGAATCTTACGCCACCAGACACCAATGAGCCTGAAGCTGACGAATACGCTTACCGGCCGGGCCGAGGAGTTCAGACCTTTCTCCGGCAAGGTCGGCATTTACACCTGCGGCATGACCGTTCAGGACCGGCCCCATGTCGGGCACATGCGGGCGTACGTCACGAGCGACGTCCTGCGCCGGTATCTGGAATTCTCCGGCTTCAAGGTCATGGCGTTGCAGAACGTCACGGACATCGACGACAAGATAATCGCGCGCAGCCAGGAAGAGAAGACCGACTACCGGACAATCGCCGAACGCTATCACCAGGAGTACCTGGATGTCGCGGACCGGATGAACATCAAGCGACCGGACGTCTTCCCAAGGGCAACGCAGCACATCCAGGAGATGATTGAGTTGATTGAGCGCCTGTTGGGAAGGGGCGTTGCTTACGAATCCGGTGGCGACGTCTACTTCGAGGTGGCGGAGTTTCCGGACTATGGCAAGCTTTCCAAGAAGAAGGTCGAAGACCTGATTGCCGGCCACCGAGTCGCGCCGGGTGAACTCAAGCGGAGTCCGGCTGACTTCGCGCTCTGGAAAGCGGCCAAGGCGGGCGAGCCGTACTGGCACTCGCCCTGGGGCAAGGGCCGGCCGGGCTGGCATATCGAGTGCTCGGCGATGTCCATGCATTACCTGGGCGACACATTCGACATTCACATGGGCGGTGAGGACACGATCTTCCCGCACCACGAGAACGAAATCGCGCAGTCCGAGGCCGCGACCGGCAAGCCCTTCGCCCGGTTCTGGATTCACAACGCACACTTGAACCTGACCGGCGAGAAGATGTCCAAATCAACCAAGCATTTCTATGCCGCGCGCGACATTCTCGACAAGTACTCGGCCAACGCGGTTCGCCTGTATTTCCTGAAGGCTCACTACCGCTCCCCCATCGAATTCAGCTACGGGCGTCTGGATGAGGCCGAAGCTGCGTGGACGAGAATCACGAACTTCCTGAAGCGCACAGATGCGACGACTGCTCAGCCCGACTATGGGCCGCTCAGGACGGCAATGGACGCTGACTTGAACACCCCGCACGTTCTGGGCCAGGTCTTTGATGCTATAGCCGCCGGGGACGCGGCAAGAGTAATGGGCTATCTCCCAGTCCTCGGCTTCACAGTCCCCGTGGTCGTGAATCTCGACACTATGAGAAGAGTCGAAGTTGGGGATGCGGAGGCAGCCCGACTCGCTCAGGAGCGTGAAGCCGCCCGCAAGGACAAGAACTTCGCGCTTGCCGACAAGTTGCGAGCCCGGCTCGATAGCATGGGTTTCATTGTCGAGGACACGGCGCAGGGACCGAGACTGATTCCGAAGGAGAAGTAGATGGATTTCGCCAAGTACATTGACCACACAGTCCTGAAACCCGAGGCGTCCGAGGCCGACATTCGCAGGCTCTGCGCCGAGGCTCTGAAGTACGGTTTTGCCGCCGCGTTCGTCAACCCCTGCTGGGTCGGACTCGCCGCGAGCCTGCTCGGGAGCTCGGACATCAAGGTCGGCGTGGCCATCGCGTTTCCGCTTGGCGCGCACACGACTGCCAGCAAGGTCTTTCAGGTCAAAGAAGCGATTGCCCTTGGGGCTCAAGAACCGGACATGGTCGTCAATGTCGGCGCAATCAAGTCGGGGGACTGGGACCTCGTGAAAGCCGACATTGCCGCAGTTGTTCATGCCGCGAAGCCCCGCGGCGTGAAGGTGATACTCGAGACGTGCCTGCTCACGGACGATGAGAAGGTGCGCGCCGCCAGGGCGGCGAAGGAAGCCGGTGCGGCTTTCGTTAAGACCTCAACCGGGTTCTCGACCATTGGGGCGACGGTCGAGGACGTGAAGCTCTTGCGCCGGACCGTGGGCAACGAGATGGGCGTGAAAGCGTCCGGCGGCATCCGGGACCTCGAGACGACCAAAGCGATGATTGACGCCGGGGCGAACCGGGTCGGCACCAGCGCCGGGGTCAAGATCATGCGGGATTACCTGGCTTCTTTGAAGCTGGGACGATGATGACAGTGAAACAAACCGTGCGGGTCACAGCGACCGCCGGAGGGACTGTCCTGCCGGCGCAACCTGGCTGGTCTGCGCATAAGGAGAACAACACATGAAGATGAAGGCAGTCGTCAAGACCAAGCCCGAGGTAGGTGCGGAACTGCTGGAGGTCAACTATCCGGCCCTGCTGCCTGACTGGGTTATCGTCAAAGTGAGAGCAACGTCGATCTGCGGGACCGACGTGCATATCTGGAAGTGGGATGACTGGTCTAAGGGACACATCGGCGAAAAGAACCTGCCCCAGATCGTGGGTCATGAGGTCGCCGGCGACGTCGTCGAAGTCGGCTCGGCGGTCAAACGCATCAAGGTCGGCGACTACGTCTCGGCTGAAACTCACATCTACGACCCGGGCGACCTGACCGCGCTGCTGGGGAAGTTCAACGTCGGCGTGCACATGAAAATCCTCGGCGTGAACTGCGACGGTGCGTTCGCCGAGTACTTCGCGATTCCCGAGTCGGTCTGCTGGCCCAACGACAAGTCCATCCCGCCCGAACTCGCCACCATTCAGGAACCGCTGGGCAATGCCTGCTACGCGGTAATGGGTGAGGACAACGATGTCGCCGGCAAGACCATGGTCATCACCGGCGACGGCCCCATCTCGCTATTTGCGGTGGGCGTGGCCCGGACCTGTGGTGTCGCCAAGATCATCCTGATTGGCAAGTACGACTTCAACATGGCAATCGGCAAGAAGATGGGCGCCGATCACCTGCTCTACACCAACCGGTCAACTGCGGAGGAGCGCCTGAAGGCCGTACTGGATCTGACCGGCGGCAACGGCGTGGACATTGCGCTGGAAATGGTCGGCTCGAATGATTCCATCGTGGACTGCTTCAAGATGGTCCGCAAGGCCGGCCGCATCTCCGTCTTCGGCATCGCCCCGACCTCGCCGTTGATGCTCGATTACAATGACGGCATCGTGTTCAAGGGCTGCCAGATTCACGGCATCAACGGCCGCAAGATGTTCGACACCTGGTACCGGAACAAGAACCTGCTCGCCTACGGCCGCCTCGACCCCTCCCCCGTCATCACCCACATGTTCACTCTCGCCGACTACAAGCAGGGCTTCGCCGCCATGACCGAACGACCCCGGAAGTCAGCCAAGATCGTGCTGTTCCCGGATCCCAAGGAACTCGAAGCCGCTAAGAAACGCCGCGGCATGGCATAAGCAACATAGGTCGCATAGGTCCTATAGGACGTATGTGACTGTGAAAGGAGAAACATGGCATACGGCAAAATCAAGGACTTCCTTGCCACCGAACTCAAGGCCAAGCGGGAAGCCGGGCTCTACAAAGAAGAGCGCTATATACACAGCAAGCAAGGCGCGGACATCTCGGTTGAATATCCGTCCGGCGCCAAACTCGAACCCGTTCTCAATTTCTGCGCCAACAACTACCTCGGCCTCTCCGGTCACCCGGACGTCGTCGCCGCCGCCCACAAGGCGCTCGACTACCGCGGCTACGGCCTTTCCTCGGTCCGCTTCATCTGCGGCACTCAGGACATCCACCGCGAACTGGAAGGCAAGATCGCGAGGTTCGTCGAGATGGACGATGCAATCCTGTACTCGTCCTGCTTCGATGCCAACGGCGGTCTGTTTGAAGGCATCTTCAAGGAAGAAGACGCCATCCTGACCGACGCCCTCAACCACGCCTCGGTGATTGACGGCATCCGCCTCTCAAAGGCGAAGCGCTACATCATCACCCACAACGACATGAGCGACCTCGAAGCCAAGCTCAAGTCCCCCGAGGTCCAGAAAGCCCGGTTCCGGGTCTTCGCCACCGACGGCGCGTTCTCCATGGACGGCGACGTCGCCCAGCTCGGGAAGATCTGCGACCTGTGCGAGAAGTACGACTGCCTGGTCATGGTTGACGACAGCCACTGCTCCGGCTTCATGGGCAAGCACGGCAAGGGCACCCACGAGCATTGCGGCGTGATGGGCCGGGTGGACATCATCACCAGCACCCTTGGTAAGGCCCTCGGCGGCGCCAGCGGCGGCTTCACCGCTTCCCGCAAAGAGATCGTCGAGACCCTGCGTCAGGTCTCCCGCCCCTACCTCTTCTCCAACACCCTGCCGCCGGTGATTGCCTATTCCGCCATGACCATCATTGACGTCATCTCCAAGAGCACCGAGCGCCGCGACAAGCTCGAGAACAACACGATGTACTTCCGCAAAGGCATGACCGACGCCGGCTTCGACATCCGCCCCGGCGTGCACCCGATTGTGCCCATCATGTTGTACAACGCCAAGCTCGCGCAGGACTTCGCCCGCGACATGTACAAAGAAGGCATCTACGTCATCGGCTTCTTCTATCCCGTCGTCGGCAAGGGTCTGGCCCGCATCCGGGTCCAGCTCTCGGCCGCGCACGAGAAGGCGCACATTGACAAGGCCATTGCCGCCTTCACCAAGATCGGCAAGAAGTACGACATCCTGCACAAGACCAAAGACGAAGTCATCGCCAAGTACGGTCTGTAATCGCTGAGCATGACAGCTCTCAGGGGCGGCCTCGGCCGCCCCTGCGGTTATGGGGAGGCTGCCCGGCCGCGGACCGGAACGTCAATTCCCTCTGCGCACGAATGCGCAGGTTGACCGCAACGCTATTGACTTTTCGGCGGTCAAACGGATAATGAGTGCGTCAGACCATGACCGGAGCATCGGAGTTTCGGCGAGTTCAGGAGGAGCATGATGGCAGACGAATCGACCGGAATCGAACGCTTAAGCTTCAAGCTTAACCCCGCGGGCAAGGACCTGTCGGTCCTGCTCAAGTGCAAGGGCATTGCGACCGGCACCTACATGATTCAGTTTCACGCCCCGGGCCAGCTTGACCAGGTTCGGACCGGCAATATCGAGTCTCCCGAGCGGCATCAGTTCCCGGCCGGCGGCGCGCTGACCCGAGTCACGGTAAAAGTCAGTTCGGTTCCATTTCTGGCGTCCGACCCGGGTGGCTACCACCTCATCATTGAACAGCCCGGCGGCGAGCGAATCGAGACGCCGATGATGCCCTACAGCGCGCTGGTCGAAGTCCGCATCACCGACCCGAGTGGAAAGCCGCTCGCCGAGGATGCGCCGAAGTCGGACGCACCGGCTACTCCTGGAACACAAACCTGAGCACGACTGACCGGGAGACCAGCGGCAAACTGATATTGTCCCGCTAGACCGGAAGCGAAGATACTCCAGGGGCGATGCGCGAGCATCGCCCCTCTCTCTTTCCGGACGAATATCACCATGTCACAAGCTCATGCATCAAGCTCAAACCCAAGCCGGGTCCGCGGCTGGCGCTTGAGGCTTGGTTCCTTGCCTGTCAGTTGGTTACCTGAACCTTGGTTTCCCCCCGCGATTCTTGTCCCTTGCTGCGCTTCGGTACTTTAAAGTACCAAATCTGGTTCATCCCATTCCAGGCCCTGAATCAGCGACTTTCTGCGTAAAGCGTTATGCGTGAGGCGGCTAGCGTTCGAATCCTTTCCAAAGGCAGTGCTCCCCCCCACTCTCCCCCGGGCGCTCCCCCACATGCTCCGGGGGACGGTCCCCCACGCACTCCCCCCGACTCTCCAGGGGACTCAGCGGGGGGCTCTGCGGGGCACTCTGTGGGGGACTCTCCACCAGGTGCTCCGGGGGACTCTCTACCGGGCTATGGGGTCTTGCTTCGGATTTCGGACTTTGTTCGAGCTTAGGACTTAGGATTTAGGCGTTTGCCGCTTCGGCCTTAGGTCTTTCCGGTTGTGCCGTTGTGGTGAGTTGAGATTCTGGTCTCGGACTTCGGGCTTTGAGCTTTGTTCGGTATTTCGAGCTTAGGATTTAGGTACTTGCGACGTACAGGTATTTCGCGCCTCGCGCGGCTCTCTACCCAGCTCTCTGCCCCATGCCATAGTGTCAACGCCGAGGAACTCGGCATCAACACCCCTGACCTGAATCCGACTCAAGGCGGTGTCGGTGCCCCTAATGGCCTTGGATACCGAGACTTAGACCAAGTGGGGGGCCCAGGGAGGGACCCAGGGGGGGACCAGGTCCGGGCTAGCCCCCTGCTGCGACAGGATTCCGCCTGTGTCAACACCCCTGTTCAGCTTTCTCCGCGATTCTCAGTGAAACGTAACTTGCTACATCCCCGGAATTCCGTAAACCCGGGTAACGTCCCCAGGTTTTTCCCGGCTCCGTCAATCACCGTCACGGTTCCATCATCCTGATTGGCGCAGTAGACGCGATTCAGGGCCGGGTTACAGCAGATCGCACTGGGGCTGCTTCCCACCGGAATCGAGGTCAGGAGCTGGTTCGTGACGCCGTCAATCACTCTCACGCAGTCACTGAAGCAGTTCGGGGAGTAGACCCGGTTGTTCGTCGAATCCCAGCAAACTGCGATCTGGCCCCAGTCGGTGGTCACCGTGGCAATCATCTGGTTCGTGACGCAGTCAATTACACTCATCACATTGTCATAGTAGTTGACGGTGTAGACCTTGTTGCTCGTCTCGTTGCAGCACACGTCAATCGTGAAGTACCCGGTCGGCACGCAGGCGATACGTCGGCCCGTTGCCGCGTCGAGCACGACCGTCCGCTGGCCTTCCTGGCCGCTCACATAGACCGAATTCAAGGCGTTATCGCACGCGACACAGCGCGGCTTCACCAACCCGCCCAGCGAGTCCGGAAGCGTGACGTACTTCTCCAGCCACTGCGCTGAGCCGACACTGCAGGCGGCAAGGAGTGCCGCGAACCAGCATCTCAGTCTCATCTCATCTCCTCCGACAATTGTGATGGGAAACGCGTCGGATGTCAACAGAACCGGACGCGGAGTCACGGCCGACGGCCCAGATGCCCCTTGACTTCCTGCCGTCTCTGTGCTATCACTGTTCCATGGCAAGGACGTCAAGGCGGTCCCGTCTGGCCGCGCTGGCCTTCATCATTCTGTCAGTCTCCTGTCTGTTCAACCATCGTCCATCCGCACCTGCCGAACCGCAGGGACCTGAGTCCGGAAATCGCGACACCTCCTATCGGTTCCGAGCGGTCTCGACCGATGCCGACGGGAATGCCATATCCTACCAGTTCACATGGGGCGATGGTCAAACGTCAGCGTGGAGCGATTTCCGAGTAAGCGGGGATTCCGTTTCCACGTACCATGCCTGGTCGGACACCGGGGTCTTCGATGTCCGGGTCCGCGCCCGTGATGCCTATTGGGCGGTCACCGGATGGTCCCCACCGCACTCATTCGCGGTCGGCGTCCGAGGACCCAAGGTCATTTGCCTTCCCACTGGTCCGGACAGCACGACCCGGGGCGACACGTGTGTCTTCTCCGCCGCCGCGTTTGACCCGGACGGCGACAGTGTAAGCCTGAGCTTCGACTGGGGGAACGACACCTCAGGCTGGAGCGTTTCCGTGGCGGGTGGAACTAACGTCGCGGTGGCGCACGTCTGGAACTGCGAAGGTCTGTTCGGCGTGCGGGCGCGAGCCCGCAACTCGAAGGGCGTCGTCTCGAGATGGACGCCCCCTCACTCACTCATGGTCAGCACCCGGCCACCCGCTGTCCGCAACGCCCCTGACGCCCCGGATAGCGTAGTCAGGGAGAGCACGTGCGCGGTAAGTGTCACTGCCGATGACCCGGATGGCGACAGTGTCAGTCTGAAGCTCGATTGGGGTGACGGTGACACGTCGGAATGGAGTGGGTTCGTCGCGAGCGGCACAGCATTCAATGCGACACACGCCTGGACCAGGGAAGGCTGGTACTGCGTGCGGGCAATAGCGCGGGACACGAAAGGTGCGCTCTCGTCTTGGTCGGCCTCAGACTCGATCCGAGTGGCACCTCCGGTAGGAAACCTGAAATGGCACTTCGCGCCCGGCGAGTACTTCACTGAACCCGCAATCGGGTCCGACGGAACGGTATATGCCGCTTCGTACGATGGCGTCTTCGCTCTGAACCCCGACGGGAGCATGCGCTGGCACACGCTGTTGAGTTGTCGGTACCTCGCGGCGGTAGCGCTTGGCTTGAACGATGTCATCTACATCGGAAGCGATGACTCGCTGGTTGCCCTCAACTCGGACGGGTCACGCAGATGGGCATCGGCAACGCGCTGCTGTGCGAAGCCGGCCATCGGGCTCGACGGTACCGTCTACGTCGTGTGCATCGACACGGACGACATCAGTGGCGTAGTTGCGTTCAACCCTGACGGCTCCCGGCGCTGGCGGGCACCGATTCCGGACATGGTCGAAGACGAACCTGCTCCCACGGTCGCGAGCGACGGCACAATCTACTTCGGGAGCACCGGCGACTACGTGGTCCATGCGTTGAAACCCGATGGCAGCACTCGCGGAACCAGCCAGGAACTGGGCGGCATCCTGTCAACAACCATGATTGCCGCTGACGGCACGGTGTATGTCGGGATCCATCACGATGGCGGGTTGGTTGCCCTGAACCCCGACGCGCAGTTGAAATGGCGTTTCGCCGGTACTGAAGAATCGTTCTTCGGCGGAGTCTCGGTTGGGCCCGACGGCACTCTGTACGGAGGCGAACTGTGTTGCGACCGAACCGATTACCCGGACAGCACCGGTCTGTTCGCCATCAACCCGGATGGCAGCACGAAGTGGCACGTCGGCCTTTATGACCAGGATGACGCGCCGGTTTCAGCTCCCACACTCTGCGCCGATGGCACAATCTACATGTGTTGTGAATGGGAGATTTCGTATGCCCTGACTCCCGAGGGCCGCGTGAAATGGGTATGGCACACCGGTTCGGACTGGTCGCCTGCGGTCGGCAGTGACGGTACGGTCTACATTGCGGCCGACGGCATCTATGCCCTGGTCGGCGCGAGCCCGCTCGCAGATTCCCCCTGGCCCAAGTACGGCCATGACCTGCGCAATTCCGGCTGCGCCCCTGGACGATAGCCGATACGTCAGACCCTGCGCCAATTCAATGAGCCGGTTGTCCGCGAACCCCGAGAAGTACTACGGCAATCCAGACCGCCGGGGCGAGAGGCTGGAGTGGGTTTGCCTTTGTACTGGTTTCTAGCGGCCACCAGCAGGGACCGGCAACCGCTATCCTGAGTCTCAGAACCGCAGAATCCCGCCGCCAGTGGAATGCGTCTCTTCTGCGTTTCCTTTAGCTCTCAGGCAGAATGACCTGCGGCCGCTTCACTCCGACGCGCAACTGCGTCGTGCCGTCGAGCAGGGCGAGTTTGCCGTCATGTCCTTTCAGCAGGTCAAGCACCTCCGGCGCAATCTTCTGTTCCCCGAATCCCTGGAGCACGACCACCGTGAACCCGGGAAACGGGTCCAGCACGTCCTGCAGATTCACGCCCCCGGTAATCAGACCGGCAACCCGCCGCTCCTTGAGCCGCGCCAGCATCTTCGCGTCCGCGAAGTCCAAGACCACGACGGCTCCCTCCTTGCATTCGCTATTCTGCATTCTACATTCTACATTCTGCATTGTTCCGTATCTCTCCCCTCCTGTCCCCCACACGCCCTGGATGACTGTCCCCTGCGCTGAGACGACGCAGCCCTTGTCCGTGACGGTCTCCACGATGCTCGGTAGCCACGAATAGACTTCCAGTTCCTCCAGCAGCGGCTCGATGATGACCATTCCCAGTTTCCAGTCGATCCGGTTCACCTTGCCGCGCACCGGCGACTTGCAGAGCTTGATGTCTCCTGTTTCCATAATCGCCGCAATCCACTGCTCGCGTTCGAGTTCATCGCCGGGTTTCACTTTGAGATAGGGCTTGATTTTCTCCGGCTCAAGGTCCAGTGCCTCGGCCACGTCCACCGCCGTGTACTCGCGTGCCTTCTCGGGTTTCTCGCGTACGACCATCACGCCGTCCGGCAGTATCCTCTCGATTCTGCCCTCAACCGGTGAATGGAACGTCTCGGCCGTCATCCAGCGCCTGGGCCGGCTGGCGATTGCCTCGCTGAATTCCACCTGGTCGCCAACCTTCTTCAGCAGGTATCGGTCGAGTTCTTCGGGCGGTACGTGGATTCCGGCGGCAACGTGCAGGAAGAACGGCCGCAGGAATTGCCTGGTGCTCCGGGCCAGCAGGGTATCGGGCTGAGTCCGGTCGCCGGTCTTGACCAGCACTTGACCCGGAATCGCCAGCTCCCGGCGCAGTTCGATTCGACCCTGAAAGACCCGAGCCTCGTCCTCCGATTCGCCCGTGCGTGCTGGCGGCAGGTAATCAACCGGAAAGACCCGCTTGCGGTCGGCCTTGCCCAGTTGGACAATCCCGAGTTTGAAGAACAGCTCATGCGCCAGCTCGGGGTTGACTTCGGAGAGCACGCCCAGGTGCGGGAACATGAATGCGCTGTCCACCGCGAGCAGAGTCTCGGGCGAGAGTTCCAGCCCATCCATCAGAATCTTTGCCGCCGCGTCCCTGGGCGAGTGGGACAGGATTCCGCCGCTCCCGATGACCATGCCGTAGTCTTTCAGGCCATAGGCCGGCCGGGTCATCAGCGGCTTGGGCGGGTCGCGCAGGATGTCGTTGACGTCCATTTGCGGCTGATGCGGCAGGTGCGCGCTGGCCTGCATGACTGCGAGATGGGCCTGCACTGCTTCCCGAATCGCGATTGACGCCACGGCCCACTCGACCTTCATGTCCCGGTCGTTCGCGGCCAGCCGGGTGGGATTGATGTGCTTGTTGCCGATCCGGTTCCAGAGCTCGGTTTCGCTCATGTCCAGCTCCAGCAGCTTCCGGATTTGGCCCACGCCATGGAGTTCCGCGACGTTCATGATGCTGTAGCTCAGGCCCAGGTTCGCGCTCACGGTCCGGAACACGCTGCCATTGTCCGCGGTGAACACGTCGGTGGTCGCGCCGCCGATGTCAATCGCCAGCACCCGGGTCGCGAGTTCCTTTGACACCAGGCCGAGAATCATCGCGAACCCGGCCGGGGTGGGCACAATCGGCGCGGCGACCCAGCCCTTCAGCCGCTCATAGCCCGGGGCCTGGGACATCACGTGATTCATGAACAGCTCATGAATCGCGTCGCGGGCCGGCTCGAAATTCTCCCGGTCGCCCGACGGGCGCAGGTTCGGCACCGGGTGAAACATGAATCGTTCATCCAGGGCCCGGCGCACGAATTCCAGCGCATGCGAATTGCCGGCATAGATGACCGGCAGCTTCGCGTCCGGGTTCAGCTTCGGGTGCAGGCCGGCTTCGAGCAGGAGTTCGGCCAGGAAGACCGGCCCGCTCAGGGCATCGCCGTCGAACCCGCCTGCGAGCAGGACCATGTCCGGCCTGAGCCGTTTCAGGTCTTCGATCTTCCGGTACGGCGACCGGCCGTCGTTCATCGCCACGATTTCCTGGACAATCGCGCCGGCCCCGAGCGCCACCCGGTCCGCGCTCTCAGCCGTGATGTCCTGCACCAGGCCGGTGACTACCATTGCCAGCCCGCCGCCCGCGCTGGAAGTCGAGAGATACGGCACGGTTGGTTTGCCTTCGCTCAGCAGGGCCTCGCCGGACGCCTGCTCCAGGGCCTGGATTGCTCGAATGACGCCGATGGTTACGTCTTCGTAAGGCTTCTCGACCGTGGTCCCGGACTCTTCAAACCGGAATTCCCAATCCGTTCCCTTACGCCGGAACAGAATCGCCTTGGTCGTCGTGCTCCCGACATCGGTCACGACGAACCGAAAACCTAGGGACAACCCCCATGTTTCCGGCGTCATCGTTGGTATCGCGAGGTTTCCATTGTCGTCCTGCGCGGTTCCTGCCCAAGCCGATTGGGCTGCGACTGCCGCGCCCGGCCGCTCCGTTCTGTGCCCGCTATTGCCTTTCTCGATACACTACGTCAATTGACAGCGCGGCGGCGAGCAGCAGCGTCGCAAGTTTCGGGTCCGAACTCACCGCATCGTCAATTTGAACTATGTAATTGTCGGCCGACGTGAACAGCTCGCGCCCGACACCGCCCCACTTCTTGGTAATCGTGCCCAGCGGTTTGCCGCCCTCGCCCAGGAACTGGAAATTCCAACCCTTCCAGTCGCCTTTCACTTCGGCCACCTGACGGTCCGTCGGATCGTGCACGGTCAGCCCGGCGTGGATGGTCCGCAGCTTGTTCTTCATGTAACCCAGGCTCGCACCGGTCGAATCCGTAATGCTCAGCTTCGACTTCACGAACGTGAACGGTCGCTTGATGGTGAAAAGCGGCGGCCGGGTTTCGTCCTCATAGACATTCAGCGTCGTCGGCAGCATGCTCTTGTTCATCAACAGCCGCAGGAACTTGACCGTCTTGCTTGGCTCCTCCTTCGCAATCCCGATGGGCTGCCGGGTCTCCGGGTCGAGTATGTCATAGGTATCGGTCAACTTCAGGACCGCCACCCGCTCACGAACAAAGAACAACTTTCGATTCAGAAGCATGTGTCACTCCTTTCGCGGTTTTCCTGCACGATATTAGCCGGCAAACCGCACCGGGTCAAGCGAAGAGCGTACAGGACGCAGCATGGAGCTGTCCGGCGAGCGGAACGAGAAGAATCGGGACGAGGAATACCGCTTGCGGCCTGCAGATTATTGAAGAAGAATGGAGACCCCTCCCTAACGCAATTCGCGCCGAAACACGCGCCTGCCGGTAACTACCCGTAATTCCGCCGCTTGGGCAATCAGCCGAGATGAATCTTTTCGCTTGACACTCTCGCCAATAGTAGTAGTATATAGATACTAACGTTGCATGAAGCTAATAATAGTCATAAGAGGAGAATAAGATGAAGGAAAGAGCACTGAGCCTGCTGGCCGAGGTCGGGTTCTCGGGGCTGGAGGCCGAGGTTTATCTCGCCCTGCTCCGCGAACCCTGCGCCACCGGCTACCGCGTCGCGCAACTGGTCGGCAAGCCGGTGGCGAATAGCTACAAGGCACTGGATTCCCTGCGGGTGAAGGGCGCGGTGGTGGCCGATGAGAGCGCCGGCACCCGGACCTACGCCGCGCTGCCGGTCCGCGAGTACCTGGACGGGATGCGCCGGAACCTGGAATCGAAGCAGGGACAGATCGAGCATGAACTGAAGGATGTCGCCGCCACTCCCCTCTCGGGCGGCATCTTCAAGCTGACGACCATCGAACAGGTCTATGAGCGGTGCCGCCGGCTCCTGCGCGACGCGAAGAGCATGGCCCTGCTCGACGCCCACGAGCATCCCCTGGAGGAGTTGCGGGCCGAGCTCATCACCGCCGCGAAGCGCGGGGTGCGGATTTTCATCAAGACCTACTCCCCGCTCGAGATTGCCGGCTGCGAAGTCCTGGCCCCGGATAAGGACATCGGCCACAAATTCTGGAACGGCGACTGGCTGAACGTCATGATTGACTGGCGCGAGTACGTCCAGTCGTTCCTGAAGCGCAACGGCGCCGGGGTCTGGGAGGCAGTCTGGAGCCGCGACCCCTATCTCGCCAGCATGGCCTGCAACGGCTGTATGTGCGAGTTGATGCTCACGCGCGTCAGCCTAATGCTCAAGGCCGACACCGATTCGAAAGCCGTGATTCAGGAAATCCGGCGCCTGGCCAAGCGCTATGAAGAGGATTCCCCGCTGTATGATGTCATCCCGGACGGCTGGAAGACCGAGCAGGCGAAGCAGGAGCACGAAGCCTGCAAGCGCCCAGCCAACCGTTCCGAAAAGAAGCGTATGAGCAAGTGACGAGGTCAAGGGAGGTTATCATGAAAGGACTCAGAATCAGTATTGTCGCCGGATTGCTGGCGGCAACCGTTGCGGTCTGGATTACCGGGTACAGCAACCATCTGCTCGGCCCGGCCGCCAAAACCCGGGCCGATGCCCAGCCCCAGCTCCAGCCCGAAGTCGTGGTCATCGCCCCGGGCCCGGAACTGCCGGTGATGGATACCGTGAATGTGACCGCAACGCGGGAATCCGGTTCCGCAACCGCGACCAGGGATGAACCCGGTCGCACGACGGAGACTGTCTCGGGCAGCGGCGTCGCCCCGGCCGGCCGAAAGCCGATTGCCGGGTACGCGCCCGGCCCTCAGCCCGGCATGACGAACCAGGGTTTTCCGTATCGTTCTCAGCGTTTCGAACAGTGATGCGCCTCATACTTGAGCATCCGGACGCCGGGTTGCTGTCAACCCTCGCACCCGAACCTCGCGACCCGGCGTCCGTTCCCTCCCCGGCCGGCCCTGCAAGCCAGGGCAGAACGAAGAGCAAAGTTCAAAGATGACTTCTGAAGGGAGCAACAATGACTGACCCGAGAGTAAGCAGCCTGGCCCGCGTCCTTATCCGTTACTGCCTGGACCTGCAGCCGGGCAAGGAACTGCAAATCAATTCCACCTATCTGGCCGAACCGCTCATCCGCGAAGTCTATCGCGAAGCCCTGCTGGCGGGCGCCTATCCGGTTCCGCGCGTCAGCATCAGCGGGCTGGGACCGCTGTTCTACCGGCTGGCCAGTGATGAACAGATAAGCCACGTTTCGGAGCTTGATCGTTTTGAAACCGAGAAGATTGACGCGGCGATCGGCATCGGCGCGGCCTGGAATACCAAGGCCGGTTCCGGCCTCGACCCCAGGAAACTGGCGCTCAGCGCATCCTCGCATCGCGCGCTCATGGAGCGGATGATGGAGCGTGAGGCCAAAGGCGAATTCAAATGGGTCGGAACCCTCTTTCCGACCAACGCCGCGGCCCAGGATGCCGAGATGGCGCTCGATGATTACGAGGACTTTGTCTATGGCGCGATGCTGGTTGACAAGCCCGACCCGATTGCCGAGTGGCGACGGATTTCCGCTGAACAGGAACGGCTGGTCAAGTTCCTCAACGAAGTGAAGACGGTCGAGGTCAAGACCCGGGACACCCATCTGACTTTCCGTTGCGAAGGCCGCAAGTGGGTGAACTGCGACGGCAAAATGAACTTCCCGGACGGCGAGGTCTTCACCGGTCCGATTGAAGACTCGGTTGAAGGGTCAATCCGCTTCTCCTTCCCGGCAATCTACGCCGGCCGGGAAGTCGAGGACGTCCGGCTCCGGTTCGAAAAGGGCAAGGTCGTCGAAGCGCACGCAGGCAAGGGTGAAGACCTTCTGCAGACCATGCTTGATTCCGATGCCGGCGCCCGGTTCACGGGCGAGACCGCCTTCGGCACCAACTACGGAATCCAACGATTCACGAAGAACACGCTGTTCGATGAGAAGATTGGCGGAACCATGCACCTCGCGCTGGGCGCCTCGCTGCCCGAGTCCGGCGGCAAGAACAAGTCGGCCATCCACTGGGACATGGTCTGCGACCTGCGTCAGGGCGGCGAAGTATTCGCGGACGGCAAACTCATGCACAAAGATGGCAAGTTCCTGATCTAGCCCGGAGGAGCAATGAGCCTGATACTGACCATGCTGCTCGCGCTCGATTCGCTCAAAGGCATCGAGGTGCGTTTCACGGACCAGGCCCCGCGCGTCGACGGAGTCCTGGAGGAGGTCTGGCAACAGGCCGACTCGGTCACGGATTTCGTTCAGTCCGAGCCGGACGAGGGCCAGCCGCCCTCCGAGCGCACTGTAGTCCGGGTCCTGCAGGATCGGAGCAATCTCTATGTCGCGTTTCGCTGCTACGCCGCGCGCAGCAAACCGATTGCCGCGCCCTGGGGAATGGAGGAAGAAGCCACAGTCTATCTTGACCCGATGAACTCCCGCAACAATGCCTGCTTCTTCAAGGTCTATGCCTCAGGCCTGTACCGCAGCGGCAAGATCCTGGACGACGGCGCGGACGAGGACTGGTCCTGGGAAGCGGTCTGGTATTCCGCCGACCGGCTCTATTCCGACCACTGGGACGTCGAGATGCGCATCCCGTTCAAGTCCATCCGTTACCAGCAGGGCGCGACCGAATGGGGCATCAACTTCCATCGTTTCATTACCCACGGCATTGAAGCCGACTACTGGACCGTGGCCAGGGAACGCGAGGGCGGCAACCGGGTCTCGCAGTACGGCCGGCTCAAGGGCATCAATCCCCGGGCCCACGGTTACTATTTCGAGCTCTTTCCCGAAGGCTTCGTGCGCTATGACCAGGACCCTGAGGATTCTTCGTCCGCGCTCCCGGACATAGCGGCCAGGCTCAAGCCCCGGGCCAGCCTGAACTTCAAATGGGACCTGACGCCCCAGACCACGGTCAATGCCACGGTCCTGCCCGACTTCGCGCAGATTGAGTCCGACCCGTATTCGTTCAACTTGTCGCGCTACCCGACCCGGCTCGGCGAGCGCCGGCCGTTCTTTGTCGAAGGGAGCGAGCTGTTCCGGATGTCCGGGCTGGGCGAAGGCATCTTCACCCCGCTCGAGATATTCTACTCGCGCCGCATCGGCAAAGTGGTCGGCGAGGAACCGGTGCCGATTCTCTCCGGGCTGAAGCTCACTACCCGGTCATCGGACTGGAGCTTCGGCGCGCTCGGCGCCTATGCCGACCGGCTCCTGGATTCCGGCAACGTGCTCGA
>Ga0209777_10002673_pt1 | contig 23069 bp, 24 predicted proteins | sample FrelakmetHBP12HB_FD_187147 | JGI IMG/M metagenome (GOLD analysis project Ga0209777, IMG submission 187147) | Freshwater lake sediment microbial communities from the University of Notre Dame, USA, for methane emissions studies -HBP12 HB (SPAdes)... | ecosystem: Environmental > Aquatic >...
TCCTAATCAAGCGTTTATCAGAAAGCTGCCGCCGGAATGTTGGATGTGGCTAGCAAAAGACCTCTTGGAATAATAACAAAAATGACAAAACCTAATAAAAAAGCGGAAGTACTTTTAGGAAAAGACATTGGAAAAATATCGGATAATTATTTCCCTATAGGATGATGTTGAGGTCATTGTTATTGATTAAGTGCTAGTTATTCTTATTCAAAAACAGTGCGGGCTTTTGGTGAAGATTCTCCACTAAATCGCTTTTATCCAGGTAATTCTTGTAGAAGTTCTTAATTACGAAGATGTAGAGGGTTCTTGTGTTTTGAGCCCTTCTTCGTTGACAAGAACTGACCAAGAATCGTCTTTGAGACGTCTTCAAAGCTGTTTATCCCCTTTTCCTCGAGGTACTGGACGAAAGATTTGAAGCAAGCCCCGTAATTCCGTTTCGACACCTCATTAACGTCGTGCAAGGACAGCAAATAGTCATTTACCTGCTCTAGAAGGCGGGATTTAACGGATATTCTGTTCTCAATTTCCATTGCCCAAAAGCCCCTCAATTTGACCTTATATTCTCAATAATATTATAATTGAGGTTATAGATATAGTTTTTACCGGTCCATTATTGCCCAAAATAGCGTTGGTTTGAAGAGTTGCTAACTTCTTTTTCTGAAGTAAACCAGTAAACCCACAACAACTGTAACGACTAAGGCAGCTATGATTAGTAAAGGTGTAAGGTTTTCTTGGGTGTTATCTTGTTTTGCACTGGGTTCTGTTGGTTGTTGAGTTGGAGAGTCTGAAGGAGTTATAATTGGGCTTACAGTTGGAATTGGGGAAGGAGAAGGACTTGGCGAGGGACTTGGAGAAGGTGAAGAAATAGATGAGGTGCTTTGAGAAGATGTGGGTGTTAATGTTGGCGTTGGTGATGGAGTTGTGGTTGGTTGCTGGGTTGGAGATTCTGTAGGAGTCAAAGTTTGGGCTGGAGAAGGCGAAGGAATCGTGGTTGGTGAGGCAGAAGGGGAAGCTGGCGCAATAGCCAAGTTTAGAGTCTCGGTATTGCTCCAATCGCTTGATGTTATAGGTTCAAAAATGGTAACATAACCGCCGTTAGGCATACCTGGGAAAATGATTACGTTGGGGTCATAATAGTTCGAATAGTTGCCAAAGATTGCTTGAACTTGGAAATCCCAAACTTGACTTTTTGCAAAGGTGGAATAGCCAGGGAGCAAGAATAAACTAAATGTTGTGTTCTCAGAACTTGATGAAACCTGGTAGATGTTCGGAATTATCGGCCAAACGTCTGAATCGTGGTCCTTGAACCTAAGCTTATAGAATAATGTTAGATTAGAGTTGCTTGTATTGGTGGGTAAGGGCTGGGTCTTTATTGTAAAATCAACTGTCATTTTTTCAAAGTTATAAATTTTTATAGCCAACTCTGGAACAGAAGGCGTCGGGATTATGGATTGAGCATAAGCTGTTGCAACAACCAAGGACAAAGCAAGGAACACGCAAACCAATATTGCTGCCATGAGTAGCTTCTTACCCAGTACCATCATCTTTTCTCCTGAAGTAAACCAGCAAAATCACAGCTATAATGCCTAAGAGAATCATGCTCGCTGGAATTAGTACTGGTGCAAAGTCCCCAATTTTGGGTCTGTCAGGTGTTTGGTTTGGTTCTATTGTTGGTTGCTGCGTCGGAGAAACAGGGGATGACGGCATATAGGTTAAGCTTGGCAGTACGTTAAATTCAGGAGATAGCGTCTTAGCTGTGTTGTTGTCTGCATCGTTGACTTCTACGTAGACATGATGGCTCCCAACTGCATGGCTGTCTGTTGCATAGTAAGGAGTGGTGCTATTCTCCACCAACTTACCATCAATATACCATGAATAAGTGAAAGGTGCGTTTCCCCCCTCAACAGACACAGTGAAGTTAATGGTGTTGCCAAAGTTCAGAGCACTTGCAGATTCAGACAGACTAGCATTCATCGCTGCTGAAGGCGTGGGGCTTACAGTTGGAGTTGGTGAAGGTGATAATGTTGGTGTTTGGGTTGGGGTAATTCCAGTGTTTACATTGAATTGAGTTGTGACTGACCAAGTTGGGTTATATACGATGAATTGAGCAGGTGTGCCAACATTAACTAGTACTCCCCAATAAACTGTTAGATTATGGCTTCCTGCCGCTAAATTAGTTAAGTATGCCTGTCCACTATAGTCAAAATAGTTGTTAGTATCATTTGGATTTATTGTGGTTTGCACTTCCGTGAAGTTAATGCCAGAAGAACTCATGTTTTGCCCATCTACAACATAATAAAATGCCCTAATCCAATCTTGAGACGGACTGGCAGGAGGGGTGTTTACTAACGCAAACCCCCAGCTGCATTGTGCTGTGAAATTTACCAGAATAGGTAATGAGTAAGACCTCATAGGCTGCTGTAGAATTAATGGAGATGGAGGTAGAGGAGATTGAATAGTTATAGTCATTTTAGGGTTCATCCAAGATGGGGGAAGAGGGTTAGCCTTTGCTACCTTAACAACAAGAATTCCAGGTACTAGTGAGATTAAGAAGGCTGTGATTATTATTGTTGCCATGAATGTTTTCTTACTCATAGCAATCAGGTAACTACTGGTTTAACTCGCCTAAAAGACTGTTTGTAAAGATTTCTTGACACAGGATAAACTTACTAAAATCTTCCATTGGCTCATAAGATTCTGAATTTCTAAGATGACATTAATTATTAGATGTTTTCCATTTTTTATTAAGAATTATGCACCCATGAGTAGAGATGATAAATGTTACCTGGTGAAAGCCTAAACAGTTCTCAAGTTAAGTCGTCCCGCCCGCAAGCCATTCGACTTTAACATAATTTTTGACGGGTAGCAAACAAACGTAAATTAAGACAATTTAGTGCTTATTCGACCCATCCTTCTCCTCAACAACACAACGGCAACAACTACAACTATTATTATTGCCAATAAAGCAATCAACAAATCGGCAGTCAGCGAGGATAACAGTTGTTGTGAAGGCGTAGTTGAAGGCGACGCAGACGTGCCAGAAGAATCTGATATTACTGAGACGGCGTTGTTTTCAGAATGTGTTACGAAGATTTCGCCTTTACCAGAATCGAAACCTATTCCTTGAGGCGGGTTGTAATCCAAGAGAACGTTTGCAACAATGATGTTGGTAGTGTCCGATATTACTGAAACGGAACTGGAACCGTAGTTGGCTACGAATATCTCGCCTTTACCTGAATCATAAACTACGCCTATAGGATTGACTCCTGTACTAAGGGTTGCAACAACGAGGTCAGTGCTGTCGGATATCACTGAGACGGAACTGGAATTGTAGTTGGCTACGAAGATTTCTCCTTTTCCGGAATCATAGGTTAAGGCGGAGGGTTGATTTTCCACGGTTACGTTTGCAACGACAGCGTTGGTGCTGTCCGATATCACTAACACATGATTGTTAACAGCATGTCCTACGAATATTTCGCCTTTCCTGGAATCATAAGCTATGGCAGACGGTTCGATTCCTGCCGCAATATTTGCAACTACATTATTGGTGCTGTCTGATATCACTGAAACGGAACTGGAATTGTAGTTGGCGACGGAAATTTCGTTTTTCCCGGAATCATAGGCTAGAGCGGAGGGTTGACTTCCTACCGTTATGTTTGCAATTACGGTATTGGTGCTATCGGATATTACTGAGACCGAATCGGCACCAAAGTTAGCGACAAAGATTTCTCCTTTCCCGGAATCATAAACTGCGCCATAAGGCAGACTTCCTACGGTTATGTTTGCTACCACGGTGTTAGTGCTGTCTGATATTACCGTGACCGTATTGAAATCCACATTGGTTATGAATATCTCTCCTTTACCAGAATCGTAAGCTACGCCATAATGGCCTTCTGGTGTTGTTCCCAAAGTTATCGTGGCTGTTAATTCCACAACGCGAACTGCGCTTGTCATTAACAGAGCAAGTGTCACCATGAACATAACTGATACAAGAGATGCTCTTCTTCGATTCTTAATAAAAATTAGTCCCTTTTTACGAAGTCTCGTTTTCTTCGTCCTTAAGCCCCAACAAACCCTACAATGTATTAGCTTAAAAGCGTGTTCGTAAAGGTGACTTGACACAAAAATAAATTTCCAATACGGTCCTAAGATGGAAAGGGGGCAAATCTCGCGGAGGGAAAGCTGCAGGCTACATGCGCGTTTAAGGCATTTGGTGGTTAACTTGCTCTATCAGCCTTTGACGAGTTTGTATCCTATGTTGGTTCCCATGTCCAACTCGTAAGCTAAGTCAATAATGAGCATGGCCATCGGCTCTAGGTACCGTGCGTTCTTCAACGGGCCCGCGTCGATGGGCTCAAACCCGATGTCCCTACCAAGGCGCATGACCGTCTTCTTCGCCTTTGCTTGGTCGCCCGCCACGAAAAGGGTCAGCTGCTCCTTGCCGATTTGTCCCGTGCTCTGGTTCGCCGCAAAAACGGTGTTAAACGCCTTCATCACGAATGCTTAGGTAGCCTCTTCTGCAGTTCCTCAGCCCCAGAAGTTGAGAAGCCAACGGCTAACTCCCCTTTCGGACCCATCTCGTTAGTCACATCCACGACGGGTTTTCCGTCCGCAGCCGAGCCAAGATCCTTCGCGGTTTCAGCAACTGCGTCAAACGGCACAGCTATGAATATGATTTCGCCCCACTTCGCCGCTTCCAAGACAGGTTCTTTAGGGTCACGGTGGCCGAACTTCGCTTCGTGCCCCTTGCTGGCTAATCCTTTGGCTACGGCTCAGCCAACGTTGCTTTTGCCTATGATGGCTACTTTCATTCCGGTGTTCTCCTTTAGAAGATAGCATTAGAAGGTTATTGGCCAGCTTTCTTATGAAGTTGTGACTATTCGCTAGCCTACTTCATGTGCTTCTATGCGAAGCGAAGTGGTTCAATTAGCGTTTGAAAGGTCAAGAACCGATTACGTCATTGCGCCGGATTTGTGAAAAGTCTTTTAAGCATCATACATCACCATACCCATGGTGAAATCACATGCCGTCTCTGGAAAAGAAGAATAAAGCGAAAAAAGCAAAGCACGACGCAAAAACCGGAAAAGCTTAACCTCGTGACTTGCTTTCCACACGGGCATTCCAACGCCCAACACTAACTTCAAAAGAATAGGGTTCATGTTCCCGCCTGCAAAGGCATATTTTCTTTCTTAATCGACTTTTCAAAAAAGCTTGAAAAGGCAGGCTGCCCCCGCGACGACTGGCGAAGAAAACAGAAAATCAGCGCGTTACCTTATTGGGGTGTGCTTCACGTTTTCTTTTTGGTTAAGCTAATATCTCCCTAAGACAAGATATACTCGGTGTACATCGTGGCAAAATCACCCGCCTCGGAAACACAGCGTATGCCTGAGCAGATCAGAGTCTCCGTCGGCTCAGCCATAGTTATGGGGCTTCTGGAAGGGAAACTCGATGCGGACCCCACAACCGCCTATCTTATGACGTACAAGGCTGGCAGATGCGTTGCAAACTGTGGGTTCTGCCCCCAAGCCAGAGGCAGCCAAAGCAAGGCCGAACTGCTTTCACGGGTTTCCTGGCCAGCGTTCTCGACTCCTAACGTTATCGGATGCATCGCAAACGCTGCTCAAGCTGGCAAAATCAGGCGCGTCTGCATTCAAACCCTAAATTACCCAGAGGCTTTCCGCGATTTATGCGGTTTGGTTCAAGAACTCAAGCTGCACACCGATGTGCCGATCTCAGTTTCCTGCCAGCCGCTTAACAGCCAAAACATGTGGAGCTTAGCCCAAGCAGGCGCGGACCGAATCGGCATAGCCTTAGACGCAGCGACCGAGCAACTGTTCGACAATGTTAAAGGCGCAGCCGTAGGCGGACCCTACAGGTGGCAGGACGAATTCACCCTGATGCGCATGGCTGTGGGCGTGTTTGGCGAAGGCAACGTCAGCACACACCTCATCGTCGGGTTGGGCGAGACCGAAAAAGAAGCTGCCAAGACGCTTCAGAACTGTGTAGATCTTGGAATCCTGCCTGCTCTCTTCGCTTTCACCCCTGTCCGCGGAACGGCGCTCGAGAAAAACCCGCAGCCGAAGCTTGAAGCATACAGGCGCATTCAGTTGGCGCGGCACCTAATCGTGAACGCCATGACGCGGTTTGAAGACATGGACTTCGACGAAGAGGGGCAACTGGTTGATTTTGGCGTGGGAACAGGCGCGTTAACCCAAATAGTGGAAAGCGGCTCACCTTTCTTAACTTCGGGATGCGCAGACTGTAACCGCCCCTTCTATAACGAGAAACCCAGCGGACCCCTCTACAACTATCCCAGAGACCTAGCCCCCCAAGAAATCGTAAACGTTAAGCGCCAGCTTGAACCACAAATGGACCGCGTAAACCGCAGAACGGAAAAGAAAAAACGGCAGAAAAAGGCTAAGTTGTAATCTGTGTCAGCGACTTCCCCTGGCTTTCTCCAGGCTGGGGCAACTTAGGCTTCTGACGCGTTACCTGCTCGACGAGTCGCCAGAACTCAGGCATGGGCAAGCCCTTCTGCAGTTCCTTCAGAAGCTTCTTCACCTGGTAAAACGTCATTTGTGCTTCGCCCTTGTCTAGACTCTCCTGCGGACCTCTCACGTGGCGAAGAATCTCGTCAACTTGCCTTGGGGACGCGCGGATGCCCGCTTTTTCCAGCAGCCCCTGAAGCAATGTTTGCCCGGTGTTTCTGCCGACGAAGAGCGAAGTTTCTCGTCCCACGATTTCAGGCGGGAACGGCTCAAACATGAGCGGATGCGCCAGCATGCCCTCTACGTGCTCGTCCACTTCATGTGTGAAGGTGGTGTCTCCGACGATGGGCTTGTGGAACTGAATGGGCAACGCAAACGACTTCTCCGTCAACTGCGCGAGGCGGTAGATGCGCTCCATGTCAATGCCCGTATCGATGTTGTAGAGCAACTCCAATGCAGCGACAACTTCTTCAAACGGGGCCAACCCTGCGCGTTCACCGTAGCCTACAAGGCTCGTGTGAAGATAAGTCGCGCCTTCCTCCACTGATGCCAGCGTATTGGCTGTGGCTAAGCCGAAGTCGTTGTGGCAGTGCACGGACAATGGAACGGTTTTCCTTACTTTTTCGGAGAGGCCGTCTCGGATGTGGCTCATTAGATACCGCATAGCCAGCGGTCTCAAAAAGCCAACCGTGTCTGCCACGGCGAGTTTGGTTGCCCCTGCGGCAGCTGCGGCTTCGAAGACGGCTAGAATGTCTTCGAGCGGGGTACGGCTGCCGTCGGAAAGCACGAAGTCCACAGTTAACCCATGCTTCTTAGCGTAATCTACGGATTCCACGATGCGTTTAATGGCTTCCTCTTTGGAGACCTTTAGCCGGTACTGTAGGTTCAAGCCGTTTATGGCGGCTTCGATGTTGATTTCCTTCACGCCCGTTTCCATGCACGCGTCAACGTGCGCTTTTGTGGCGGCTGATGAGGCTGCAAGCTTGGCTCTCTCGAAGGACTCGTTCACGATGCGCTTCACGCTACGCTTCTCTTCTTCGCTTAAACCTGGAAAACCGACGTTTATTACAGCTATGCCTGTTTCATCCATCATCTTGGCGAGTTTGAGCTTCTCTACATAGGTCAAGAAGACCATGGGTGCCTTGATGCCTTCGCGGAACGTCTCGTCCACCATGTATACTCGCTCAGGCAGCTTTGGGGGCAGGTTCTTGCGGAGACGGTTATAGTTGGCGATTAAGCCCTGCGCTTCGAGCTTCTTGAATATGGTCTTCCTCATCAGATGCACAATCCAACAAGTCGGAAGTTAACTATTCATATTTTCGTAGGCACTTATATAAGAATTGCACACCCTGTGGCGTGGCGGAAACATTTTCGGCTTGCAAAACTATAAAGCATTGAATAGAGAATTCTTGCGGAGTTAGCTTCAACTTTTTATTAAGCGAATTGCATCCTTCAAAGGCATCAAGGCTGAATTGGTATGCAGACCTGGCGGATACTCAAACTTGAACCCAATGATGCTTTCATGAACATGGCAATCGACGAGGCTATTCTGCGCAGCCGCGTGGCGGGCTCGGTGCCGAATACGCTGCGTTTTTACCGTTGGAAGCCTTCAGCCGTTTCCATCGGGCGGTTCCAGAAGCTGGAGAACGAGGTAATCTTGGAGAATTGCCACAAGCTAGGCGTCGACGTTGTAAGGCGTATCAGCGGAGGCGGCACGGTTTTCCATGACGAAGCGGGCGAGGTTACCTACAGCGTGACTGCAACCACTCAGGATATGGGAACCAACGACGTTGCCGAGGTCTACGGCAAAATTTACTCCGCCATAAGCGAAGCATTACGCATGATAGGCATCGCCTCCGACTACAGCCCGGGCGACGTGAAAAACTGCCCCAACTTGACGGTTAGGGGCAAAAAAATCAGCGGCAGCGCACAAGCCAACAAGAGCGGCGTCGTTCTTCAGCATGGTACGTTGCTGATGGATGTAGACCTGCCCAAGATGTTTGCAGTGCTGCGGGTTCCGTGGGCGAGTAGCTGCATGCAAGTCGTTAACGTGGCGAAAGGCAAAATCACTAGCGTACAGCACGAATTGGGGCATCCATTGACACCTGAAACGGCTGTGAACGCTATCGCCCACGGGTTTGCTGTTACGTTGAACATGCAGGTGGTGGAGAACGTTCAGTCGCTGCAGGAACAGCTAACTAGTGAGGAATTTAAACTCGCTGAGCAACTTTACAAAGAAAAGTACTCCACTAAAGAATGGAATTTTGAAGGCAATACCAAGGTAGGCTAAATTTTTTCTCTTTTCCACCTTGCGCCCTGCGCTGTGTCCTCGACGACTATGCCCATGGCTTTGAGTTGCTGCCTTAATTCATCAGCGTCTTTCCAGTCTTTGGCTTTGCGGGCTTCCTCGCGTTTCTTGATGAGTTCTGCGGCTTCTGGGGGAAGAGCTTCTTCTTTTGGCTTTGGGATAACACCCAGGACCCTGTCGAAGTCAGCGATAACATCTGTAACTATTCCTGCTTCTTCCTTACTGAGCTCGCCGGTATCCAGCATGTTGTTGATGTCCCTGACGTACTCAAAAAGCGAAGCCAACGCCATGCTGACGTTTAGGTCATCGTTCATGGCTTCCGCAAAGCAAGAGTGAACTTTACTTGTTAGTTCGGAGAATTTTTTTGGGCTCCCTTTGCCGTTTGCGTCTTTCAGCCTCCGCTGGAGGTTGGCGAGTCGTTCGATTGCGCCTTTAGCTGCGTCTAAACCTTCGAAGGTAAAATTGAACTGCTGGCGATAATGCGTGCTGAGCAACAGGTAACGGATTGCGAGGGGGTCAATGCCTTTCTTGAGTAGGTCGCGAAGTGTATAGAAGTTGCCCATGCTTTTTGCCATCTTCTTGCCTTCAACCTGTAGGTGTTCGTTGTGCATCCAGTAATGCACGAACGGCTTGCCCGTGGCGGCTTCGCTCTGGGCGATTTCGTTTTCATGATGCGGGAACATGTTGTCGACACCGCCGCAGTGGATATCAAACGTTTCGCCAAGGTACTTCATGCTCATGGCGCTGCACTCGATGTGCCACCCTGGTCTGCCCTTACCCAGTTCGGTTTCCCAATAAACGTCGCCGTCTTCAGGCGTCCACGCCTTCCACAGGGCGAAGTCTTGGGCTTGCTCTTTGGCGTATTCGTCTTGGCTTACACGAGCGCCTGCCTTGAGTTCTTGCACTTGGATGTGGCTTAGTTTGCCGTATTCGGGGAACCTGTTGATGGCGAAGTATATGCTGCCGTCTTCGCCGCGGTATGCGAAGCCTTTCTGTGACAGCGTCTTGATTAGCTGGACCATCTCGGGGATGTGGTCGGTGGCGCGTGGGTAAACGGTCGCGGGCTGGATGTTGAGAGCTTGGATGTCTTCGAAAAAAGCTTTGACGTAGAATTCTGTGTACTCGCGAAGTGGTTTGGATTGTTTTTGGCTGCTTTTGATGGTTTTGTCGTCCACATCGGTGAGGTTCATGACGTGCTTGACCTGGAAACCCTGATGTATCAACCAGCGCTTGAGGAGGTCTTCGAAGAGGAAAGCGCGGAAGTTGCCGATGTGCGCGTAATCGTAAACGGTGGGTCCGCACGTATAAATGCCCGCTTTGCCAGTTTCAATAGGCTTGAACACTTCTTTCTCCCTGGTCAGGGTATTGAAAACCTTTACTTCCGAGGTTGGTTTGCTCATGTGCGTTCCCACTGATGTACTTGGCAGAAATTATTTAAGCGTTCCATTCACGTGCGGCGGCAGAGATGACGGTTATCGAATGAAACCAGAAAAAGGGAGAAAAAAGGAAGAGGTATTGTCACTTGGCTTACTTGCGTCTTCGAATGGCGAGAACTGCGGCGGCTGCGACGATAATAACGACGGCTGCTCCTATGGCGATGTAAGTGGCGGTTGGTGTTGCACTAGCTGGTGGGATGACGACTGGGCTAGGTGTTGCCGCTGTTGTTACTGCCGGGGTTGCAGTTGGCGCGAGTAAAGATGTTTGTGGGGGTGCTGATGGAGCAGGTGTGTTGGTGTTGGCCGCTGGTGATGCTAAGAGTGCTGCGGAGACTGTGATGTAGGTTGTCGAGAAGGAGCTTCCGTATGAGTTGCTGCCTGCGAACGTTGCTGTGACCTTGTACGTGCCTGGGACTGGTGGCGTCCAACTTAAGCCGTAGTTCCCGGCGATGTCGTTGGTGGCGTTGCCTATGTCTTGGAAGTTGCCGTTGGGGTCAATTGCTGTCAGGTGTACGGTGACGCCTGTGGCGTTGGTGGGCATCGGGCGTTGATGGAACATGTATTCCATCCATGCGTCCATGCTGGAGTCGGATATGGCTGGGGTTCCTTTGAGAGTGAAGTCGAGATCGCCGTTTATGTTGAGTCTGCCGCCCGGCGATTGATCAGTGACGGTTCCTTGGAAGAGAACTTGGCTGCCCTTTGCAGAAACGCTCGGCGACGCGGTGACTGTGGTGGCGCTGGGTCCTTTGCCGAGGCAGTAGATTTGGTTGTCGTGGTTGTCGAGGTACATGATACGGTCGTCACTGATTACAACTTTGGATAGGGCATTGTTTGCGGTGTTGGGGTAGGCGGTCAAATCCCAGATCAATCGGCCTGTGTCTGCGTCTATGCACCAGATGGCTGCGTCCCGTCTAATCGGGGAGGTTTCTCCTGCCCATCCTGTGGTCCCGATAAGGTACATCAGATGTTCGCCCGTGACTGGGTCATCCACGAAGAAAGCCAAGCTGAGCGGCGTGTACTGCAATCCCTGTGTTTCCAAGTATCCTACGAATGGTGCTGTCCAGTTCCAAATCATCTTGCCTGTGGCTGCATCAAAGCAGTTTAGTATGCCTGCGGTGCCGATAGTGTAGGCTTTGCCGTCATGTGCAGTCAGCGAGGTTCCGTAGTAGGACCATCCGGAATCCATAGTGTACGTCCATATCTGTTGGCCAGTTTGGAGGTTGTAAACCCAGATTTTGCCTGTTACGCGTTCGGTGAACCAGAAGATGTTGTCTGCTGCAGATAGGCCTCCGAATGATACTCCGCCGCTGTATGTGTTGTTGGGATAGAGGTCTGTCGATGCGGGCGGCATGAAGGTTGTGGTCCAGAGTGTTTGGCCCCAAGTGGGAGCTTTGAGGCTGATACCTCTCAAGAAGCCACCTATTTGTGCCCTGGCGTCGTTTTGTCCGCCAACTCCCACGATCAGGTATTGGTCTGGCACAATCTGTTGCACGGAGGCTGTGGCGTTTGCTGTTCCGAACATACTTGAGATTATGATGTTATTCCACGGACCTGCTAGGCTTGCTATAGAAACGTTCATCGAGTAGCCGTTATAGCCGTTGTATGTGGCGCCTGTTTGCGTACTCGACATGCTAACGGTTGTTTGACCGGGTCGCCACATCCAGTAACTGTTGTCCGCTGCAGTATTGGGTACATTGGACGTGCCGTTAATGAGTGTGGCAGGCGGAGAGATTCCGTATGAGGGTCTCCACCATATGGCTTGCGTGGTGTTCCAAATTTGCATGTAGTAGTTGGGGTTTGTCAAGTTCCCGAGGTTGACGAGGCTAAGATAGCATATGCTTCCGATTGAGTCTCTGAATTGCGTTCCAGCGGTTGAGACGTTGGCTATTTTGCATATGGAGTTTCCGGAGAATGCGTCAAGCATCTCCCAAGTTGACAATCCCGGAGCAGTTGTATTGCCGGCTGCCAAAGTGACGCCAGAGGTTCTCCACAGGTAGGCGAAGCCGCCGTCCTGGTTAGGTGAGTTGTAATCGAGTATTTGACCCATCGTCGGCATAGCAGCGTTACCGTACGTGTTGTTTTCGTAGTAAATCGTTTGACCAGTGTACAGGTCGATGCAGTACCATCCGAAGTAAGGCGGGTTCATGTCGGCGTAATAGGCTTTGCCCTCCAGAACTACGAGTGGGCTCGAGAAGCCTTCGTAGGCTATGCCATTGTAGAATGCTGAGTCACCGCTTTGACCACCTATGATTCCTCCGCTCCAGTATGATCGGCTCCAAAGTACATGGCTGCTTGTGGGTCCTTCCGTATTTGGGATTCCCCAAGTCCTTAGTGATTCATAATAGGCTCCGCCTAGCCATTCGCCCATTAAGTTTGCGCCCCAGCCTCTGTTCGTGTCGTATACTGGGCGCGTCCAATAGCCCGTTGGAATGGGGGTTTCTTGGTATGAGGGAATGGGCTGCTGCTGCACGGTTATGGTGACGGGTTTGCTGGTGCTGGCTGAAAAGGTATCGTTGACGTAGACGCTGTTTGTTTCGCCTGGAACGCCAGTTAGTGTCTGTCCTGGGAATCTGGCGATGAGCGTGTACGTACCGACCAATGTAGGTGTGTAGCTGGTGAAGGTTGAGCCCGTTGGGTCAGACTTGAGGGGTCCTAAAGTTTGTGTCGTTCCGTCAGGTTTTGTGATGTCTACGTAGAAGGTCCATCTGTCACCCATAGCGCCAATCGCGGTAGGCGGGAACGGGTTGATCCAGACTACGAGCAGCACTTGCTGCCCGGTGCCGACGGTTGGAGGACAGGGAGCGATGTAGCAGTATGTTGTGCTGGTCCATGGAGGCGAGTGAGCACTTGCGATGGGTATAGCAATCATTGGCACGGCAAGGATAAGCATCAGAAACAACGTGATTGTGGCTGCTGACCTCTTAGTTAGAGAACTATCTCTATTATGGTTTAATCTGTTCATTCTCTTACTCTCCTAATATTTAGTTGCGGGTCTGTAAGAGCAGCTATTTATAATTTGTCAAACGTGCCGAACCCAGCAAAAACCAGGGCAAAAAGGAGTTATCCCGTTTAGCGTTTGGTTGACTCGTTAGTTCAAAAACAAGAGGTACTTATCAAAAATTCTTTTTGTGTCCAAAAGGAGGGTTTGGCGAGCCTCGGTTTGCTAACTTGGCGCGGACTGGAAAAGGATTCTAGCTGGGGAATGAGGGGACATCTCTTTCCGCGTTGCGCTAGCTCCTGACCCGCCAAACTTCGATGCAACGTTTGATGGCTTCAGGACACTGAATACCTCTTTCAGCGGATAGAGAATATAAGAACTTGTGACTGCATCGACGCAACAACAAACTACAATTTCCACTCCAAGCCGCGCCCACTTTCGTCTCGGAAACGCTTGTTGCTGTCGAGCAACAGTCACATAACCTTAATTTGCGGTCGCAAATTAGTCATATGCAGGTTTTTTCATGTCGGATATCATCACTGTCAAAGACCTCGTGTTAGTCTACGGGGACGGAACTAAAGCCGTCGACAACATTTCATTCAATGTCGCGGAAGGCGAATTCTTCGGGTTCCTGGGTCCCAACGGAGCAGGCAAAAGCACGACCATCAAAGTCCTGACTACGCTGCTAAGGAAGACTTCGGGCGAGATGACGGTGGCAGGCTACGATATTGCAAAGGATGCCGCAGCGATCCGCAAAATAATCGGCGTTCAAAGTCAAGAAACGACCGTCGACGGCGACCTAACCGGTCGGGAAAACATAACGCTTCAAGGACATTTCCACCAGATGAAAACAGATGAAATCAAAAAACGGGTTAACGAACTTCTAAGTCTCGTGGGTCTTGAAGAAGCTGCTGAAAAACGCGCCAGAAACTTCTCCGGTGGCATGAAAAAACGCCTTGACCTAGCCACAGCTTTAATTCACAAACCTAAAATCCTGTTTCTAGATGAACCAACAACAGGTTTGGACCCTCAATCACGCGCAGCCATTTGGGCTTATCTGGAAGAACTAAACAAAGAAGAAGACATAACGATTTTCTTAACAACCCAATATCTGGAAGAAGCCGATAAGCTATGCAAAAGGCTTTCAATAATAGATTCGGGGAAAATAGTTGCAAGCGGTTCTCCTATTGAGCTGAAACATGAGATTGGCGCAGACTCTATCAGAATCTCACTAGAGGACTGCAAAAAAGACAGCGCTAAAGCAAAGGAGATTATCAAAACCATGACAGACGTCACAGAAATAATGGATTCAGAAGAATGCCTTACAGTCTACGCTAAAAACGCTGGCCTCCTAATAGCGGACATTGTACGGGCACTGGACAGCAGCGACATTCGGCTCGCGTCTGTAACTTTTTCTTCGCCTTCACTAGATGACGTTTTCATGAAGCACACAGGCAAAAGAATACGCGCCGAAGAACTCGTCAAGGCTCCAAGCCGTATGTTTGGTGGAAGGAGATAAACGAAAATGACTCTACTTTCTGATACACGCTATATATTCATAAGGTACCTTACAAAACTTGTTCGAACACCCATCCTGCTTTTCTTTTCTCTCTTCCAACCCCTTTTGTTCCTCTTACTGTTCACACAATTGCTAAACAGGCTTTCTAGTTTCCCAGGAGTATTACCAAATGGCGTGAGTTATCTAGAATTTGCCGCCGCGGGAATTCTGATGCAAAACGCGTTTGGAAGTGCACTACAGTCAGGAAACTCTATAGTTGCAGACATCGACTCGGGATTCCTGCAGAAGATGCTTGTGACACCAGTTAGCCGTCCTGCGATTCTGCTTGGCAGATTAAGCAGTGACGCCTTTAGGGTGGTTATCCAGACAGCCATAATTCTCGGGTTAGCTTACGCTTTGGGTGCCCATGTCACTACAGGAGTCGTCGGAATTTTGCTTATTTTCTTCACGCTTGCGTTCTTTGGGCTTGCTTGGTCAGGAATTTCTTTGGCGTTAGGCATGAAGACGAGAAGTTCTGAGACGGTTTTCGCGATAGGTGGAGTCATCACTTTTCCGTTGCTGTTCTTGAGTCCGGCGTTGTTCCCCATTAGTTTCCTGCCCTCGTGGGTACAGACCGTGTCAATGTTTAACCCAGTAAGCTACGCCGTAAAAGCAAGCCGAGTATTGATGATCAACGGTTACGACTGGGGCACGATACTTCCTGCCTGGGGCGTAATCGGGCTTGTCGCGCTAATAACGATGAGTGCCACTTTATACCAGTTCAGGAAAGTCGTCAGCTAGAGCCGAAGAACGAAATGGTATTCAGAAACCAAAGCTAAAATTTGCTCATGTAGGTTTCAAAAACGTAGCCGCCTTTTCGACTAAGGCACTGGCTAGAATCTCCCTGTTTTCTTTGGTCACTACAAAAACCTCAGCATCCTCTCTGCCTTTGGCTTGAACCACGAGGGGGTCGCGAGCCTTAAAATGGACAACGGCTATTACAAGCTTGCCGCTCTCCAGAGCTTTCCTCGCAGCAGCTTTGAATTTTTCAGAGAAAAGCTCCATTGGTCCAATCTCATCGATGGCGACAATATCCGCAGTCTCTACGGCGTCACTTATGGCTCGTGCGCCGACGGCGTCGAGGTCGCCCAAGTTGACGCGGTACTTGCCGATTTGAGGGCCTGTCTTTTGGTTCACATGTGCCAGCCAGCCCCGCCTCCCGCTGGCGATGTCTGATATCTGAAAGCCGACGCGGTTTTCGTTTTCTCGGGCTTCACGGCTTATCATGCCACCCACGATTATCCCCCGGTCTTTGAGGACGCTGACAGCTCTCTCAAGCACAGTGGTTTTGCCCGTGCCCGGGCTCCCCGTCAGAATAAGGACGCGCTTCTCCAAGGCTTTCACGCTCACGGGTACCAGAAGTCTAATATGCCCATAAATTCCTTTTTCAACCATCAATTTACTTGGCGCTGGGCATGGAAGTGAAATTCAAGCCTGATTTTCCAACTGCAACTGTCAGCGAGGGCAAGGTGCAAATCGTCGCGCCTGACCTGAAGGCTTACGGCGTTTGCCCCAGCGATTACGCGCCTAGCAAGGCGCCTGTCTTCTACAACCCCGTTATGGAGTTTAACCGCGACGTGACGGTGATAACGTTTCAGGTTTACCAACGTATGGTCAACCGAACAATCATCATATGTGAGCCGCTTACCGCCACGGGAATTCGGGGACTTCGCTTCGCCGCTGAAATCCAAGGCGTCAAAAGTGTGGTTAGCAGCGACATCAACATGCGCTCCGCCAAACTCGCGACCCACAACATCACACTAAACAACCTGCAAGATCGCGTCACCGTTAAACACAAAGACGCCAATCGACTGCTCAGCGAACACAGCGCCCCAAAAAAACGCTTCGACGTCATCGACATCGACCCCTTCGGTACGCCTGTTCCGCATTTGGACGCTGCGGTCCAAGCCCTGCGCAACAACGGTTTACTCGCGGCGACAGCCACAGACATGGCGCCCCTCTGCGGAGTCCACGCCAAAGCCTGCGTGCGCAAGTACGGTGGCAAACCCCTTCGAACCGAATACTGCCACGAGCTCGCCGTCCGCTTCCTCGCGGGAGCTATTGCCACGACTGCCGCAAAGCACGATATCGGCGTGCATATCATGTTTAGCCAATGCAGCGACCACTACATCCGCGTTTACGCGCAAATCGGCTACGGCTGCCAGCGAGCCGACGAAGCACTGCGAAACGTCGGCTTCATCCTGCATTGCTTCAAGTGCCTTCACCGCGAGAGCGCCGCAAAGCCGTTCCCCGACGCCGCAGCTAAGTGCCCCGAATGCGGCGCCAAAATGGACTATGCTGGACCCCTGTGGACAGGATCCCTTTTCGATGCCAAATTCATCGAATCGATGGCTGCCGAGAACGCGCAAAGGGCTTTTCGGAACAGCAGCAAAATCACCAAACTCCTCACCCTAACCCGCGAAGAAGCAAACGCGCCGGCAACCTACTATGTTTTGGATAAGCTCAGCGGAAAATTCGGATTACCCGCGCCCGCCGTGGCGCCGTTCCTGCAAGCCCTTCGAGAAGCAGGCTTCAAAGCGGTTCCAACACACTTTAGCAGCCGAGGGATTCGAACTGACGCGCCAGCATCCACCATGCAAAAAATACTCAAAAGTTTGGTTCAACCTGCTTAAGCGTGCTGATAACCCGATAAAAGTTTAAGAGCAAACCCAGAATAGTAAATTGCACGCACACGGTGAACACTTATGTCTGACAGAATCGCGGTCATAGGCGCTGGCATGATGGGCGGCGCCATCGTCAAAAGCCTCATCAAAAGCGGCTACAAGGGCAAAGTCACAGCCGCTGACTTCATGGCCGACAAACTTACAGAACTCAAAGCTCAAGGTGCCGCAGTAACCGAAGACAACAAAAAAGCCGCGGCGGAAGCCGACATCATCTTCATAGCCGTGAAGCCGGGCGACTTGGAGAAGGTTCTGAAGGGAATCAGCAAGGAAGTTGCAGGCAAACTCGTCGTCTCGACCGCAGCCACCGTACCGCTGGCCTTCATTAAGAAGAGCGTTCCCCAAGCCCGAGTCGTCCGAATCATGCCCAACGTCGCCGTCCTCGTGCAGGCAGCATACACGGCGTTCTGTTGTGGTTCAGACGTTACAGCGCAGGACAAAGAAAAAGTAAAAGCCCTCTTGAGCACGATGGGCATAGCTGAGGAGATGGATGAGAAGTACATGGACGCCATCACGGGTCTCAGTGGCAGCGGACCAGGTTACCTTTCCATCATAGTTGAAGCGCTCACGTACGCGGGCCTTAAAGTTGGATTACCAAGAAACGTTGCCGAAAAAGCCGCCGCGCAGAGCATGCTAGGAACCGCCAAACTAATCCTCGACTTACCCGAGCACCCCGCGAAGATACGCGACATGGTTACCACGCCAGGCGGTACCACCATCGAAGCCATCTACGCGCTGGAAGCCAGCCAAGTCAGACAGGCCCTGATGCAGGCGGTTGAAGCCGCAACCAAGAAGAGCGCGTTGATCCGCGAGAAAGTCTGTCCCGACACAAAATAAGCATTTTTTGAAGCGAACGCCATGTTCGAAACCGTTATCTTCGATTGGGACGGTACCATAGCTGATACCCGCGCGGCAATATTATTTAGCTTCCACAAAGCGCTAAGCGAAATATGCGCCGATGTGAGCGACAAACTAATTGAACGCCGCATCGGCATAGGCTCAGCCGCAACTTTCAGAGAAATCCTGCGCATCCAAGGCAGAGACTGCGACGAAGCAATTATTTCCAGTCTGGTCAAAGAGAAGATTGCGGCGGAAATCGGCTTGAGCAGTCAAATCGAGCTTTTCCCCGGTGCCATGGAGCTGCTGGAGTCACTGCGGGGCAAAGTGAAGTTGGGCTTAGCTTCAATGAATAATCGCGCTGTCATAGATCATCTGCTAAAGACCACGGCAACGAGAGACTTCTTTGTTGCGACCGTGACGGCTGATGAAATCTCTAAGCCCAAACCTAACCCTGAAATCTTCCTCAAAGCAGCTCAGAAACTTCAGACTTCGCCCCAGCAGTGCGTGGTGGTGGAGGATTCCATCTTCGGCGTTGTGGCGGCGAAGGCTGTAACGATGACTTGCATCGCTGTGGCTCAGGGTGCGTACAGCAAGGATGAGCTAGCCGAGGCCAAGCCTGATCTGATTGTTTCTTCGTTGCTAGAGAAGCATGCAATTCTCGATTTTATTCTATAACAGTGTTGCTGCAGCACTGTGGGTTTGTGTTGTTGTAACACTACAGTCACATAGCTTTAAGAATTTTCGAAGATAATAAGCTAAGTGCAGGAATTTTGAAAAGCGTATTGAAGAAAGTGAGATGGCTATGTTGAGTGAAATGCTGGAAACCAAAAGAGCTAAACAACCTTGCTATGAAGTGCTGTTTCTACGAAACGACGCCGACCAAGACGTCGAAGTTCACCAGGTAAAACACGTGGATTTCCTAACCGTTAAAGAGCGTCTGGAGCGGGGCGAATCCGTTTTCATCACAAGCAAACGTGCCCAGAAACTGGCACCTTCAGCTAAGAAAGGCAGACCGCAGTCATTGAAAACAAAGTTGGTAACCGCGTTTCACTTCGAACCTGTGTAACAAAGTGTGTGGCGTGCACCCCTTTTAGATTCCTCTTCCTCTCTCCCCTCTCTCCTCCTTTGAATTTTCCGGGTGCACGCCGCTCCCACTAACTTTTAGTTTCTTCCTGTCTTAATCGCAGGAGTTTTTGCTTTTTGAACGCGCGAGATAGAAGATTGTTCCATAACAGTTAATTTGGCACAGTAACCTAATCGTTTATGAGGAAGGAGAATGAAAGGCGACGAGTTCGTTTCTGTTCGCCAAGCGACTTGTGACCATGATTTGCATAGATCCTACGCTCAGAGACGTTTTGACATACTCTACGGTTTTGAGCTGAACCTGACTCGATGCATAAACTGTCACAAGACGCTGGAGCTCGAAGTGAAAAAGTTCAGCTAAACCTGCGCTTTCTCGGCTTTGTTTACCTTATCTATGAGAAGCGGCAGGTCAACGATTGAGGTTATGATGTAGTTAGCACCTTGATTAACCAGTTGTTCCTGCGTAGAAATTCCTGTCGGCAAGCCAACGGCTATAGCTTTGAGTTCTCTGGCACCCTGCATGTCAATGGGGCTATCTCCCACGAAAACAACTTCCGAAACTGGTACGTCGAGGGCTTGGACGGCAGCTTCGCAGTGCTCAGGACTGGGCTTCATCTGGCTCACATGATCCCTCGGGACGATGGCGTCAAAGTACTCGGTCAACTTAAATCTTTCAATAATGAGTCTGGTAGATCTCTCGCTATTATTAGTACATAACCCTATTTTCAAGTCCTTCTTCCTCAACATCCTAAGCGTTTCCAAAGCGCCAGGTAACAGGCTCGTCTGGCCGGCGGCTTCCGATTCGTACTTGTCAGCTAGATGCAAGGACTCTTCGCGAATTTCCCTGATGAGCGAAGCAGGTTTGCCGGCATTCGTCAGGACCAAGTCGGCTTTCTTGAGCATATCAAACATGTTTTCTTTGATGGATAGCACGGAGCCAGGGACGCCCATCTTGATGAGGTAGCCTCGTACTTCAGCGCGTAGAGCTTTGTAGTCGAGATTAAACGCTACGATGGTGCCATCCAAGTCGAATATGACCGCTTTGATCGTCATGTTTCATTCTCACCGGTCTGGACTGTGAAGCTGGGAAGGCAACTTGGCTATCAGAGATATACTTTGCGGTAAACCGCAAGACATGGGCATAACATCAACCCGAACCGCAAAGGGGACTCTTAAATATCGCGAAGACGAGTTGCCCCCCCCAGATGACCCCAAGTATGGAAGCATTCCTTGACAGCTTAAGGAAAAAGACCGCGAAGAATACCTACAAGCGTGGAATCGACCTGTTCGTCACCTTCTACGGCAAAGACATAGATGCAATTCTTGAGGAGCGAAAAGGCGATTTAACGCCAAGACCCAACGAGTCGCTGGTTGACGTAAAGCAAAGGGCTGACCGATACGAAAAGCTGCTGGAGAAATTCTACTCTTGGCTTGAGGAAAAAGGCTACGACAAAGCCAATTCGCGCTACAGCTTCTGCAAGGGCTTGAGGTCATGTCTGCTGGCATATCAATTGCGGCTGCGGTCCCGTTGACTAAGGAGCTGATTAAGTGGGCAGATGAAATCTACGTGATGGAATTCAAGCACCAGCAGGCTGTGCTGGAGATGGTGCCTTCAGCGTGGAAGAAGGTCGAGTCACTTGAAATCCCAGACGTGTACTACAGAGACCAGCCTGAGTTGAAGCAGATAATTATCGAAAAAATGAAGCCTTACATGAAACAATGAAACGAATCAGCCAAGCGCGTGTGAAACGAAGCAACAAGTCTTAAATCAGATGCTCCGAACAATAGTGCAGGTGAAATTTGTGAACAAAATCTTTCTTTTGTTAGTCCTAGATGATAATAGGGATATTGACCTTGAAGAATTCTCAAAAACAGGTCATGTGCATCAGCTTAAAGGACCAGTAAAAGACTGGATACTGAATGAAGACATAGGCATTGATACCGTCAGTGGTTTTAAACTGACCGAAGAAGAAGCAAAAAATTGGGCTATGGAAAGGTGCAAGCTTGGCGAGGAATTGCCAGATAAACCTGTTTCTGAAAAAATCGTTCCTTTTGAGAAGCTAATCTATATTGACCATAAAACCGTTCTGGTTGGACCTAATAAGTGGGAAAAACACGTTAAATTCAAAGGCTTCAAAAGGGAAGACTTGGAACTGCCTGTTTTCGGCTACATAGAACTGCTTGAAAGACCAGAAAAATAGGAAACGAAAAAACAGGTAGCAAACAGCTCTTAAGTCTGGAGGGAAAAATGAAGCCTAAAACGAGACAGCCGTTTTTCAGACTGATTAGGCTACCTTAAAACTACCAGAAAAGGCATTCAAATCAAAGTCAAGATAACTTCGTCTAAGTTAGACTGAGTTTTGACTTGATTTTTCCCAATAGTCTTCCGATTCTGTAGGCGTCTCCATTTCAGCTTCGGAAAGTGCCAAGCCGCCAAATGACGCGAGATACTCATTGCGCGTGAGGTTTCGGCAAAAAACGCCTTTCCACCAGAGGTTTACAAATTAGGGGTAAGAAAGACGCTTCAAAAACGGGAAATTCGATGCCAATTGTTTTACCGTTGTTTTTTTGTTCTTCAGGATTCAAGCAGACTGGCGTCTCCTTTTCAGCCCCGAAAAACCTCAAGCCGCCAAATGACGCGAGATACTATATGCGCGCGAGGTTCGGCGAAAAACGGCTTATCACCAGAGGTTTGCGAGTAAGGGTGCCAGAAAAGGCGGAAAAAGACGAAAAACGATGCCGAATGTTTGCCGAGTGTTTCGAATAACCTATTCTCGAAGAGGCGAGCGATAGTTGTGGAGGCTTCTGTTCTTTGAGAGATGCTGAAATCATTAGAGGCTATAGACCGCACCCTATCGTCAGGGTTAAAGGTTAGAATCGCTATTGTCTAAAGTTGAGGATATTCTATGGGAAGAATTACCTTAGAATGCCCTAGTTGTCATTGGACGTTTGAAGCGGAAACACCAGACAGTTCTCATCTGGCGCATTCTCTTAGGAGACCTCGTGACTACAACGTGCTGGAACAAGAGTTTGTTTGCCAAAACCCGAAATGCGGCAAATCATTCGTTGTCTACTGGTTTGCGCCTGTCCGTCTCATAGCGGCAATGTAGATAATTTGTGCGCACGCGGTGCGAAGAAAAATCGCGAGAAAAACTACATGATATCTTGACTGTCCCCTGATAAATTATTGGATGAGGGGTTTGGTTTCCTCTGATGACTGTGGCAGGAAGAGTCGGCGATGATGACGAGGCTCAATGGTGTCCTACTTTGTCTCTAATTTGATGAATATTCCACGGAACAGGAAGTTGTGCCCGCAAACGAGCTTTATTTCTTCACCATCGTCTGGGTTTGAATTTAGCTCGCAGTCGACGTCACAGATGGGGCATTTTAGTTCTATAATGGAAGTGCCATCCGCCCACCCTGTCGTGTAGAACTCTTTTTTGCTTTCACACATTTCAGAACTCACTTCTTTCCATTCTTTTGTAGTGTGTTTGGTGGTTTTACAAGTAGCCACCTGCAACTACAAAGATTAGGCTGCTCCCTTTATTGTTCATCTAATTGTTCGGTTCCTCTTTTAGTGCGGTTCAGATAAAAGACTTATGCTTCAACCGGCTCTGTCTCTAATTGATCTTCGCTAGTATGTTGAGGTTGTATGCAAGGACTTTAGTCATGAGCTCCTTCCGCTGAAGATCTCTCCGCATCGACGCCAATTTATGTCCAAACCTTCTTTTGATAGC
>Ga0209777_10002675_pt1 | contig 23056 bp, 22 predicted proteins | sample FrelakmetHBP12HB_FD_187147 | JGI IMG/M metagenome (GOLD analysis project Ga0209777, IMG submission 187147) | Freshwater lake sediment microbial communities from the University of Notre Dame, USA, for methane emissions studies -HBP12 HB (SPAdes)... | ecosystem: Environmental > Aquatic >...
TGGCCTTGAATGATGGGTTATGCTTCCTGCGGCTCTGTTTCATGTCCTGCTCCTCCTTCTCGGTCTATTTTATTCTAGGAGCAGAACCCGCTCTTAACAACCTGTCTAAATTTCGGGGACCACCTCATGGCATGTGCCGCTCTTGGCAATTGCACAGCTTCTTCACCAGGGACTTTTGCAAGAATTACTTTCACCGCTAAAACATCAGGTGGTACGTCACAAATAAGTCTGTCAAATGTTAAGGTGCTTGATACAGATGTCAAGGCAGTCCCCATTAGTGTGACCGGTGGTAGTGTAACGGTGCAGGTCGAACCGACGCCTACACCGACGCCGACGCCGACACCCACATCTACGCCTTCGCCAACGCCTGGTCCGGGGATAAGTATTACCCTCAGCGAAGGATGGAATTTCATTGCAGGGCCTGACCGGACCATGTCAGTGACCGACGCATTGGATTCGATAAGTGGGAAATACCTTTGGATAACAACCTGTGACCCATCTGAGTCACCGACTTATAAAACATACGTCCCTAGAAACACATCGGACAGCAACCTGACGCAGATGGATCGTCTGCACGGCTACTGGATTTTTATGACTCAGGGAGCAACTCTCACCTATCCTGAGTAAGGATAAGTTAAAGCTCGGAGGTGGTGAACTTATAGGTGCCATATTCCTTACCTCCGAGCGTCATCACTGTAAACGCAAATCGATGTGAACACCCTCCTTTCTATTATCGGTTAACCTCGTATCCATTAATAAATAACAGCAGCATTCTGTATTGCTTCATGCCCTCTTCCTTTCCACTCATTTACAGCAGTCATCTTGCGGTATAATAAGTATCGCTGTAGAATATCGCGAGTGGTTCTCTCGCAAATTTAAGAAGGAAAGGTGTTTTGTTGAAAAGCTTCTTGCAGGATTGGCCTAAACCATGAGCTGGCTGGACAGGTATCGCGTCTTTATCATCGTCCTCCTGATTGCCGTTATCCTGTCTGGAGTTGCGGTGTTTCTCTATCGCCAGACCTCCTCGCCCAGCTCTGCCGAGATAATTATTTTCCCACCATCCCCTGAAATTTCTGTTTATGTCGAAGGTGAGGTGGCCAACCCCGGCGCCTATACGCTGGAAACTGGAGACCATGTTGCCGAAGCTGTTAAGGCTGCCGGCGGATTCACCGTCGACGCTGACCAGGGTTCGGTGAATCGCGCTGCCACTTTACGAGATGGTGAGCAAATCCATATTTACAAACTCGGCGATATTCTCCAGAAGATAAACATCAACACCGCTGAGGCCTGGCTGCTTGAGTCTCTGCCTGGCATAGGGGAGATGCTTGCCCAGAGAATCATTAATCATCGTAGCACCAACGGGTACTTCCAGCAGATTGAGGACCTGCAGAAAGTTGATGGCATCGGCCCGGCGGTCTTTGATAAGGTAAAAGATAAAATAGCTGTCCGCTAGCCCCGTTTTGGGGCCCCTTTGAGATATTAGGGATGAAGTTAATCTTCTTAAGTCTATGCTGGATCGCTGGTATCTTACTAGGGGCATGGGCTGGTTACCCCTGGGTCGCCATCTCAGCCATCGCCCTGGTTGCACTTCTTGCCTTCCCCCTGCGCCGCAGCCATGCTTTGCTGATGTGCCTGTGCCTCATCGTCTTGCTCGGCGGCATCCTTCGTATTCAGTCAACCCTGCCTACCGCCGATAAGGATACTCTCCAGTCTTACAACGATAAGGGCATAGTAACAATAAAAGGGCTGATCGCTGCTGATCCCGAACCTACAGGTGCTGCGCTTGCTCTGCGCCTCGAAGCCAGGGAGATAGAATCAGAAGGTACTTGGGGAAAGGCTTCGGGAGCGGTACTCGTCTATGTGCCTCAGTCATCCTCGTACAAATACGGAGACCTCTTGCAGGTCGAGGGTAAGCTGGAGACCCCGCCGCAGTTCGAAGACTTCGACTGGCGGGAATACCTAGCCAGCAAGGGGATAGGCTCGCTGGTTCGCTACCCAGACCATGTAGAGCTTCTCGCTAGCGGACAGGTATTCAAGCCTCAGGAGTGGCTCTATGGGCTGAGGAATCGCATGGCTCAAGCCCTGGATAGTGCTCTCCCCCAGCCCCAGAGTGCGCTGGCGCAGGCTATCCTTCTCGGCAAGCGCAGCAGTATACCTGATGATCTGAATGGCTCCTTCTTCCGAACAGGAACGACGCATATCATAGCTATCTCCGGGCTCAATCTCAGCATCGTAGCCGGTATCGTGCTCAGCTTCGCGGTATGGTTGTTCGGCAGAAGGCGACCCACCTATTTCTGGCTCGCCCTCGTCGCTGTCTGGGGTTATGCTGCGCTCACCGGCCTGCAGGCCCCGGTGCTGCGCGCTGCTATCATGGGCAGCCTGTGGCTATTTGCCGATTACGTAGGCAGGCCGCGTAGCGCCTTGCCTGCGCTTCTCCTTGCTGCCGCTGTAATGATAGGAATTCACCCTTCCATTCTGGGCGATGTTTCCTTTCAACTGAGCTTCGCGTCAATGGCAGGCCTGATACTGTTGACTCCTCACTTTCAAGCCTTGGGCAGGAAGGTTTTCAGGATAAGCGATGAGGCGAGAACAGCGGGGACATTTGTCATAGATAGCCTTTCAGTCACATTGGGCGCAATCCTCGCTACCCTGCCCATAATTGTATTTTATTTCCATCAAATCTCGCTGGTGGCTCTGCCGGCCAATCTATTCATCCTCCCTGCGGTGTCAGCCATTATGGTCGCCAGTGCCATCGTTGCGGTTATCGGGCTATTTGCTGCACCGCTGGCCTGGGTTCTGGGCTGGGTTGCCTGGCTTTTCCTCAGTTACATGATATGGGTCGCTGGGTTCTTCTCTAGCCTACCCTTTGCTTCGAAAGGAGTGGAAATCGGTGCTTACTTTGTTTGGGGATATTACGCTGTTCTGAGCGCGGCGCTCTGGATAATCAACAATTGGGCGAGGTTCAGTGCTATATTGAGCAAGGTGAAGTCGGGCGTGGCAGTGGTACCCCAACTAACCCGCAGGATACCAGCGAAATTTGTTATCTTCCCCTTGGTTATCGTGGCTGCACTGGTGTGGATCGCCGCCGTCAATGTCCCGGATAATCGACTCCACATTTGCTTCCTCGATGTGGGACAGGGGGATGCCATTCTTATTGAGACGCCATCAGGCCAGCACATACTTATTGACGGCGGCCCCGCTGATGGAGGAGTAGCCGCCTATCTAGGAGAGAGGTTTTTGTTCTGGGGGCGAAGCATTGATCTGGTTGTCAGCACTCATCCTCATGAGGATCATATTGGCGGGTTGGTGGAGGTTCTAAAGAGGTATGAAGTGAAGCAGGTTCTGGAGTGCCCTGTAGAATATGATTCACCGGTCTATCAGGAGTGGCAAAGCCTTGTCGGGGAAAAGAAGGTGAAGAGAACCATAGCTCAAGTTGGACAGCATATCGAGCTAGGCGAGGGAATCAGATTGGACGTGCTTTATGCCGGAGAGGCCAGCTTGGGGGACACCGCCTCTGCTCTCGACAGTAACTCGATGGTGCTGCGTCTTGTTTGCGGTAATGTTAGTGTATTGTTGACCGCAGACATCTTTGAAGAAACGGAAGATTACCTGCTCGACAGCAGGTTCGACCTGAATAGCACTGTGCTCAAAGTAGCCCACCATGGTTCGGACAGTTCGAGTAGCCCGGAATTCCTCGCTGAGGTAAAACCGCAGGTGGCGGTTATCTCGGTGGGCGCGGATAACCTCTTCGGCCATCCCAGCCCCGAGGTAGTGGGCAGGCTGAGCGGCAGTCATCTATATCGCACCGACCAGCAGGGGACTATCGAGCTTATCACCGACGGCAAACGCCTGTGGGTGAAGACGGAGCGGTGAAAGAGGCAAGCAGAGCGGCTTCTCGATTGTAGTTTGAGGATTTTGTTGATATCATAGCGCACTGTGATTAGTTAAGGAGCTACCTGTTGGGTAACTACAATTGGCTACTATTCCTCGTTGTTCCTATCGTCTTTGGGTTTCCTCAAGCTCTATTGGCAGTCATTACATTATTAAAAAAAGTGAGGAACAAGCGTGGGCTGGAGGCTATACCTCAGATTGCTTCTACTTCGCAGCCAGGGTCAAATATCAAGTTAATTGCACTAAGGCAGGACGAGTTAGGGGGTAAGTCATGGAAGATTCTGCAGATAATAGGAGTTAGTTCCGCCTTGCCTCTACTTGCCTTTGATGGTTATGTAATTCATCTTATGGCGACAAAACAGGTTCTTTTGCCCACTGATTTAACGTCAATTTCTTTTCTAGTGATTGTAATGGGTTTACCTTTATTGATCATTGTAACCACAATCACAACACAGTTTCACTACTGGAAAACTGGCATGAGTTGGATTAATGCTACTGGGGAAATTGTATTAGAAGGCGAAACTGATGCAATATTTGACAAATGTAATGCAGTGACGAGAGCTATGAAAGCGAGAATAATTCGTGTGGAGCGAAAACCGAATTTTATAATTGCTGAGCTTGCTGAAGACAGAATTATCGTTAGATTGAAGCGTATTAAGCGTATTAGGGGTAAGAAGCATAGAATAGATATATTAAGCCAGTGTAAATCACCAGTTGCTATATCTGATGGTGGTAGAAATCGTAAGAACGTGAACACATTCTTAAATGACATAATGCCCCCTCCCCCAAAAACTCACCAAAACAGTAACCAAATCCCTTTGGGCTGATAAAATCCCCCAAGTCAACTGGGGAAGAGGCTTAGAATCGAATCCTGGGGCTTATGCAAGCTGATTAGCTCCCCCCTACTGCACATGTAACTACATATACCCTCTACAATGCCTTTTTCCCACAGATAAATGCAATTTTGAGTGTGTTATTTGAGGATGAAGTTTCTGGGGATACATTCCCATTGGGTTGAGGTTGCACTAATTTGCTTATGCGTTGTAGAATGTCGTTAACAAGTTGAATATTGCGGAAGGAATCCTTTACATCATGGAAGAAGCACGAAAACCCCGAAAACCCAGAATAGGAGCAGCTTGGATAGTAATACCCAGCGTTATCATCTTGACTTGGCCTCTTCCTCTTTGGCTATATGGACAAACTGAGTTAGGGATACTTAAGATTTTTGTAATTACCATTACGGTAGTCTGTCTGTTTTCATACCTGCTATTACGTGTGATGAACTCAGAAGCACAGAAAGCGAAAAGGCTGAATACAGTAGTCATTAAAGTGGTAATAATTGTAGACACAATCATCTTCACATCTATCTTCTTTTATCCCTTATATGACTGGTTGTCGCCCGATGGCGTTCTTGTTATGGGCGTGTTTGGTTGGTCTAAAACCCATCTCATCTCCTATGTTATCTCGCATGAAACGAAGGCAGTATCGTTGAGTTTGATAATCTGTCTTATAATCATTTTTCTTATCTCATATTTGATAATCAAAGGTCTAATTAAATACACACGATACAGAAATGAATACATACGATAAAAAAAGCTGGAAGCTCAAAGGGCAGATGAGGAAGAAGGTGAGAAGATAAGAAGAATATGGGATGAAATGCATGCAAGAGAGCAAAAAAGATTATTGGGAAACGAGAAAGCTGAAAGCGATAGGGATGAAGAACAAGAGACGCTACCACCTTCAACAATCTACGAAGGTGACATACAGGAATTCATTGTGAAGAACATAGGGTTATTAGAGAGTGGATTACAAGTAATAGAACAGCATAAGAAGATATATGAAGATAATAAGGTCATAGGCGAGATAGATATTTTGTGTAAGGATACAAACGGTGTCTATGTTGTCGTTGAATTAAAAAGAAATAAGGCGGGAGATAAAGTAGCAGGACAGATTTCAAGGTACCTAACATGGGTTGACCGAAATCTAGCCAAAGGTGTGACACCAAGGGGCATCATTGTGGCTTCGGTCAAAGACATAAAATTAGAGCACGCAATAGGAGCGATAAAGTACAATATTGAAATTAGGGAATTTCATGATTCCCCGCCTACAAAAGAAAATGTGAAGTACTGTGGCAGTTGTAGAACGCCCAATCCCAAATCATCCGAATATTGTCAGTCCTGTGGAGCCAAATTCTGGATGCAATGATTCAAGAATGCCAAAGGTCATAAAACTCTCGTAGCAATGCAATGTAACATGGTCCGCAAGGGGGCCAAGGATATTTGGTAATCAGTATTAGTTGGCCACAAATACGAGAATCGTTGACCCTCACTGCTCTGTAGTGCTTCATGCTGTCATCTTCATCGACCCCAGCAACTTCTCCGACGCGGTCATTATCGCTGTGTGGACGAACTCATTTAGGCCGCTTACTGTTGTTGAATAGTCTAGAGATATCGCATATCTTGTTGAGAAGTATAATCGCACTCGCAACCAGAAAAACCCAGAGAAGAACCTCTAGCAGTAAAGGGTGCGGAGCCGATGGCAATAGTTGGTGTACACCGACATAGGATAGGCCTATTCCCATTGCGATGGTGAACCATTCGGCTATGCCTACGACTTTGGCTTTGCTTATAATGGGGATTCTTCTCTGCTTCTTGTCTGCCTGATTGTCATTCAGGATGTTCATCTTTCCCTCCTTTGAGATACCCTCGTCTTATATCTAAGTATCACGGGATAGACCCTATGTCAATACGACAGACTTATCCACATTTACCCACATTTGCCAATTTAATAGCCCCCCTTTTGAAAGAATTGTCTGACGAGAAAGCCTAAGTCTTATAGCCCTCCCCCCTTAGAGTATTACCAACCACAACCGAGAAGAACACCGCCCTGTACTGCTTCATGCTGTCTTAGAAGGTATATAGAACAGTATCTCAATCATTGTTGAGAAATTCCTGAGATTTTCATCACCTACTTTCGTGGAAGCTCCAAAGCAATAGCCTACCTTGCTGCTACTTCTTGTCTATTGCGTATCAGTCTCCAAAGTAGCTCACCATGGTTCGGACAATTCGAGTTGCCTGGAGTTCCTCGCTGAGGTAAAACCGCAGGTGGCGGTTATCTCAGCAGGCGCGGACAATCCCTTTGGACATCCCAGCCCGGAGGTGGTGAGTAGGCTAAGCTCAGCTCATTTATATCGTACCGACCAACAGGGCACTATCGAGCTTATCACCGATGGCAAGCGCCTGTGGGTGAAGACAGAGAGGTGAGGATTAACTATAATGTACCCATGATTTGAAAATCACAGTTGAGGAGGCGAAAATGAGTCAGAGTAAGGGTATTAAGTCAATCATTCCAAGTGGGAAGGCTATCGGCTTCATGGTGATCAGGGGGTTCGGGCTTTTCCTCAGCGTTTCCGGCATGGCTGGCATAGCGATTGTCCTCGGGCCGCTCAACAGCGTCATAAAAGATCTGACATTCACCCCGGTTTTTGAAAGCAAGGGCTACGCATTTCTTTTCTGTTTCCTTATGGCGGTTGTGGGAGGCGCTCTGGACTTCGTCGCCAACCTGGGCCTTAAGAAGATAGAAGAGTCATGACGTCTCGAATATAATGGCTACTTTGCCATTGCTTATGACAGCCCCATACTGTTAGAATAGGGCAGACCAATATTTCAAAGGGAGAGTAATGGCGAAAGAAGTCTGCATAGTCCTGCCGGCTCTGAATGAAGAGGAGTCCATTGGCAAGGTTATCGACGAGATCCCCGCGGAGGAAATGAGGCGGAGGGGGTATAAACACAGGGTTATAGTCGTCGACAACGGCAGCAAGGATAGAACGGGCGAGATAGCCAGAGGAAAGGGTGCAGAAGTCATTGTAGAGCCGCTGAGAGGCAAGGGCAGGGCCCTGAGGGCTGCCTTCAAATGTCTCAGCGGCGATTTTGTATTCATAATGGATTCAGACTATACCTATCCTGCTACCCATATCCCTGAGATGCTCGAGAAGCTGGAAGAAGGATACGATGTAGTGATGGGCTCCAGGTTGAAAGGGCGAATGAAGAGGGGGGCGATGAGCAAGTTGAATCTGGTGGGGAATCACTTACTCGCTCTGATGACCAATATCTTGTATGGGACAAGGATAAGCGACCCCTGTACCGGCTACTGGGGATTTAGATATGAGGTAATCAGGGGCCTGGAGCTGGATGCCGTAGGGTTCGAGATAGAGGCAGACATGCTGACCGAGATAGCCAGGGATGGATGCAGGATAACCGAGATACCTATTCAATATAGACGAAGGGCAACCCCTCCCAAGCTTAGCTCTCTGCGAGATGGGTTTAAAATCGGTAAAATGCTGCTGAGTAAGAGATTCCGCCGGGATAAGGCTCAGATACAGACTAGGGCTCAGTCTGAACCTTCAGAGTGAACCAAAGACTGATAGCTGACAACTGAGCGCCCATTGAGCTTCACATCATCATGTTAGTGTCCGCAGTCGTATGTACACACAGCCTGGATAACTATCCCAACCTTGTGGAGGCGGTGGATAGCTTGTTGGCCCAAACCCATCGTGAGATGGAGGTCATCATAGCTGTTGATGGTAATGTAGAATTATATGAAAGGGTATTGGCACATTATGGTGGCAATAAGACAGTTAGCGCCCTCCTGCTGAAGGAGAACGTTGGAGTTAGCGGAGCCAGGAACGCTGGCATTAAGGCGGCAAAGGGCGAAGTCATTGCTTTCATTGACGACGATGCAGTCGCTGAAAAAGGATGGATAGAAAATCTTCTTAGCACCTACAGTGAATACGATGCTGCTGCAGTGGGGGGCAAAATCCTGCCTGTTTGGCTTGGCGGTAAGCCGGACTATCTGCCTGAGGAGCTTTATTGGTTAGTAGGCATAACTCATGAGGGATTTGCTGAGGAAAAGGTTGTCGAGGTGCGCAACACCTTTGGGCCCAACATGAGTTTCAAAAAGGAGGTTTTCCAGAAGGCAGGCATGTTCAACGAGAATTTAGGCTTTGCCAGGAAGGGCACGTCTTATATACAGGCTGAGGAACCTGAGTTTGCCTTGAGAATGAGACGTGAGTTAGGCAAGGGGGTCATATATAATCCTAAAGCTGTTGTCTATCATAAAATCCCTCTGGCAAAGGTAAAAGTAGGGCTGCTGCTCAAGAGAGCTTTCTACCAGGGATACTCCAAAGCGCTGCTGAGGAAGCTCAACATCTCTGCTGATTCGGGGGCCACGGAAAAGTCTTATCTCAAAGCCCTGCTCTTCGAGTACATCCCCGGAAGATTAAAGCGGTTTTACCGCCTGACTGAACTGAAAAAGCTTCTTATGCTGGGCGCTTGCATCGGCGCTGTGGGTCTCGGGTTTGTGTATGGATACCTTAAACGGGCTTAGCGACTTAGGAATGCAGGTGACCGTAGGAGCGGGTTTCAAACTCGCCCCTACTCAAGAATAAGGACTGTAAAGTGTCGAAAAGCGTTTCCCAAGGCTCTAAAAACAGGGACTTGACGAAGACGCTGATTGTTCTAATTCTGGCAGCGGTCGCTGCATTAATATATGTAGTATCTGTATTCCTCGCCTATCAGGTATTCCAAGACACCAGGCTTACCGATCCTCTGGCAGAGATACACTCCTTGTATCCCCTCTATTACATTGCCATAGCGTTAGCTGCTTTGTCAGTAGTTGTTTGTGTGCTCTGGCGTGTTGGGAACAGGTGCATTCATGTTCTGCTGCTGATGCTGTTTGCCGTTATGCTCTGGCTTACGCCTTACTGGCTCACCAGTTTTGTAAGGTTGGGGGACAGCGCCTGGCATGTAGGCGTTGCCATGAATATACCGCAGGTCTTAGACGGGGAGCAGACTGTTTTTTCGAACTATGGCTGGGACTATCCGGGTTCTTTCATCTACCACTATTCCTTTGTAAAAATACTCGGCATACAGCCACTGACTTATATACACCTCTTCCCATTGCTTTATGCATTGCTGTTCGTTCTCCTGTGCTATGCGCTGGTGGCTAAACTGTTTGGCTCTAAAGTGGCTCTCCTCTCCATGTTGATTGCAATCCCGGGGCTGCATTACCTCCAGCTACATCCTTCTCCTCATGCAATAGGTGCCTTACTGATGCTGACAACATTGCTATTGCTGCTCCAGCGAAGGGCTGCGACAAAGGTCATAGCGCTCGCTGTTATTCTCACACTAATCATTATTGTTACTCATCCTACAACGCCGATTTTGCTTGCCATATTCCTTGCTGCGGCGTTTCTCGTCAGCGTTGTTTGCTCCCGTAGAATCAGCAGTGCCCAGGTGGCACTGGCTGCTATGCTGATAATCTGTTTCGCGGGCTGGTTTTTCTGGCATGCGTTTCATTTCGGCTCGCCATGGAAACTTGTTTCTGGCGGTATAAGGGACGTTTACCAGGGCTTAGCGCCTGGGAGGCTCGAAGTTACCCAGGAATATCTTTCAGGGGCACCCTTTATATATAAGAACATATATAATCTTAACAAAGGGGTTTATTTCCTGTATGCCGCAGCAGCGTTGTTGGCGCTGCTATATATAGCGGCTCGTACTTACTCTGAGAAAAGGAGCATCGGCAAATGGTTATCTAAATTTGGGGGGATAAACAGAGGAGAAGCAGGCTTGGCTCTCAGCATCCTGCCTCTCCTTGTGCTGACATTTCTACTTGCAGAGTGGGCTTCTGATTTAATTGAGACAGGGTTAACCTATATTATCCTGTCGCTAGCGGTCATCATTGCTTCAGTCATTGTCCGCTCAAAATGGATAGATAGAAGAGCCGCTGCTTCTTTTCTCATGGCAGGGGTATTGTTTCTGACACTGTCATTCCCCATAGTGTCTTACAGTATTGATGCCTACAGCAGTGTCCCCAGATCAGAGGAAGCTGGTTCGACTTTTTTGGCTGTAGAGGGCTCCTTGGAAGGAAAGACTGTGGCAGGTTGGGGCCTGACTCAATTGGCCTTTTACTCGCCGCCTTACACAAACCAAACCAAATTTGTAACGCTTAATTCAGCAAAGTCACAAGATTTGGACGAAGTGAATCCGGATGTGGTCGTATTTCCTAACACGGGGTACTACTATGCAGCAATGCGAAGTGATTTATCTTTCGAGTACAATAGCTATACAAAATATCTTGCTGCGGTTGAAAGCAGCAGGTATGATAGGATATATTCCAGCCCAACATTCGAGGTCTATTTGAGAGATAAAGGGAAACAATGAAGGTAGCCTTCCTCTCGAGGGAATACCCTCCAGAGTCTGCATGGGGCGGTATAGCTACTATGTACCATACTTTGTCTCATGCTCTAGCTGATAGTGGACATGAGGTTCATGTCATCTGCCAGGCAGCAAGCGAGCCCCGAGACTTTATAGATAATGGTGTCTTTGTCCATAGAGTTGGCACGAACCCAAAGCGTTACAGCGCCATGGCGCGAATCGACTATAGTATTCATGCCTGGCTCAAATTGAGGGGAATCATAAAACAGCATGATATTGAGATAGTAGAGGCAGCACATTGGGGCGCTGAGGCTTTTCTCTACAGTTTGAAGAGACGAACGCCGTTGGTAGTAAGGAGCGATATCTCAGCATCAGATATTTTAAGAGCTAAAACATATTCCGGAATAAAAGATCTGTTAAGTCTGAAGATACTCTCTTACTTGGAGGATTTCAGCGCCAGAAGGGCCGACAGGGTTGTGGCAATATCTAAGGATTTCTATGACTATGCAACTGGAGAACTCCATATAAACTCCAGGAGAGTAGACCTAGTACACCACGCCATAGATACGGAGAAATACAGGTTTGTTGAATCCGATATTAGAGAGAGACTCGCAATACCACGGGAGGTATTGTTGGCTTTGTTCGTGGGTAGGCTGGAGGCGAGAAAGGGAGTTCATATACTCTGCCAGGCTATTCCCCCAATCCTCAGAAGCATTCCCACGGTCAAGTTCGTGTTAGTGGGGCGGGATACAAATACAGCTCCAGATGGCGGCTCTGTAAAGTCCTATGTTAATGAGCAAGCGAGAAACAATGGTTTTAGAGATAATCTAGTATTCATCGACTTTCTGCCTGAAGACGAACTTATAAAGTTATACTCAGCTTGTGACCTGGTGATATCTCCCTCACTTCATGAGTCATTTGGGCTGGTGGTTGTAGAGGCGATGGCGTGTGGTAAGCCTGTGGTGGCGACATCCACAGGGATCGTCCCTGAACTGGGGCTCAATGGCAAAGGCGGAATAGTGGTGGGACCTGGTGATGCAGCAGTGCTTGCAGAAGCAACAATAAAGATGCTCTTGCTAAACGACAAGGAGAGAAAGCTGGTAGCTGAAAAGAATCGAGAGCTGGTAGAGACTGGATTCTCTATTTCTACCTGGGTGGACCTAGTGATCGGTGTCTACGAGAAAGCATTGAGCAAGAGGCCAAGCTCTTAGGTTTGCAATCAGTTGGCGAAGCGGTGGGAGATGGCATGCAGAGCATGAATGATTCAGTTAATGTTGTAGTGGGTGTCCCAATCTATCGTGCTGGGGCATATATCCTGGACAAGTTTCTGGCAAATCAAAAGGAGATTCAACAAAACTATCCCTCCTCAGAGCTTGTTTTCGCCACCAACGAACCTGATTTTATCGGGGAATTAGAGGGAGCTCTTAGCCACTGGGCGCTCAAGGGTAAGGTGTTATGCTATGAGACTATCAAGCCGGACTATGCCAAGAGCCGGTTGTGGAATATAGCCTGCGGCAGAGAAGCAATACGCCAATACACTTTATCGAAAACCAAAGCTAAGTACCTTTTATCTCTGGATGATGATATGACCTACGACTCAAATATCATTGGGATAATGGAGATGGAGATTCAAGGCTACGACGTCGTTTACAGTGGGTGTGAAACGCGGCTGGGACCTGGGATAATTCTTGAGGGAGGCGGATGTTGTATGCTCACTGCGGCTGTTATGAAAGATGTCAGGTTTAGATGCCTTGAATTCAAGAATGGTGTCGTAATACAGGATGACACTATGCTTGAGCTGGATTGGATCAGGTTACACAAGAGGATCAAAAAGGGTTTTTTCCTAGCCATCAGCCATTATATAAATGAAGAGCAAGCTAAGACCATCGGCCCAAGGCCGGTGGGGCTGTATTGGAGAATAACCCGGTCGGTGTTTGTAAGATATGCGCTTGTTAGAGCCAGCATAGTGTTTAAACATGACGTAGGATGGTGGCTGTACAGTGTTATTCGGAAGTTGCTCGCGCCCGTGAGAGCAGTCCCTTTGCTTTCGAAGCGTAAATAGACAATGAGCGTCTAGGCTCTGCGCAAGCTCGTCTTCATCTTTCAACATCTCGGAAAGTTCAGCATAATATCTATTGATATGGAACTTTTTCGCCAATTCTCTTGTCAGGGCTTCATTCATATCGCAGATTGCTGCCAGCTTCACATTTCTGATTTTTTTAAGCTCCGGGATGTGGCCCCACCACTCGACTGCTACTTTCCCACAGCCCACGATACCAACTCTTAGCGGTCTTTCCGTATCCATTTTCGCCTCCTGTAACTATTATGCTAGGCTCGTTTTACCCGGTAACGCCATCTTATCGCCAGCGCAACGTAAATGCTGACTAATGCTTGGGCGCCGAGCCAGGCATATCCGATGCCTACAATCCCCATCGCTGGCATAATGAGGACACTTGCGACAAGTACAACAAGGGTTGTCAGGCCACGGAGCACCAATAGCTCTCTAATCCTATGCCGCACTAACAGTATGGTGAAGTAAATACTGTTCATTCCCACAAATATACTAGAAGAACCTAGAATCCACAGTAAGGTCAGGGCATTTGACGAATAGCTGGCCCCGAATAAGAGCAAGAGCCATTTGCCTAGCACAACTAGCAGGATGATGGCTGGGACCAATAAAACCAAGGAGAATCTAATAGCTTTGTTCGCATTAATCCTCAATTTATCCTCGAAGTGTGCGCCCTCGGCGAAAAGTGATTGGGAAGCTGCGGAGGGAATAGAGAAGGTGATGCTGGCGATTGTCCATGCTATATAGAAATAGGCGTTTTGCTCTCCGCTAAGGAGGTTAACAATCATTATCGGCAGGATAAACGAGGGAGTTGCAGCTAGTATGGAGGCAAAATAATTTCCCACTGAATACTTCCATATGTTTTTAACTATGTTCAAATTTAAATTAGGTATCGGCTTGTATGAATCTTGAACACGGGGCAGGAAAAAGAACAAACAAATGGCAACGGCAATTCCTGCAGCGATTCCCCATGAGCTAACTATGCCGAAGGCGTGGAAAAAGAGGACCAGTAGAATGGGAAGGGGAATTTTAAGCAGTGAAATAATGGTGTTTTTGGCTAAATTTAATTCAGCCCTTCTCTTGGCTATGAAAATAGAACCTATTGTCCCCGAGAGTGTCCAGCTGAAGGCGAATAGAAGAAAAGCCAGGATAAACATCGCATTTTCTCTAACGAAAACCAGTGCAGGAGACCACAGACTTAAGCCAGCAATGAATATCCCGCCTACGACCAGGGCTATAAGTCCATTCAGGGTGAGACAGGAGTTTATCAGTTCCACAGGTTTTTGGGATTTGGGCAGGAAGCGGATAATGGCAACATCGAGGCCCAGCGTGCTCAGTAAAGATAAGAAGTAGACGGCGGATATTATCGCGGAAGCTACGCCAACCTCGTATGGAGTATAGAACCTGGCGACAACCATCCAGAAGAAAAATCCCAGGCCGGTAGTAAATACGGCATTAGCTATCAGATAGAGGGAGTTACGGTATAGCGGGGCCTTAAGATAGTGCCTTAGCCGTGTAAAATCCAAAGTTATTTCCTGGAACGGAAGATACCTTGTCTAAAGTGAACGTCACCTTTAGGTGCTGCTAGATTATACTTTTTAACGGTAGGACGAGCAAGCAACTCAGCTTCGAAAGGGACAGTTACTTTGCCGATATGCAGTATCAGTCAGCTTTTTTAAGGTGAATACTCAAATATTTTTACATAAGATGTGGTTGTCCCTTGCACTGGTTCTACTTTGGATGGTGACTCGTATATTAGTTTGTAGTTGTTCAGTTTCTCCAGAGGTACAGGGCTGGCGAAGGGGTCGTTCCCCACAATTCTGTAGTTTGACCCTGTCTGGCTGTCCAGATATGATTTTGCCTCGTCGTAAGTAGCGAACTGATGAGAATAGGAGATTTCTTTATATCGAACTCCGTTTTGGGCTGTCTTCTCGGTATACGAAATGACCAGAGTCGAGTTTTGGGGTATTACCTCCTCGCCTCCGAAAATATACAGTCTGGTGCACATAGACTGATAATACTCGGGATAATATAGCATTACTGGTTCAATTCCCCCTGTCTGGGTTTTCTGATAGTACGTCTCGAAGAAATCCTTCCTATTTTCCCCTGCCCAATCTATCATGGCGAAGAATTTGCCGAAAATGCGGCCGTCTTGCTGCTTTGCATACATTGCCATCGGGTAGTCGATGATTACGTATTTAGAGCCTAGCTTGTCGAGCATCCCATTTGCCGATGACTCGTCCTGTGCGGTAAAGAACAGGGCTGCCGCAGTAGCGCCTGCCTGATGCGGATTGGAATTCGGGATGCGGTGGGCGATGTAGGTGATGTAATGGCCATAGTCCCACCAGCTCATGACGCCGTACGCCGATGGCGGATATTCATAGTCTTCTTTCCATGCTGGTCTTTCATACAGGCCATAATAGAAGTCGGGGTTCTGGAACGGGTCTGGTGTATTATCTCTCATCCAGACTAATGCATCATGCCAGGCATTATTGGGATTGGGAGTCCGCTTGGCAACATCGATCGCCCTCCCGATGTTGGGGTAAAATGCCAGGAAAAACACAATCAATATCGCTATTACAGAATAGCCGTATCTTATTACAGCGCCCCTCGTGACCAGCGTACCCAAATCCCTTCGCTGCTCCTTCGCCTTTTTGCGCTTTGCCTTCTTACTTGGTTTAGCCTTTCCCCTTTCTTTCCTTCTCCTTTCACTTCTATCGTCCTCTCCACCTTTGACCTTCTTGAAGACCTTTATAAAGGAGCTGCCCCAATCAACAGCCTTCCAGGAAAGGTACGCGGTGAGCAGCGCCACATTCACAGCGAAATAATATGCGAAGCGGTTTTGCCCCAAAGTGGCCGCTAGCATTATCACGCTCCAGATAAGGAACAGTGTCTTGTCAGCAGCTTGCTCCTTTATGACGAGGTAAACTATTATGACCAGGGATATTAAAGCTAGGTAGAAGCCTGTGGTGAACTCTTCCCATGCTATGCTAAGCGAGAGCGGTGTTACTTCAGCGATTGTCAGTGTGCTTCCTGTAGGTCTAAAGACGCCGAATACGTCGAGAAGTGATTTGAGTAAAGGGCGGTCGACAAAGTAAAAGACAAGTATGCCGATGAGGCCCAGTACCACCAGCGCCAGCGGATAATAGAATCGCCTCATGTTCCTGCTGTTTATCAGGAATGAGAGCCCACTTAATGCCAATAACGCTAGAATGCCTAGAAGCAATGATGCAACGTAGAGGTTTCCCTCAGCCAGTACTCCTTTGAAGGGTGCAGTCATCAGCAGCGCGATGAATATGGAGGGTACACCTATAATACAAAGGTAATCGGTCGATCTGCCCCTCACGTGATCGATAATGTACTGGATGAGGAAGAAAACGAAGATTATCAATATGACAAGCCCGGCACCCACCCAGGAAAGGAGATAGCATCCCAGCGCTATCCCGGCCAGAAGGGAGTAAATCAAGGGCTTTTTCGCGCTTCTCCAATCCCTCTTTCGCAGGCTGCTGAAAGAAAGCTCTTTCTCCTTTGCGCGTTTCACCGCCAGTATCAAAAACAGCATGATTAGAGTGCTGAAAAACGTTTCGGCAACATGATGGTCGGTGAATCCTAGCAGCGAGCGGAGCAGAAATTGACCGGGGAGTATGACAACCAAAGCTGCCGCGATAAGTCCTACTTTCCTGTTAAATAGCTCTTTCCCTATGAAATATACAGGGAAGGTGACCAGGGCTCCCAGAACTGCTGGAAAGTAGGCTCCCACTGTCTCTATTACGTGCGTTGACGGAGAGCCCAGGCCTATGACCCATATGAAAAAACCGACAAATATGTCAAAGAAGGGTGCAAAATAAACTTGCTGACCGTGAGGGTAGAATGTGAAGGGGTCGAAGTAGATAAGGTGCGGAAAGTGATGGGACAGGTTCTCTATCAGCCGCATATGATAATAGGCATCCTCATACTGGAACCTGACCCAGTCGCCGGTGAAGACGTTATGATAGGGGAAATAGGTACGCAGAAACAGGGCGAAGCCGAAGATGAGGGCAAGTGCTAAACCGTACACGACGCCAGCAGAGGGTTTTATTCCGGTACGAAGTCCGATCATCTTTCGTTCTTATTCCTTGCTGTAGCCGGCATCTCTTTGACCATGCTCAACCTTTTTACCCCCAAAATGTTGTAAAACAGGCCAGTATGTAGAAGTTCTTAATTCTAACACCTGGGAATGCCTGGTGACAACTTATTCCCATGCACTATTGGGGATTTGAATTAAAGGCAAGCCTGGTAAAAGCTCACGTTATGACTGAATAAGAGGGCTAACCAGCAAAATCAAGCAAGTCCAGCGTTTCTAAACCGCTGTCCCAGGGCAGCCTGTGACCGGTAGGCATCCACTTGGCGCTGCTGCTCGGCGTCGCTCCACCCCAGAAGACGCCCCATCTCGCTGGCGACAGAGTTCAATGCGTCTAATCCCTGGCAAGGGCTGAGGCCTATGGCGCTGCGGCGAAGTAAAAAGTCCTCTATAGTGAGTGCACCCTCTTGTTCTACGGCGTGCTGCACCTGTGCCAGAATATCCTGACTGTGGGGACAGAGGCGCTGTGCTCCCTTCGGGTTCCTGTTTAATATGTCTAAGACCTGAGAAAAGCGCGAGCCGTACAGGGAAGCTAGGTGCGAAACCGTGTCCAAAGTAAGCCCTCGTTCGTTTGCGGCCTGCTGAAGCGATTGCTGCGGCACCATCGGTGCTCCAGGCAGGGGAACTTCTGCCGTGATGCACGGGGCTTTCGCAGAGAGCTTGTGACATACCATATCCACAGTCTGCTCGGCCACAGCCCGGTAGGCAGTTATCTTCCCGCCTAACACAGAGACGAAGCCGCCTATGCTGTCTTCTCGCTCGTGGTCAACGAGCTTGTGGCTTCTGGAAACGTCTCCTGGCCTTTTGCTCTTTGAGCGGGCTAAAGCTCGCAAACCTGCGGATGTGTAGAAAATATCGCCCGAGCCCACATTGGGGAAAATGCGCTGTACCTCTTTCAGCAGGTAAGCTACATCATTAGCTTCGGCCTCTATTGCATCCAGGTCGCCGGTGTAGTCGGTGTCCGTAGTCCCGATTAGTGAGTAATTCTGCCAGGGAATTACGAAGAAAAGGCGGCCATCAGCAAGCGCAAATAACACAACCGCATTATGGGAGAATTTAGGTGTGAGAAGGTGGATGCCTTTGGTCCTGCGTATCATAGGACTGGAGCCCTTGCCCAGCATCTCGCGTACCGAGTCTACCCAGTGCCCGGTGGCGCTAACCACAATGCGGGCCTTCATCTGATACATTTCCCCGGATAGCTGATCTTGGACCACGACGCCGGAGACGCTGTTGCCGTCTCTTAAGAACCCTGTTACCTTGGCGTGGTTTAAGATAGTTGCCCCATGCTCTGCGGCGGATAGCGCATTTTCCAGACAAAGCCGCTCTGCAAAAGGCACCTGGCAGTCGTGGTAGAGATACGAGCCTAACAATCCTTTTGGCTCCAACCCCGGTTCGAAATCCAGTGTTTCACGGCGCGTGAGGCGCCGGTGTGAGGGAAGGCTCTTGCGGAAAAAGAGAAGGTCGTAGAGCATCAGGCCAAACGGCAGTGCTACCCGCTGTAAGGGGCTTCCGCTGGTTAGTGGGATTATGAAGGGTAAGGGATGCACCAGATGAGGAGCGATGCTGAGAAGCACGTCCCGTTCTCGCAGGTCCTGGCGCACCAGCCCGAGTTCAAACCGCTTCAAGTAGCGGAGACCCCCATGAATCAAGCGAGAGGAGCGAGAGGTCGTACCGTAGGCGAAATCTACTTTATCGACAATCAAAGTCCTTAAACCTCGAAGGGCAGCATCTCGCGCTATACCTGTCCCGATGATGCCGCCGCCTACGACGATGAGATCGAAAGTCTCTTTTGCCGCAGCGTCGAAGTTTCTCTTAATCACCTTGCTTTAGCCACCCTTTAGACCTATTCAGGGCCCTGCGCCAGCCTCGGTAAAGAGCACGGTAATTCTGTTGCTCGGCGCTGGGCAGGAAGAATCTGTCTGCCTGCCGAAGCGATGCAATTTCGGCGCGGTCTTTCCAGAACCCTACGGTCAGCCCGGCAAGATATGCTGCTCCCAGGGCTGTAGTCTCTACCCATCGAGGGCGCGATAGTTTCACACCGAGCATATCGGCCTGGAACTGGGCCAGGAAATTATTGGCGGCAGCGCCCCCGTCCACTCGAATCTCCTTTAGTCGCAATCTTGAATCAGCCTTCATGGCCTTTACCACATCACATACCTGGTAGGCTATCGACTCAAGCGCAGCTCTGACCAGATGAGCCTTGCTTGTGCCGCGGGTTAAACCTAGGATTGTACCCCTGGCGTACATATCCCAATGAGGTGCCCCCAGTCCCACAAAGGCAGGCACGAAGTAGACTCCACATGTGTCATTCACTTCAGTTGCCAGTTGCTCCGATTCTGCTGCATTTGCAATTAATCCCAGCTCATCGCGCAGCCACTGGATAACAGCCCCTGCAATAAAGACGCTGCCTTCCAGTGCATACTCCACACCATCTCCTGTGCTCCAGGCTATGGTGGTTATTAATCCGTGCTTGGAATGTGTCGGATTCTTGCCAATGTTCATCAAAACGAACGCGCCAGTGCCATATGTAATCTTGACCATGCCAGGTTCAAAGCACGCCTGGCCGAAAAGTGCAGCCTGCTGGTCACCGGCGACGCCGGCGACAGGGATACCGCTTGCGGTATAGCCAAAAACACAACTGGATGGTCGGACCTCCGGCAGCATAGCTCTGGGGATTCTGAGAATTTCGAGCAATTCATTATCCCAGTCTAGTGAATGGAGATTGAAGAGCATGGTGCGCGAAGCGTTCGAGACGTCGGTGGCATGAACTGCGCCGCCGGTGAGCTTCCAAATCAGCCAGGCATCGACATTGGCAAACAGGACTTTGCCCCGTTCGGCAAGTGGACGGATGCCCCTCATATTGTCCAACATCCACTCGAGCTTTGTCCCGGAAAAATATGCGTCCACCACCAAGCCTGTCCTGGCGCGAATAACTTCTGCTTGCCCCCGACTTCTGAATTCCTCGCATCTGGCTGCTGTGCGGCGGCACTGCCACACAATAGCTGGCCCTATTGCCTCTCCTGTCTCTTTGTTAATCAGGATAGTCGTCTCCCGCTGGTTTGCGATGCCGATAGCTGCAATCTGCTTTTCATTGACGTTGACCCGGCCCTTCGCCTCTTCTATAGCTTGTAGAGTTTTACGCCATATGTCTGCGGGATCTTGCTCGACCCAGCCTGGTTGTGGATAATGCTGGTCAATTCTGGCGTAGCCACGGCCACAAACGTTGCCTTGCCGATCAACCACGAGCGCTGTGGTGCCGGTAGTACCTTGGTCTATAGATAGAATATATTGCTTCATCTATGATTTGCCTTATTTACAGTTGTCTGCGTATCAAGCTCTACGAAATATGAGGCTTCATACCCGACTAGATGCGAGTCGTTAACCAGGCTTCCACGTCGGCCATGACCTGAAGGTGGCCGGGCTCGTTGAAAATTTCGTGATGAAAGCCTTCGTATAGCTTCAGTGTTTTATCATGCGATCCCACGAGGCCATAAAGCATTGGGCTTCCCTCGGGGTTAGAGAGCCGGTCCTCGGTTCCGTGCATGATTAATATGGGTAGGTTGATCTGTGGTATCAGCGATGGTAGTTTATCCATGGTTTTGACCATTTCGACACCCAAACGTGCAGTGATCTTGCCCCTATGGACAAGGGGATCATTTACATAAGCATCTACCACAGCCTTATCCTGGCTTATGGCAGTAGCATCAAGGACGGTAACACCCATTTTAGGGAATAGAAAGGAGATTAGCGGACCGACGGCCTTCAATACTGGTGAGATACTGGAGCCTAGCTTCAAAACCACTCCGGAGATTATAAGCCCGGCCAAGTCGCGCTGATGCTGGACGGTATAGGCTACGGCGATGGTTGCTCCCATGCTGTGGCCAACGAGGAAGATCTTGCGGTCAGCATACCTTTGATGAACTATATCGAAAAAAATCTTGATGTCATCTATATAGTCCGAAAACCTATCGATGTAGCACCGCAGACCCTCTGACCTACCATGTCCTTGAGTATCAAGACCGCAGACTGCGTAATCTCTGGGCACAAAGTAGTTCACCAGGTTTGTATAGCGTCCGCTATGCTCAGCGGCTCCAGGGACGATCAACAAGACTGCCTTGGGATTCGTATCCGGCAGCCAGCATTGATAGAAGAGATTAAGACCTTTGTCTCCTTTGAATGTGCCTTCTGTTCGTTCCATTTTCTTTACCTCCACCACATTGTTAAGTTGGGACTATTCTCTATGAGCAGAGATAGCGCAAGACTTTCCCACTCTGGTCTTTTAACCACTTCCCATTAACGTCTCCAAGCGCCCTACTTATATTCTATGTTCATATCCAGGTTACCTTGATAGTCGATGCTTATAAGCTTCCCATAATGAATAGAGCAAAGGTGTTTCGCCCGTTGAGGGTCGCCGTGAACGGCAACGACTTCGCTGTTGTAGAGAGTGTGGTCACCGCACTCCAGTTGCCCCACCACCTTGCATTCGTAGGCTATAGTAGCCCCTTCAATGATCGGGGGTTTGATTACCTTAGATGGAGTAGTAGTGAGGCCGGTAGCGGCGAACTTGTCGGTCTTACGCCCGGACTTGGTTCCGCATGACCAGGCAGCCTTGGCCTGCTCTTTGGAAGGGAAGCACAGAACGAATTCCTTGCATCCTTCTATACATTCGTGAGTGTACCGAGGGTGGCCAACGGAGATAGCTATCATGGGTGGCTGTAAAGAGGTGAAAGTCCACCATGATAGGCCCATGACATTGGGCTTCCCTCGCTTATCCACAGTAACAACCAACGTGTAGGGGTAGGGCGACCCCAGTTCGATTGCGGTATGCACATCCATTTCTTTCACTTTATCCTCCTTCTGAACTCCTGCCTTTGCCACCATCTTCCCCATCCTGATTCCAGTATTATACTACTTTAAGGCTTTTGCAACTTAAGTATAGCTTCTCTTATCCAGTCTGGCCCATGCCCGGTTCAATGTTTTGGTTGGTGATGATTTTGGTTGTGTGTGCTATAATTTCAGCAAAGAGAAAGATAAAAGATAAGTAAATACTTAGAAGGAAAAGGCAAGTGGTAGTTGAAAAAGAGTTAATAGTCAAAAGTGAAAGACATCTGCTCTGCAGAGGTTTCTTATTTGCTTGCACAGATGCCACAAAAAAGGCCCAGACGGCTTACTCGTGGGTTAGCTAAGGAGAAGATATGGGGAATCATATATTTCTCGTAAGCAAAGAGAACTTCCAGAAGCGCCTTAAACATGGGATATATGGGGGAGCCTCGCATTCACTTCAAAGAATTAACTCTGAAATAATAGCTGAGTTTGAAGCTATTAAGCTGGGAGATTTCATATTCTTCTATGTTCGGAATGTTGGCATTTACGGTTTGTGGAAAGCAACCAGCCGCTCATTTTTTTGATGAAAAGAAGATTTGGGACAGCAGCGAACAACCGTATCCCTACCGAGTCTGCTTCGAACCCATAATCAGGTATTTTCCCAGGCCGATAGCGCTTAGCGATGTTTTGGATTTAGGGGACAAAGGCAGGATATGGACTTTTGACCTAGTGTCCTGAGTTATAAATACTTTACAGAAGTCCACTCTTCCTGTATACTGGGGTAAAGCCCGACAGGAGGAGCGATGCGTACTGGACGACCGATTCCCCCACTCACGCTGACGATAGAGGAGCGCGAAACGTTGGAGCACTGGATTAGACGAGCAAAAACCGGCCAAGCATTGGCACAACGGTGCCGAGTGATAGTCGATTGCGCTGCTG
>Ga0209777_10002676_pt1 | contig 23047 bp, 22 predicted proteins | sample FrelakmetHBP12HB_FD_187147 | JGI IMG/M metagenome (GOLD analysis project Ga0209777, IMG submission 187147) | Freshwater lake sediment microbial communities from the University of Notre Dame, USA, for methane emissions studies -HBP12 HB (SPAdes)... | ecosystem: Environmental > Aquatic >...
TTTCTAATAATATAATTATATTACCTTATAAGCTAACATAATTTATGACTTTCCTGTAAAAGGAGGGATCTTAAGGGAACCTTCGGTTCCCTTAATTTAGTCCTCGGCTGAAACAGTGATTTCAGGATCACTTTTTGATTTAACATTAAGAGGTTCGTTCTCTTCAGTAATAGGTATACGTGTAAAAGAAGGTGGTGGTGGTGGCAGCAGCATTTTTTTCATTTCATTATTTTTATCCACCAATTGTTTTTGAAGATTTGAGATCAATGTTTCCATTTCATTGACCTTGTTGGTTAAAACAAGATTATCTTTATTATTTAGATGATCAAACATTTCTAACTGTGACTTTTGCATTTCAATCATTTTTCCCATTTCAACGACTTTGTTGGTTAACACAAAATTAGCATGGTTGCTTAAAATAATTTCATTATTTTTATCGCGGATTGAGTTACTTTTTTCTACTAACTGAGACTGTAGCATATTAATCATATTTTGCATATTTTCAGTATTATTAACTGGTGCAGGAGGTGCAGACTTAACAAGATCACGCAATGCTTTTGTTTTTTCAATCAGTTGTTTTTGTAACATAACAACCATATTTTGCAATTCGTTATCGGGTGTGACGGATGATGAAGAAGTATTAGCTGATAATTCGCGTATAGTTTTTGTTTTCTCAATCAATTGTTTTTGCAATGTAACAATGATAGATTCTAGATCACTAATTTTGGATGAATTATCAGTGGAAGCTTCTGTAATAATAATATTATCGGCGGATGATGATTTCGATGATAATTCGCGTATAGTCCTTGTTTTTTCAATCAATTGTTTTTGTAACATAGCGGTTGAACTGTTGAATTCTTCGCATTTTTGCGTCAATTGTTGAATATGTTGTTGTTGTTGTTGAATAAGTTCTACGACTTGTTGATTGTTCAAAGCAGCAGGGGGTTGCCCAGGTTGTTGTAACATAATTTGTCCACCACCTTGCATTTTGGCCATTTCATCTTTCACCATCTGGTCACGTTTAGCTTCGATTTCTTTAATTTGTAAAAGGACATCGGGTTTCATTTTAGGATCACCAGGCTCATAATTTTCCAAAAGGCCATCAATATCCCTCATAAAAAAATCATAAATCTTCTTTTCAGATGGATTACGTATAAACATTTCTACAGTTTTATCACATTCTCTGAAAAAATCCGGATGAGGATTATCCAACATTTTACGCTTATCAAAGGTGTTATGGTTATGTGAAAATACTAATATTGCTTTCATAGGATCAAGTTGAACAAACGGAATAGTATAATCTTTTAAGAATGCACGTTCTTCAGCAACTGCAGCAGATTCTTCATATTTAGTTATTTTTAATAAGTCAGTTCGAAATGCGAATGTTCCTGCTGTAGCGTGATTAGGATTATAAGGTCCACATTTGTACATTTTTTGGATATGTTTAAAATATATATAAATTTCACTAGATCCAGCAGCAAGAGCTTGAGGGTTAGCTTGTAATTTTTCCACAGCGTCTTCAATACGTTCGGGAGGATAATAATCATCATCATCCATATAAACAATGATAGTTCCTCGTACAAACTTATGCATATAGTTACGTTTAGCACCCAACGACATTTTTTCATTTACCTCGAAATACCGTATTTGAGGTATATTTGAAGTCTCTATCAAATCTTTAATTTTATCAGTGCCATCATCGACAATAATCCATTCGATACGATGTTTAGGATAGGTTTGATTACGAAAACATTCAAACATATTTTCAATAAAGGGACGACGATTAAAAGTAGGAGTGCAAATGGAAATAAATGGCATTTGAGGTTTTTTTTTATTCGGTGCCATTTTTCTTTTATTTGATAGACATAAATTTTTTTAAATGGTTTTAACGTATATGAACTTTTGCAGGGTCAGAGGGCCGAAGGCCCTCAACCTTGAAGGCCCGTAGGGCCTTCTTAGGAACCTACGGTTCCCTGCCGCTATAGTTGACCACCAGAATCCTGTTGTTGGTTTTTGAAATAAGAAATAGCAACCGATAGTGGTACAAAAGCACTATTATTTTTATTAAAAAAAGCTTCATAATCAGCTAAAGCAGAATCGTTATGATAAAATCGGTAAGGAACGATTTGAGAACTATATTTTAATAGCATTTCCCCATAATCAGGGTTATCTGGTGGTTTTATAGGACTGTTAAATGATAATGCACCTGCTAAAAAGTCATTATCAGGATTAGCAACCACCATAGTTTTTACATTAGTAGTTTTATTATCATCTTTTATTTGAATAGTATTAGTAGGTGACATATATTTATATAACAGGGAATTCATATCTTCGCTACCTTGTTCAATATTCGTATAATTGGTTAAATTGTAACAATTATCTACTTTAGCTCCACAAGTAGTATGGTTTTTATAATTAGGAAAGATAGTTTTATCAATAGAAAGTATAATTTTACCCATAACAAGTTTTAAAGGTGTATTACTGGTTACTTTTAATGCTTTTCGAATACTTTTATTCGTTTTTTTATTTGTAATTAATGGTGGTGAATTATGATCTTGGTAAATTTTGTCTTTGATCGTATGATCGATCGATGCGGCCACTGCTTCATAAATATCCGGATCGTTTGATTTAATTCGCAAATTAATAAAAAGGGGATCTTGATAATTAGGACAAGGCGCAGAAAATGCGTTAGCAACTGCAGTGGTCAGAATATTATCTAATAAAACCGTATTTTCAGTAGTTAATAGTGCAAAATAGGGATCAACAGAAGCAGCAACAACAGGTTTAAAAATAGGTGTTGTAGAAGTTGTTCCAGATTTTGATTTATTATCTGTATCTTGTAAATAAAATACTTCAAAATCTAAAAATCGAACCCCCCGATTAATAACATATTGTAACATATCTGTACTAATATAATTTCCACTATTAGCACTATTATAAGAGGCTTTAATACAAAGTTCTTTTAATGGCAGATTTAAATTGACCGTGTTAACATTTTGTATAGTAACTTTTGTGCTATTTTCTATTTTACATAATTCATTGTCTTTTGCTGGAGATGTTATACTAGAGAGCATACTACTAGTACCAGTACATTTTGCAGATTGACCACTAGTAAAACCCTCATTACTATTAATATTAATACGAATAATAATTAATCTCCATAAAATAATTATAAAAAGAATAAGTGTAACAAATATTAATAATTTTTTAATTAGCGTCATATAACTATATAATCTATAGATAAAGTTATATGTAATTTTTTTATATTATATGGTTATATAAAGGGCAAAATGCCGGGAGGTTTACTAAACATCGTATCAGTAGGAAATAATAATATATTTTTAACAGGTAATCCTAGTAAAACATTTTTTAAAACAACTTATGCAAAATATAGCAATTTTGGTTTGCAAAAATTTCGTATTGATTATGACGGTTTAAGAGAACTTAGATTAACAGATGATTCAGTATTTACGTTTAAAATACCACGTTATGCTGAATTATTAATGGATACATATTTGGTTGTAAATTTACCGAACATTTGGAGCCCAGTGTATCATCCTTGTCAAGAGACAAATTATAATTGGATACCTTATGAGTTTAAATGGATTAACAAATTAGGAATAAATATGATTAAAGAAATAACAATAACGTGTGGTTCTCTCACTTTACAAAAATATACAGGTAAATATTTGGATGCAATGGTAGAACGTGATTTTTCACAAGAGAAGAAAGAATTATTCAATAAAATGACAGGTAATGTTTGTGAACTAAATGACCCGGGAAATTCATATAATCGTTTTGATGTTTATCCTAATGCAACGTGGGATCCAACAGGTATAGGCGCAGAACCTTCTATACGTGGACGTACTCTTTATATACCTATAAATACTTGGTTTACATTAAATGCAAACTGTGCCTTTCCTTTAATATCGTTACAATATAATGAATTAGTTGTAACAGTAACAATGCGACCTATACAGGAATTATTTACAATTCGTGATGTATTTGATAATCAATATGATAATCCTTATGTTCAACCTGATTTTACCCGTCCTCAATTCCAGATGTATCGTTATTTACAAACACCTCCTGCGCTAGATATTTCTCCATTGAATTATTCGACAACTATACAAACGTGGAATGCGGACGTACATTTATTGTCAACTTATTGTTTTTTGTCAAAGGATGAAGCAGCGCATTTTGCTCTAGAAGATCAGCTTTATTTAGTAAAAGATGTGTTTGACTATACATTTTATAACATAACAGGTACATCAAAACAGCGTATTTATTCGAACGGAATGGTAGCAAATTGGATGTGGTATTTACAAAGAGATGATGCATATTTACGAAATGAGTGGACCAACTATACGAATTGGCCTTATGACTTTTTGCCAACAAATATTACTTTAGCTACTATGAATGACCCAGGAATAATGATAAAAAATTTTAATAATTCGGGGAGAGATGTTAGTTTTAGTTTGGCAGTAAGTCCTAATGGAGAATTAACCACTGGGTTTAACGTAACTGGATCATTCCATCCAGAAAACCAAAAAGAGATTTTGAATACAATGGCGATTGTTTTTAATGGCGAATATCGTGAAAATGTTCTAGAAAGTGGAATTTATAATTATGTGGAAAAATATACGAGAACTAAGGGTTCTGCAGTAGAAGGGTTATATTGTTATAATTTTGGATTAAATACGAGTCCATTTGAAACACAACCATCGGGGGCAATCAATATGAGTAATTTTAAAACAATTGAACTAGAAATTTCGACGTATAGACCACCATTTGATTTATCAAATTCAAGTTTTGATGTAATATGCGATGTTTGTGGAAATCCTTTAGGTGTTAGGAAAACAAATTTTAAACTATATAATTACAATTATAATATGTATTTATTTGAAGAACGATATAATATATTAACATTTATAGGTGGTAATTGTGGTATGATGTATTCTCGTTAGCCCCCTTATAGTTTTAGTGGTATATAATATACATAAATATGGAAGAAGATAATTTTCAAACATTAAATATCAAATATAAAATAAAAAAAATAAAAAATAAGAAACGTAATATACAGAACATTGAACCATTTGAAACATTAAGTAATGTTGTTTCACGAGATAATAATAAAAAAGAGGATATAAAGGAAGGTTTTAAAGAAGGTTTTAAAGAAGGTCAACAAAATATTACAGATAACGATTATGAAGGCCTAGATGATGTGATTAGCCAAGCAGATAATGAAGAAAGTATAATAGCTCATGCATTAACAGATATTATTAACCGAATATATATAGGTTTAATTACATTTAATTGTTTAATAGCTTTTTCTATTGCTAACAGTACGAGAAAAAGTGCAGATTGCGGTGGCGATGTTCCGTATATTGTTGAATATACTGACCCTAAAACTGGTAAAACAAAAAAAAAGGTATTAATAGATGCGGATTATATAACTTCTATTATAGAAATAGATTATGGAACAATTAAGTACGGTCAAGTAGTAAATACGGAACCTATTACAGGCGGTAATGAAAATTTAGATAATGGGTTAATAAGTGATGCAAATGCGGTTTACAGATACGTATGTCTAATTGAGGCGGTTATTGCTACATTTTTATTTACATTTGTTTGGTTTTACATAATATTTTACTCTTATTCAAATGGTATAAAAAATGATACCTTTTTTAATATTTTTAATCGTGAAGAACTGCGAAAAAGTGAGAATGTTTTTGTAAAAATACTTTTCTTTTGTCTCGAGTTTGGCATTGCAACTTTTGAAGATATAAGATGGGCAGTTGAAAAGAAATTCCCAGAATATGCACTTAATATGAATCGCCCTTTTTGTTTTTTGTTATTGTTTTTAATTATTCTTGATATAAATCATAAGTATTTATCATATTTGAAAGATTTGTTAATTGATATAATAAACGTAAATTACAAAAATTTCTTTGTTGTTATTTTATATTTGATTGTTATTTATGAGTTGCTTGGCGCTTGGATTATTGGAAGTTTAAAAGATGCAAAAAAAGCAAATTCAGAAAATCCTTTAGATCAGGCATCTTTATTAATGGGTGCTGCAGTAAAGATAATGCCGTTATATTTAAATCCATTTTCTGCTATTCCTATTGCTATTTACAAATGTATAAAAGAATTATTTCGCATAATTATAGCATTAGTGTTTTCTGTTCCTGTCGGGGCATTATTATGTGTTTCTTATTTTTTATATTTATCGTTAATTTTTCCATTAAAAAATATAGTTTTCAAAAAAGATTTTGTTGAAAATATTTATAATTATATTCGTTCTGATGGCGCATTTTCTAATAAAGATCCTTGTAATATACCAACGACGTGGATTGAAAAATTTTCTGAAAATATGCAGAATTTCTTTTCTTATTTATGTATAACTATTTTTAATGTAATACCTTATTTAGTTCCGATAATATTTGCAGCTTATTTTATTCGAATTCATTTGTTAGAAGAAATAGATTGTTCGGGAACAAAAACATTTTTGCAATTTTTTACTTTTTTTATTCTAGCATTAGGAATATTAGGACTAGCTTATCATTTTAAAGGAATATTAAAAGCTTTGTTAGGAGAAGGACTTTCAGTCTTTAATATATTAATAACTCCAAATATGGATTTAACTTTAAGTTTGATGTCATTATTAATTAAAATTATACCAATTGTTTTATTGTTAATGCTATTTATTTTTGTTATATTCTCCATAAAAGCTATTTATAAGCTTATTAAAGAAAAAGTTAGTGAAGCTAAAACAAAAACCGAAGAAAAAGCGGGTGATATCCAACAACAAGCTACTTCTGAAGGAAATTCGTAGCTGGCTTCGCCAGCAGAGAATTTCCTAGATCCTACATAGATTTTTCCGTAGGAAAAATCGACGGAGGATAATACACCAAGTACATAATTTTATACATATAATATAATAGTATATGCATAAATATAAAACTAGAAAACATCGACCCAATAAAAGTAAATATGGTTCTAAAATTTGTAATGAAAGTATGACATTTCAAGAATGTGAATTAGCTATTTTAAGAAATGCTGTAGATGAATCAGATGAATTAAGAGGTCGAAAAGTTAGTAATAATGAAGATGTTCAACGTATGCTTAAAATTGTAGAAGAATTTATTATTGATAAGAAGTTGATGTTATACGGAGGTACAGCTATTAATAATATTTTGCCAAAATATGCGCAATTTTATAACCGTGATATTGAAGTTCCTGATTACGATTTTTATTCTCCAGATGCATTAACACACGCAAAAGAATTAGCGGATATATTTTATAAAGAAGGATACATAGAAGTAGAAGCAAAAGCAGGGATACATATGGGAACATTCAAAGTATTTGTGAATTTTATTCCTATTGCGGATATTACACAAATGCACGAGCAATTGTACAAGGTATTAATAAAAGAATCGATTATAATTTCACAAGTTCATTATACTCCACCCAACTATTTACGTATGTCTATGTATTTAGAATTATCGCGTCCAAATGGCGATGTTTCTAGATGGGAAAAGATTTTTAAAAGGTTGTCATTATTAAATGAGCATTACCCACTCGTAGTAGATAAAAACTGTTCTGCGATAAATTTTCATAAAAATAAAGGTACTGAAGGGTTTTCGGAGCCATTTCGTGGCATAGAAAACCCTAGATCTTCCTTAGATGTAACCAAGCGAAGCTTGGTGAAATCGACAGAAGATAGTTCTAGAAATATAGATAATACGAGCGAAATTGATATAACAAAGGTTGTAGAACAAAGTGTAGAACCGTATGAAAAGAACGAAGAACTCTATATTGAAACCCGAGAATGTTTTATAAATCAAGGTGTTGTATTTTTTGGAGGTTATGCATCTAGTTTGTATGCAAGATATATGCCGAAAGAAAAACAGATATTATTACGTAAATATCCAGATTTCGATGTTCTCTCAGACGAACCTGATAAATGTGCAATTATATTGAAAGAATATTTAACTCGATTAAAATTTAAAAAGATTAAAATAATAAACCACGATGAAATTGGGGAAATTATACCGTATCATATAGAGATAAGGGTTGAAAATAAGACAATTGCATTTATATACAAACCGATTGCGTGTCATAGTTATAATAAAATTTATATCAAGAACAAGGAAATAAATATAGCGACGATTGATACTATTTTAACATTTTATTTAAGTTTTTGGTATGCTAATTTAGAATATTATAATAAAGATAGATTACTATGCTTAGCGAAATTTTTATTTCAACTCGAAGAGCATAATAGATTAGGACAAAAAGGAATTTTAAAACGTTTTTCTATAAATTGTTATGGAAAACAAATGTCTTTAGAAGAAATACGTTCTCAAAAGGCTGAAAAATACCGCGAATTGGTAATAAATCGAAAAAGCAAAGAATATGAGATGTGGTTTTTAAAATATTCACCACATAATAAAAAAAGTAAAAAAGAGATAACTAATGAGGATATAAAGAAAAGTATGGAAATAATAGAAAAGAGAGAAGAGGAAGAGGAAGAAAGTCCTGTAAAACGTGAAAGAAATTTTATTGAACGATTTATAGGTTCTCCTAAGAAGAATAAAAAACATCCAGGATCTTCTTCAAAAAATCCATTATTAAAATTTTTTCGTAAAGATTCTACAACAAGAAAGAATAGATCGAGTGAATTTTTGTTCTAAATTGGGGGAACCTACGTCTAGCTTCGCTAACCCCCCTAAGGGTGCCAGAGGCGCCCAAGGTTGAGGGCCTTCGGCCCTCTGACCCTAAGACCCCCTCCCTCAATTATGTTTACTTATTATCATCCGTCGATATCGCCCGTAGGGCTATATCTATGGATGATCTAGGGTTTTCTATGCCTAACGGCTCCGAAAACCCTTCAGATAACATAATTATGTTTACTTGTTCCAGTTTCTAAGGGAAGGGGTCGCAGGGGTCAGAGAACCCTCCGCGGAGCGTGGGTTCTCAACCTTGATCAACAAAGCTGATCTTAGGAAACCTACGGTTTCCCCTGCTCCGTAGGTTCCCTGCATAAATGATTTAGAGATAAATTATGTTATTGTATTATAGAATGGAAATAATAAATGAAAAGGAAAATAATAATAAGTGTTTATTTTCTTGTTCGAAATGTAAATATAACACAAAACAAGAAAAAAATTACGAGAAACATTTATTAACAGCAAAACATAATAAAAATTGCTGTATTACAGAAAGTCTTAGCGAAACATTAGCAGAGTCTTATAAAGATTTATATGAAAATGAGTGTAAGAAAACAGAGAACCTTGAAAAAGAAATGGACGAATTAAGAGGCAAAAATAGTATGCTTATTACAAAGTTAATAGATTTAACAGAAAAATGTTATAATTTACAAAATGATAAAAGTAAAGTTACAAATACTGTTACTAACAATACAGTTAATAATAATCAAACGTATAATATAAATATTTATATTAACCAAGGATTGATGGAAATACAAGGTAGTGTAATAAATCCGGATACTAATTCTACCATAGAATTTACAAAAACCGTACCATTAGACAATGAAAAATTGGTAAGAATGGAATTATGTGACTCTATGGATTTTTTCAAAAACTTATAAAGCAGGGTCAGAGAGCCCGTAGGGCTCTCAACCTTGGGCGCCGCAGGCGCCCTTAGGAACCTACGTCTAAAAACGCGAAGCGTTTTTAACCCCTCAATCGCCCTTTGGGCGATCCAGGTTGAGGGCCTTCGGCCCTCTGACCCTGCGACCCCTCCCTTAACCTCTATTCTGGGATAAGGTACCGCCTTATTCTCAGTTATTTGGTTAGGAATCGACTAGTGCGATTCATCAATTAAATAATCCCAGAATAGAGGTTAATTATATTATCTTATAGGTAATATAATTATTTATTACACCTTTTTACATTTCAAACGCCGATTTTCACGGCAAAAAAATACAAAAAGGAATAAAATCAATAGTAGGAATTTCACCTACGATGGTCTTACTTTTTCCACTTCTTTTTTACCAGAAGTGGTGAAAGACGAAATTTGAAATACAGGTGGTCTAAATTGCTTCTCCACCCAGCATCTCGTAATATGCCTGATATTTACAGCAGAATTCACATCTCGGGTTCTAAATACGGTATGTTTGTTTTCGCAACTCACGCAGTTAGAACACATCAAAAGACGGAACACTTCCTTGTTTTCTTTGTCTCGGTAATATTTGAGGTCTTGGAGACACCCACAACATTTTTTACTGGTATTACATTCATTGATGGTAATGGTATCATATTTTTTATGGATTAGTTTTATCAATCCTTTGTTCATCGTTGGCATAAAATGTTTCATCTGGGTGCTTCTTGACCAGTTACCGTAACCAATTAATAAATTCTCTCCAAAAGTTTCCTTGATTTTGTTCAGGAAGGTATCTATGGATTTCTTACAATAACTATACGCACCTAACAGCCAAATACTCATATACAAAGCTGTTCTAAGCGTTTTCCTACAAACTTTATGTATATCCTGTTTCCCTATAACATTCACAAATATCACAAGACAAATTCATTCCCATTCCTTTTTTACATTTGTAACACGATAAATATTGTGAATCATTCATACGTAACCAGAAGTTCTCTAATTTGTCTAATCCATTTTCAGTATTATATTTATTTAGATTTTCTAATCCAACACAGCATTCGATTAGTCCATATCTACATACGGGACATGGTATCGCATTCGTATATTCTAATGTCAAGTTACGTATTTGTCTGTAATTATAATTTTTCATTACACATTTACGATGAAATGGATGTCCACATGGAGTTAACCAAGCAGTTGTTTTTGATATTATAGGATCCAAACAAATAGAACATATTTCACCAAAACCTATATAACATTTTTTGTTTATTGATAGTTTTTCACCACAAAAAAATCCACACTTTGCTATTATTGTTGGAGAAACTGATAAATAATTGCTACAATAACAATTATTATCATATTTATGTGGACATATTTTTAGATCTTTGCATTTATGGTCATAAATAGTTCTCCCATATACTGACCATGTTAAATTATCATCCATTGTAATATTCAAGAGTATAAAATAATATATAGAAAATAGATGTTATGTTGTTTCAGATGGATAAAATAAACACTGTTCGAATGACGAATGTAGAAGGTTGTAAAACTATACAAGATGTTCATGCCTTTATTATCAAACATTTGAAAAATCGTTGTAATCAACCTAGTGAAATGATTCAAGACGAAGAATGGACAATCGTTTCTGGTTTCCGTATAGATTTACATTGTCATAATGTTTATGTAAATAATTCTACAAACGAATATGCTGTCCATGATAGTGCTGTTAATCTATACGAACACCACAATATAGGATTTCCGAACTTTGGACGTTATAACACTTATTCGGATATGAGGATAGGTTTTGTGAATAAATATGCAGAACTGTGGCAAATTGGTCAGGGGGCTGAAAGCCTCCAACTACTAACTTCGAAGGTGGCTTCGCTACCGGAGAAGTTTGAATTTGAAACAGAATATGGAACAGGTTATAAGTGAAATACCAAGTGAAAAATACGAAAATATATTCAAAGGAGCATATGAACGACCGGAAAAATATGTAGAAAAGAACAAAACCCGTAAAATAAGAAAATTTTACAAGTAATTATTCATATAACTCATATATGAATAATCGGCATTTGAAATGTAAAAAGGTGTAAAATAAACCCTTCTATAAAGGGAGGGGTCGCAGGGTCCGAGCCCCGTAGGGGCTCAACCTGGATCGCCCGAAGGGCGATTGAGGGGTTAAAAACGCTTCGCGTTTTTAGACGTAGGTTCCTAAGGGCGCCTGCGGCGCCCAAGGTTGAGAGCCCTACGGGCTCTCTGACCCTGCTTTGTAAATTAGATTTGTAATCAGAATTATTACAAATCTAATAAAATATGACACCATATATGCTTTAGTAAGAATTTTATAATGATATTATATAGTTATTAACTATGCCAAAAGATAGGAAACGTTACAGTCGTGACAAAAAGGATCGATATGGTGATTACAAGAAATGGTATAAAGGTGGGGATAAGAGAACTCGTAGGGATGATCGTAAAGATGATCGTAGACGTAAAGGAGGTAGACGTACAAAACGTAAGTATTAGACGTATAGTCTGGCAGGGTCAGAGAGCCCTGCTCTAAAATTCGCTTAATAATGTTGTTGTTTTCATTATTGAGTAATAAGCGCTTCCAAATAATATACTTTTAAAAATTAATCCATTAAAATTAAAGTGTCCATCCGAGTTATAAATAGACAAAAATGCAAAACGTTTAAAAAATAGGTTTACTAAAGGAAGTTGAAAAAAGAAAAATAATATAGTGAGAAAAACAGGTGTTTGTAATTCGTTAAATAAAATATCAATCTTCTTTTCACGTCGATTCTTGTTTTCATATTCTTTCAAATTACGATCAGTTAAATCTTCGTGTCTTCTTACATAATCCTCTTCAAATCTTACTTTGGGTATATAATTGGCTCTAGCTTCTTCATCTTGACTATGTTCTGTAGTATCTCTAGGAATATCCCTAGAAGGGAGTCGTTGTCTTTGCATTTGCAATAATTGTTCTTCAGAAAAATAGGGCATTTGAGAATTAGGTGCTTCGGGCTGTTGAGGATGAGGCATAATAGGATTTTGAGCAGAAATCCCATAAGGATTGGGATGAACGTTAATAGGGACATACCCCGATGGATTACCAGGATTCATTTGCTGTACAGGTGGCGTTGGTAAACTGGGACTATACACATTACTTTGATCTGGAAGGTCAGAAATTCTTGTAATACTGTCCATTATTGTTTATCTAAAGAATTTTTTTTAAAAATAATAACCTAAGCAATTTTAGGTTCTCCTACATTAATAACACGCTTGGCTGGATCACAATTAGCTGGTTTCATTTTATAACTATAACATTTTTCGCCATATTGGTAAATTTTGCCGTCGATTTCACTCAATACAGGTCCATTAAACATAATACAATTTTTATCTTTACAAACTTTATTAAATAGCGTAGCTAAACCCAATCCAAGCAAGGCCGAAATGACAATACGACCTGTTTCAGAATTAACTAATTTTTTTAAATTAGGTTGATGAAACATTTATTTATATACACCCTTGAATATATAAAATGGTACGATATTATATTCCATAAAAACATAAAAAATTGAATGTTTTTTTATGTTTATAAGTTTAATTATAATATACAAGATGATTCCATTTGTAAAAAATTCTTCATCTTCCGTCGAGTTATTACCTAAACCTACAGTCGAAACACAAAAATCAAGTGAATGGACAGTTAATAACAGTTCGACATCAGAATTTGTAAATATACACCAGGTAACAATTACGTCGTCGAATCAAAATGAAGAAAAATATTCGGATGAAAATAAATTAATATTACAAAATATAGAGAATTTGATGCGAGAACGTAATAATGCACAATTATTACGGCAACAAAGAGAACGCGAACAAGAAGAATTTTCAGTTACATCTAAGGATGATCTAGGTTTTACGGCACCTTCGGAAAGAGACCCCATAGGGGTCTCTACCCTTGTGGTGCCTGACTCGCAACTTGCACCCGAAGGGTGCGGAGTGCCCGTAAAACCTTCACAAACAATAAAGGGAGAATTCAATGAAGAAATATTAGAACCAGTTGACATTCCTTCGGTTCCTGATTTGTCATTTCTAAGTATTTCAGATAGATATATGATTGGATCTGCTTATAATGTTGTAAATAGATTAGAAAGATGGGATTATATTCGACGTTATAGTCCAAGTAATACTACTGGATATATATTTGATCGGGATCCGATTACTCAAGAAATAATGAATGAAATACAAAAAGATTACGGTGGTCATTCAGGTTGTTCAATAGCAATTACTATGCGTAATATTCAATATATTGCAGAAAATGGTTTTGAAGATTATAAACAGAGTCGCATTTTCCGTTGATTTCATCATTATCTGAAGGTTTTTCGGAGCCGCAAAAATTAGCTTTGCATAGGAATAGTAGTAATTTTACTGGTATCTGCAGGACATTTTACTTCTGATTGTTGAAAAGAAAAGCAAGTATCGGTTTTGTCTTTATATTGAACAACATCAATATTTTCAGGAGTAGGATAAACATAAATTTGACGCATATCAGGTGCAGTCATATAAACAGCAAAAAGTCCAAACGCTAAACTGACTAAAAATATTTTGAAATTAATGTATTTAAACAAACCCATTTTTTATTTTACATTATAGACAGATTATTTTTTCCCCTTCTTTTTCTTCTTATTAGTGGATGTCTTTTCATTTGGCATATTTTTCTTAGCTTCTTCCTCCGCAATTTCCTTTAATAAATCCGGATGGATAAAGGATTTTTCTTGGGCATCTTCACCATCCAATTTAAATACCAAATTATTTGCACCTTTTGACTCTAATGAATATTTGGCTAATAATTTTTCTTGTTCATCCAAACGTTTTTTCATATTAGCGAGTTCTTGGGCTTGGTCTAGTTCTTTTTGTTGTTTTTTTTGTTCAACTTTGGCACGCATACGATCTTTGGTAGATGTCATCTTTGTCATACGATCTAAAGCATTGGTGTCCATTTTCATATTTTTACCCATTGCTCCCATATTCTTGGCCATATTTTTAAACATTTCATTGAATTGATCGGTTCCACCCATTTCCTTCATTTTATTCATCATTTCACTAGCTTCTTTCATAAGCTCTTCTTTTGAAATTTCCCCGCTTTTCATCTTATTATCCAATTTACTTCCTACGGTTTTCATCATTTCCATTAGTTTTTTAGGATCTTTCATTAATTTTTTAATAACATCTTGGGGGTTTTGAACATCAGCTGCATCTTTACCTAGTAAATCAGAGAATTCTTCTGAGATTTCTTCTGCCATTTCTTTGGCTAATTTACCGATTTTTCCGTCAAACAGGGTCTTTAAATGTTCTTGAAGTTTACTTATGTCAGGCAACCCCATTTTTTGGAATGTTTTTTTCATTTCATCCTCTTCTTCGGGCTCAGATGTGGTTTCATCATCTTCGGGTTCGGGAGATGTTTCTTTTTGAGAAAAATTATCAAAATTATCCTCATACGATTCCCTATGGGGATCTTCTGAGGATCTCCATTTTGAGCCACCTGGCGGTTCTGCAAAATGTCCAAAATCCATCTTTTGAAAAAAATCATTGATACCTCCCATTACTTCGCTCATTTTGTCGTGAAGTTCTCCTTCTCCTAAATTTTCAAACATACCAGCAGCATCACCAAACATATTTTTATCTTTTACACCACCAACAATCGTAAACAAAACCAATTGGAGATATTTCCAGATGATTTTCTTGGTTTGTTCACTAACGTTCTCACAAGAATATAGCAGTTTAAAGCTGACATTAGGTAAAAAATCAACATTCGTATCATCATTGGGGTGGAAAATCTCCTCTTTCTGGTAAAGAATATCGAAAAATCGCTCAGGATATACTTTGACACAGAATTGAAAGAGTTCTGATAAATCTAGATCGGAAATCTCAGAAGTTCTCCATTTTTGCCATAAATAACTATATTCAGGGAAAGTAATCGACAAATCGTTGGTAAAATCATTGATAATACTTTTAAAGTTATCGGGTATAGCTATTTCTTCCATTAGTAATACAAATGAGTTACATTTTTTTAATTCATTTGTAACCTAATATAAAAAATGAAGAAAAAAACCTTGTTTGTATATAATTTATGGTGGGCATTTGGTTCTCATCTATTGCATATTAAATGGGCTAAAATACACGCTATTAAGAATGATTACGAATTTTTTTATCGATACAACGTGAACAGGATTTTTCCCGATAAAACCATTGAATATTATTTTGAACCTATTTCGACGATTGCCGAATCGGAACTAGAACCCGAAGATTTAGTTCAGTATTTATTGATTTGGAAAGAATTGGATCCTTGGGAACGCTACGCTTACAAACCCGACAATTTTGATACGGTAGAAGAGTTTCATCAATCAGTTCTCCAAGAGTTCTATCGACCTAATCAGCGTGTTAAACAAATCATTAATAATAATAAAATAATACAAACTGTCAGGGACATACGGCTTCGATCTCCGATATCCACCGTATGTCTAACCGACTTCGGATTGACATCCTCCGTCTCTGCGAAGCGTGAGACTAATAAAACCCCCTATATTGGTGTACATATTAGGTTAGGTGATAAGGTAAATGGACCAGATAAAGAGACTGAATATATTGATTTAAACGAATATATGAATCAATGTATAAAAATAAGAAATAGTACGGGTATCAACACAATTGTTATTTGTAGTGATACGAATGAAGCACTTGATATTATGAAAGGTTATAATGATCAATTGGTCGAATCAGGATATAGAGGATTTAATATGCTATGGAATGAAGATGAAAAAAGGTGTTCGAATCATTGGACTGATTCTGTTACTCATAGGGCAAATTGCAATACGATTAGCCCAGAGGAATTAGAAAAGGAATATATAACTTGTTTTATTAATTTTCAATTATTATTGGAAGCAGATATATTAGTAGGGAATTTTGATAGTGGATTTATATTAGCAGCTGTAGAATATCGTAACAATGGTAAAGATATCAATCTAAATGTTCAAAATCCTGCGAAATGGGGGATTGCGAATCGATCGGGGTGGTAACATCTAATGATAATTCTCTAAACGTATTGAGCATAGTTGGACTAGTAAAACAAGTGGTTGTACTTCTTTCTAATGTATAATTTTGGAAATCGTACGGATTATTGGTTGATCGAACGAGCCGTGGGATATCATCATAATTCACTGTTTCTGGTATAGACGATCCTACATTGTAAGATCTCTGTCTACCCTGCGAGGTTTGACGTGCGGTAGCATACATACCACTTGTTTCTCTTCCAAGATCTAAGGTTTTAATGGTAACATAAAGGTCTTCACATAACAAACTTAATAGTGAATCATCCAACAATTTATTGTCTCGCATATACTCTCGAATGTTTTTGAATACATCTCGCATTTCGATTTCTGAAGGTTTATCATCATATTTGTCTAAGGATGATAAGAATAACAATTCCTGCACTTTTTTACGATAAGCGTATTTGGTAAGATCTGTAGACATTAATTCGCCATTACTATCAATAAGATCTGGTAATGGTTCTCCAATGTCAATAATGGTATTACCACAGTTAACATATACTTCTACTGCTTCGGGATGGCGAGTTTTCAACTGATAAAACTTGTTAGATTCACTCGATAATACATTTTCGTATAAAACATTGGTCCATTCGTTCTTCTGATAATCGTACAATTCGCCATTGGAAATATGAAACTCTACTTCATAAAATACTCCACATAAAATATTATGAACTGCTTCAGCATAGACTAAGACAGAATTTTCCAAATTGTCTACAAAATAATATTCACAGTTTTTACATTTTGCAAATCGGCTCAGTGTCCTGGAATTGTGACCTTTACCAAATCCGATAAATATATTCGGTAGGGAAGTATTGATAAGATTGGCCAGTCCATCTGGACTAGTAATACCAATATTTGCTTCTCCATCTGTCATAAAGATATGAGCTAATTGACGATCAGGATAATCGATTTTTAATTTTTGTGTTACTGTTGTTGATGTTTCTAGTGCGATTTGAATGTTGGTGCTTTGTTCTGGTTTGAATTCTTTAATAAATTCTTGAATAAATACGACCGATCCTTTGTTTAAAAGTATATTATTAACAACTAGTTCGGAGATCACATTAAACGTATAAATAGTAACATATATTCGGGGGTCAAGACTTTCCAAATAAGTCAACATTTTTACTAATGTTTTTTGCATATATTCCATTTTTGTGATTCCGGTGCTATCTTTTTCTGACATTGAAAGAGTAGTATCTATCGTAAAGACAAAATGAAAGGGTCCTTCACGAATAGGGAGACTATGAATCGCAACAGTAAATAGTCCAAACTTCTCATCATCATCCACTACTTGATATGGTAATACATTTGGAGAACTATGTAGTTGAATATGACACTCTTTGATAGATTCCAATTTAGATTCAATAGATGCTTGCATTATTAAGTAATATACTTTTATTTCATTTTATTTTATAAAATCAATTTTTTATCTTACGAAATACCTTAACATATAGTAATAAGATGCCATTTTTAGAAGATATTGACAGGTTCTCTAATGATTTTAAAAATATAGTAATAATAATTAAAAATATTGAAATGAAGAAAAACCAGATTATAGAGAACCTAAAAAATGTAAAGAATCAGTATGGTGATATGGTCAAAAGTAATACGAAAAAAATATTTATTTTCTGTTTGGATTCATTTTTTTACCAATATAAAATAAATTCGGCCGAATTAGATCAAATCGAAAGTTCTCGGAAAATGGTAAATAACCGTATGTATTGTGAATATTATAAATTATTTGGAATTGTTTCTACTTACTTAAATAATTATAATTTAAATTATGAAAATAAACAGGAGTTTTTGAAATCCTGTCCTATTTACAAAGATTTAGAACCTACATTTGAATATAATATTGAGGAGATTGAGAACATTTATAGTAACGTAGTTTTGTTAATAACATATTTATATGAACAAACAATAAAAAATATAGCTGAAATTGAGGGATATGGCCAAACAAATCAGTCTGGGTTCTCCATATCTAATTTTGTAAATACATTGCGAAACGAAAATCTTATTTTACAAGGTCAAAATGATTTGTTTATAAATTATTTGTCGTTTTTTTTAGCCTCTCAACAAAAACAACATTCTCGTATTGATGAACGAATTACTAATTTTATGAATGTATTAGATATAAAAATTGATAATGGAGAACCTATTGTTCTCAAAGAATCTATTATTAATGGAGAACCTATTGTTCTCAAAGAATCTATTGATAATGGAGAACCTTCTGTTGTTATTGAAGGTTTTGCCAAGGAATCCCTACGGGATTCCAGGTTGGGTTCCTTCGGAACCCCGACAAAGCCGCTAGGCGGTGCAAAACCTAGATCATCCTTAGATGTAGTGCCCGCAGACGATCGAAGATCGGTGGACGTTTCGATACGCTGCGAAGCAGCTTCTCGAAACATAGATCCTTTCCTAGAATCGGCAACTATAGTTGCCGATTCGGAAAGGATGAAATCGACGGATGATGAACAAAATAATACTAGTCTAAGTCTCGATATGGCGTTTGAGTAATCTATTTTTACAAAGCATATAAAAATATATTGGTAAACAATTAGATGAATATGATAACACCACAAGAATATACAAGGAACATTGTTCATCAAATACCGGATATTGAGAATAATATATTAGAAGTTATGAAAACTAAATTAAAGGTCTATGATGAAAGACTCGTGAAATTAGAAGACAAGGTATTTGAAAAATTGGGGATGGGTAGCTGTGTATCTGATTGTTGTAAATTGATGGAAGTAGTTTGTTTATGGACATTGGTAATACTGTTATCTGTAAAAGTTTTTAATCAGTAGGTTTAGAGAAAAATTAAAAAATTATGTTAGCTTAAATGGTAACATAATTAAGGGAGGGGTCACAGGGGGGAACCGTAGGTTCCCTGTAGCATTATCTAAATATAATATAAAAAATGATGACACCCGTAAAACTCGAAGCAGAAGAGAACAGGAGCCAATCTCAATCTGTGGGGGTAGATTCTAATAGAAATGAAAAAAAAATAAATTGGTCTGAAGAGAATGAAACTATTTTAGTAGAATGGTGTGATATTGCTCAATGTTATAAATGGCTTTATACGCGTTCACATTCACTATATTCCAGTATGCACGCATGGTTTACTATTCCTACTATTATTCTTTCTACAATTAGTGGTACTGCTTCATTTGCTCAGGCAAGTCTTCCGATAGAATATCAGAGTTATGCAACATTAGGTATTGGCACTTTGAATATTTTGATTGGCATATGTGCTACCGTACAGCAATATTTAAAAATTTCAGAACTCAATGAATCACATAGGGTAAGTTCTATATCGTGGGATAAATTCGCACGTAACATTCGTATTGAACTAGCAAAATCACCGGACGAACGCAGTGATGCTGGATCATTTATAAAAATGTGTCGTCATGAATTTGATCGCCTGATGGAAACTAGTCCCCGTATACCCGATAAAACCATATCGGAATTTATCCATAAATTCAAGGGAAGTAATGAAGAAGAAAAAAATAGATTTAATGAATTAAAAAAACCTGATATATGTGATACTATTACAACTGTGAATGAAACCCGTCATAAATGGTATTTGGAAGAACGTAAAAAACAGGAAAAGCAAGAAAAATCTAAAAATAATGAGTATTTGGATCGTAAGTATTCGTTTGAAAGCATTAGTGATAATGAAGATATAAAAAACAAATTTTCTAATGTCATTATTTCACGATTAAAAGATATTCATCGTAAAAAATCAGAAGGAATAGAAATAGAAAATATTTTAAAAACCCAGGAAGAAATAGATAAAGAGAACCTCGAAAAACAAACTGTGGAAATAAATAAAAAAGATAAAGAAAATAAAGAAAAGGAGAACCGTTTTTCCAACATCCAACATTATATACAATCATTTTATGACATTTATGAACGTTATCCTATGAAAGAAGAGATTAGAGATAGTATGAAGAATGAAACTAGTATTTTTATTATAGATGAATTTTTAAAAAGTTATGATTCTAATACCTATACAGTCTAAACTTATCCGGTAGCTTCGCTACCTTCGAAGTTAGTAGTTGGAGGCTTTCAGCCCCCTGACTATCCTCCGTCGATTTTTTCTACGGAAAAATCTAGGGAGGATCTAGGAAATGCTCTGTTGGCGAAGCCAACTACGCATTTCCTTCAGATTTCTATAAAAGATAGGAGGGATCGGGTATACCAATAATTATTATTATCTGGTTCTCCAAAGTCCTCTGGTGGTCTAATTAAATTGTCATTCGTTGTCGGATTCCTTTCAGGAATCCTAGACAACGAATCTAGGTTTTGTGCCGCCTGCGGCTCTACAAAACCTCCAGTAAAAGCAACATAACGTTTTATAAATTCTATAGGTGTTTCACTTGGTAAAGGTATTTCTGAAAATAAATAGATATTTTTTAAAGTAGGATGGAGAACCTGTTCATTAATAATCGTATAATGTGGAACTTCTTGTTGCTCATAATATATATTTTTATATATACCACCTTCTTTTTTACATAAATAGAGAACCCTAGGTTGCTGTATATCATTACCTATTCTTGTTATTTCCCCATAGGGGTCGTCGTTTTGTGCCACCTGGCGGTTCTTCAAAACAACCAATATTTTATTATTAGTAAACAAATCGAGAACATTGGAAGAAAGATTTATGGTTCTTTTATTGATTATTTCATCAATTATAATAGGAAACAGGTTCTCTTTATCTCTTAAAATATCTTGTTTGATTTCTATAAAAATAAATATATTATTATTTATTTCTAAGAATCCTTTATAATTTTCTATAACAAATGGAGAACCTGTTTCATCTGTAAAAAATATACTAATTTGATCCAAAAATGCTTGATCAATATCTTCAGGTTCTCCTCCCCCCAATATTTCTTCAACAATAGGTTCTATTTTTTCTTCTTCCATTTCTTTTTCAATAAATGGTTCAAACAATTCTGGCGACAATTCTTTATGAGAAAATACATATTCATTATTTTCTTTTTTTACATAAAATTCTAAAAATGATTGTTGGAGAACCCTGTTCAATTTATACATACATAAATGAAGGATGTAAGGTACTTTGATATCCCTATCAAAACTAAATTCCCGGGTAAGCTCATCACCCTTTAAGTACTCTGGTTTGACTAGGTTCTCCACGATAGGTAATGTATCTTTTTTTATAACCTGTTCTGGTGTTTCTATTATTTGATCCACAAATTCAGGATCTTTTTGTGGAGCGTGGCTTACAGAAACACTCATAAATTTTTTTGTAATTGTTTTCCTTAAATTGTCGTACAAATATGACATCTATATAGATAATACTTATTTAAAAAAATATAAAGACTACTCACTCTAATAAGGTAAGAGATAGAACTACTAGTTTCTGTGTTTTAATATATACTTTGCTAAATATGCAGTACGAAGAAGATGATTTTCACCCCGCGTCGAACACCCTTGATTATGATGATGAATTGGGTACTTTGAGTGATGATATGGAAATGCAATATTATAATGAGCAATATGGTCCAGATGACGCACATTCAGAGACCATTACAGTTAATAGTCAAAAAAATAAATATAGAAAGATGTGGGATGATGCTAAGAATGTTGATAAGGGGTTCCATAAACTAAAAATACGTGTTAATAATAAATTGGTTGAAATTGATGTCTATTCTACTTCTAATACTCCTGGTAGAATGATTCGTGACGCCATTTCAGGACAAAAATATAATCAATATAAAGTTGGTTCATCGAGTGAACATTTGTTTTTTAAAATTCGTCTGGCAGGACAAAAATGTTTAGACTGTGAACCTCTTTATTTCGATACTCCAGAACAGTATGAACGTCATATGAAATGTGAAGTTTCTCAAGTAATTAAAGATAAATGGACGAAGAAATGTGCTGAGATTCAAAATATTGAGTACAATCAAGAAGATAATATTTCGGATTATGTCAGGGGAACCTACGTCTAGCTTCGCTAACCCCCCTGAGACCCCCTCCCTTAGACTATGAAACTAATACATATAATTATGTTAACTAATATGCTAACATAATTAAGGGAGGGGGGTCTCAGGGTCCGAGCCCCGCAGGGGCTCAACCTGGATCGCCCGAAGGGCGATTGAGGGGAACCTACGGTTCCCCTGAAAATTGAATTATAAATCTATAAAAATTTATAATCTATACAGACTCTAAATCCAAAAATGTTTTGGCGATTATTTGTAGCTGGTTTTGTTTTAAACAAGAATAATATTAGATATTATCCGACAATTAAAATGTCGGAAATGTCAATAGAT
>Ga0209777_10002677_pt1 | contig 23047 bp, 13 predicted proteins | sample FrelakmetHBP12HB_FD_187147 | JGI IMG/M metagenome (GOLD analysis project Ga0209777, IMG submission 187147) | Freshwater lake sediment microbial communities from the University of Notre Dame, USA, for methane emissions studies -HBP12 HB (SPAdes)... | ecosystem: Environmental > Aquatic >...
GTGTGTGACATAACAATCTTAGGTTGACCGTACACAGGAAATCAGCAAAATTATCCGTCAATTTTCGAGTAGATTTTCTAATGAGGCAACGATACCCTTTCGAGTAGAATTTTGATGAGGCAATGCGTTCCCTTGACTCTCTGCATTCTAAACAGTAGATTATCGAAGCAATCATAGTGGTCGGAATTGTGGACCGGTCGAGATTTCCTCGTGTTCACTGATCCAGGCCTGAGAACGTTTCCTATTGGTTGTGTCTTTCCCAAAACGCTCCCATCTCTCCATTCAGCGAACAGCCTGTAGGTCCGGTCGCTGACCGGACTCTACGCCCGCGTTGCCCAGAACGGGCTGCCTGATGGTCCGACCCTACACGCGTATGTGAAAATGATTTCTGTAAAATCTCGCAACACTAAATCACTATAATCAATCACTATCCTCATGGAGGATGTATGAGATACAATCTTTTGCTGCAAGCGTTGGCGGTTGGTCTGCTGGTGACGCTGCTGTATGTAACTCCCGCGCTCAGCCAGTGGTCCACTGTTTCCAACTTCAACAACGCGATATGCACGGCGACAGGTAATCAAACCTCTCCCACAATCGTTTCAGACGGCTCAGGCGGCGCCATCATTACATGGCAAGACCAGCGCAGCGGCTACATACACATCTATACCCAGCGCGTGAATGCTTCCGGCGCTGTGCAGTGGACGGCCAACGGTGTTGCCGTCTGCACGGCGACAGGCAATCAATATTCTCCCACTCTTATTTCAGACGGCTCGGGCGGTGCCATCATTACATGGCACGACCAGCGTAGCGGCAGCTATGACATTTATGCTCAACGCGTGAATGCTTCCGGCGCTCCGCAGTGGCCGGCTAATGGTGTTGCTATCTGCACGGCGACAAGCTATCAATATTATCCCACTCTCATTTCAGACGGCTCGGGCGGCGCCATCATTACATGGCAAGACTATCGCAGCAGCAGTAACTATGACATCTATGCTCAACGGGTGAACGCTTCCGGCGCTGTGCAGTGGACAGCCAACGGTGTTGTCATTGACACGGCAACAGGCGATCAACTGTATCCCAAGATCGTTTCAGACGGCTCCGGCGGCGCCATCATTACATGGCAAGACTATCGCAGCAGCAGTAACTATGACATCTATGCTCAACGGGTGAACGCTTCCGGCGCTGTGCAGTGGACGGCCAACGGTGTTGTCATTGATACGGCAACAGGCGATCAACTGTATCCCAAGATCGTTTCAGACGGCTCGGGCGGCGCCATCATTACATGGCATGACTCTCGCAACGGCAGCGCTGACATCTATGCCCAGCGCGTGAATGCTTTCGGCGTTGCGCAGTGGACGGCCGACGGTGTTGCCGTCTGCACAGCGACAAACGATCAGTATTTTCCCATGCCGGTTTCAGACAGCTCGGGCGGCGCCATCATTACATGGGAAGACCATCGCAACAACAACACTGACATCTATGCCCAGCACGTGAATGCTTCCGGCGTTGCGCAGTGGACGGCCGATGGTGTTGCCGTCTGCACAGTGACAGGCATTCAAACGAATCCCACAATCGTTTCCGACGGCTCGGGCGGCGCCATCATTACATGGGAGGACTATCGCAGCGGTAGTTACTATGACATCTATGCCCAGCATCTGATTTCTGCCGGTTATCTGCAATGGTCGGCCGACGGTGTTGCCGTCTGCACGTCGACAGGCGATCAACGGTTTCCCATTGCCGTTTCCGACGGCTCGGGCGGCGCCATCATTACATGGGAAGACTCTCGCAACGGCAGCAACATTGATATCTATGCTCAAAAAGTGGACGGCTTCGGTTATTTGGGGGACGCAGCGCCCCGCATAGTCGGAGTGAAAGATGTTATCAATGACCAGGGAGGTAACGTGACGGTGATGTGGAATCCGTCCTATCTCGACGTCTTCGCCAATGCAGGTGTAACTTCATACTCCATTTATCGGGGCGTAAAGCCGTCCGCAGCGAATCAATCGTATGCCGTTCTTGACGCGGGCAGATATTCCAAGTGGGAGAACTCCTCCGGGGGAAAGGAAAAAGCATATCTGAAACTTCCCTTGTCGCCCAACAGCACGGAAACGATCTACTGGGAGAACGTCGGTTCCGTGAATGCAGAAGGGCTCGAGGGGTATTCATACAATGTCAGCACGCCCTCCGATTCCGGACCACAGGGAGTTCCCCTGTATTATTTCATGGTTCGTGCAAAAAGTTACTTCTCTCCAATCATGTTCTGGGATTCGTTCCCGGACAGCGGTTATAGTGTCGACAACCTTCCTCCTCTCCCGGTTACAAATCCTGTAGCAAATCTAAAACAGGGTCCATCTGTTTCCGTCCACTGGAATCCGAATAGAGTCGATCCCGATGTCGGATACTACGAAGTTCATCGCTCTTCAATATCGAACTTCACGCCGGGGCCGGCTACCAAGATCGGTGCGACGAGAGACACTCTCATCGTAGACAATTCTCCTATCGCTAATGTTGAGAATTACTACAAGATTGTTACGTACGATATTCACGGCAATCCGAGCGTGCCGTCACCCGAGGCCTCGGTCCTTGTATCAGGTGTTAACGGCAAAGGGAACACCTTGCCGACAGAGTTTGCTCTGGAGCAAAATTATCCTAACCCGTTCAACCCCACGACAGTCATCAATTATGAACTGCCAAAAGCAGTGTACGTTCATCTGACAGTGTATGACATGTTGGGAAGAGAAGTCGCCACGCTTGTGAACGGAGCTCAGGAGGCGGGGGATAAATCGGTAGAATTCAGTGCGGGAAACCTACCGAGCGGCATTTACACCTACAGACTGACTGCGGGGACATTTGTCGAAGTGAAGAAGTCATTGCTACTCAAATGATCCCGCTCGATGTCAGATCGGGAATGGTGCTATTGGAATAACCTTCCCGATCCTCGTTATCACGCAAGCCGGCTCGTTCTCATCGCGGGTCGGCTTTCGTGTCTCAGACCGCTGATAGTCAAACTCCACCATAATCGATTCCGATACGTGATTCGAATGATGAAGATGATAAGAAATTGCAACCCACAGACCGCTGATACTTAATCTCTACCATAATCGATTCCGAACTATGATTTTGGGGATTACCATGATTAAGATAATCGAGGTAATCCTGTGAATCGAGCGAATCGTGGTGCAGACTTTTTTGCCCACCGCCCCTTCACTTCCGTGTGATAAACCGTTGAAACGGTTTATTTATGGATGGGCTTGATTTTTCCCACAGCTGAAGCTGTGGGTTATGTGGCTGTATTGCAGTTCGAGAGTGCTGCACCAACCACATGCCCATGACTTCAGTCATGGGTTTACTTTGAATGCCTAGGTTTCTTCGGCAACCGCTTCAGCGGTTTCAAGCTGCCGCGAGATCTGGGGGCCAAGGTTATCTTCACCTTTGTCCTTACTTCGGAGAAGGTAACCTTCTTCGAAGCCGTTGAAACGGATCTTCATCGTTTGGTTTCGTTGTCGTCTTTCCCCTGACTAAAGTGAGTGGATATGGGCGGAGTTCGCGATTTGATCTCCATCGGCTCAGTGTAGACGCTAACAGCCCCCCATTCGGCGTGGTCAGCAGGACGGGGAATGCCTGGCCGAATCGCTCGCTGAAATGCACGCCGCAGCGGACACCTGGTTGATTAGGATACCACCGGAATATATCCTATATTAGGTATGTGATTCTCTTCCTGCTGGTTTGAGATGACCTACTAACCTCCCCTCCACCATCACCTCCTGAGTCACAAAGAGTACATTTTTTCAGATTTACCTGATCACGTCGGAAAGAGAGGAATAATAATGCATCCCGTTAATTTGTTACCAGACGTGACTGAAAATGACCTTCGGAATGTGTGCGCAGGGTTCGGTCCCGATACATCACTAACATTTGAGGTTACTCCATGACTCAATTATCCGATCGGTGGCAGTTTTACAAAGACAAGCCCGGGCAGTGGCAGTGGCGGAAGTTCGAAGCCAACAGAGTCGTCGCTGTTTCCTATGATGGTTTCTACTCACGCCGGGAATGTGTCGACAATGCGAAGACGAGAGGCTACGTCGTCGCGGAACCTAAGGATTTGCTTTACGAACTTCATGTCTGACGGCCTGCAATTGCTGTACGCACTCCGGGAATAATTGTATCCTTTCAACCGAATGGACCGACCTACCCACGACTTCAGTCGTGGGCTATGAATAATCAAGACAGCGAACCAGAAACCGCTTCAGCGGTTTCACAATTTGAGCATCTCTGCGATCTCCCCGTCCGAATATCCAGATTTTTTTATCATCCGCGCGGACTCCTTAGCGAACGACCTTCCCTTCTCTTTTTCTGATTGTCGATTGTAGGTCCTTGTCATGGCTACATCAAACCCCCCATGATCCCCCTTCGAATGAAGGGGATGTCCCGACTTGTCGGGACAGGGGGCTAAGTTTACACACTCCTCACGGTTTGGTTGTTGTCTTTCCCCACGGCTGAAGCCGTGGGATCTGGATAAAGCCCTCAGACGCTTCGCCCGCCGGATCGGAAGCACGGGCACATCCAACCCCCGCTCCATTAAGTACATACAGACCTTAGTCGAATAGACTCTGGTAAGGGTTTCTGCTTTTTGGATCCTTAGAGGGAAGGGCTCAGGTTCTTGTGCACAACCTTCGCTCCATCGATACCGTTGAATTTTGTCGATGAAGCAATGCTGTATGCACCGATATTCTCGGTACATAGGTAATCGCCGACCTCCAGATTTCCGGGGAGTTCGACCGACAAGGAAACTTTGTCGAAACTGTCACAGGTCGGCCCTACGACCGCGCAGATTTCAGGTTCACCTTCCTTGAACGCGCTGAAGTTTGGAATCCAGTGATCGTACACAACACCGGAAAACGTGTGGTAGACGCCGTCATTAATATGATAGAACACCTTGCCGTCCCTTCGGGCTTTGCCGATGATCTCCGAGACCAGCACGGCGGCTGTCGCCACGATGAAACGTCCGGGTTCAGCGAGTATCTGGATATCGTCCGGGAAAAGACGCTTGAACTCGGAGTTCAGAAGCGCTCCGAGTTTCTCAAACTCCGGAACCTGCGGGTCATACGGAACCGGAAATCCACCGCCGATGTCCACAAGATTTAGGTTGTAGCCCTTCTTGCGGGCAGCGTTAAATATTGCGGAGGTAATAACAAGCGCTTCCGTATAATTGTTGAAGTTCGTGCACTGACTGCCGACATGAAAGCTGATGCCTTCGACGGTCAGCCCGACGTCAAACGCTTCCCGGATCAATTCCAGAGCTTCGGCCGGCTCCGCGCCAAATTTCGAGCTCATCTCCACTTGCGAACCCGTATCGGGAACCTTCAGGCGCAGGACCAATCCGGCCGTGTCGCAATACTCCTTGATCTTCTTCACCTCGACGCTATTATCGTAGGTGACAAGCGGCTTGTATTCCTTGATCCTGCGGAGCGTGGAACGGTCTTTGATGGTGTTCGAGAATATGATTTTGTCCCAGACGTAGTGCTTCTTGTCTTTTTTTTCAAAGTGCTTGATATGCTGGTACACCTGCATGAATTCACGGTACGATGCCACATCGAAACTTGATCCTTCGTTGAACAACGTTTCGACGATCTGCTGGTTGGAATTCGCCTTGACCGCGTAGTAACACTGAACCCGCGGCAGGTGTTTTTTGAATGTTCGGTAGTTCTCCCGTATCTTGTTGTGGTCGAGCACGAAAAGCGGAGTGCCGTTCCGCTCCACCAGTTCCAGAAGTTCTTCTGTCATATTCCGCTCTTTCTCTTTACTATGCCCCGGGTATTGTGCGTCCGCAAGTACCCATGACGGACACGACATCTCTTCAATGATCAGACGGGAAGCTTTTTCATAGAGGCCCGGAGTTCCGTGACTTCCTTGTTGTTCTTGAGATAGGACTCAATCAACTTTTCCCGCAGCTCCTCTCCCCGATCATACAGCCGCTTCAGCTTCTTGGGCTTCGTCGACCGCAGCACGTACGCCACCATGAGCGGGAAGGCCACCGTAACGTCTACGTACGCCGTCACCGTTTCATCAAGCTTGGTGGGGTCTAACTTGCCCCAGCTCGCGGCTTCGCTGGGGGGCGCGCCGGAGAGTCCTCCCGTGTCGGGCCGGGCATCGGTGACGTTGATGTCGTAATCCTGCCCCGCTTCGGGAATCATCAACACTTCCTGGATTTGCGGCTCGGTCTGCAGCATAAAATTCTTCGGACTCCCCCCGCCGATGAGGATGACTCCCGTCTTTCCCTTCTCATACTTCTTGGCATTCAGAATGATCGCGGTTGAATCGTTGACGTCGATGCTCGGATTGATCTTCAGCTTGAAGCGTTCCCGCAGGTTGGATGCCTCTGCAAGCAGCTCGAGCCCTGCCACGTTCATGCCGATGGTCGAATCCCCAGGCGAGGAGGTGAAGACCGGTATGCCATTTCGGTACGCCGCCGCTAATACGCTGACCTCGCCAAGATTATTCTTCCGCTCGTGTTCATTGATGACCTTGCCGAGATGGTAGTAGAATTCACGGGTTCCCATTTCCTTCTGGAACTCAGGCCGCAGCATGATCTTCCGAAGTCTCCGGTCCGTCTCCATGAGCACGTCCTCGTAGTCAAAAAGGATGTCGTAAATCCTTGTCACGCCCTTTTCGCGCAAGTCGGCATCGTCCACCGTATGACTGCCGCGAAACATCGGGAGGTTAAAAGCATAGTGGAGATCATGGTACATGTTGGCACCGGTGGCCGTGAGCCAATCCACAAACCCGTGGTTCATCAGCGGTACGATGGCCGAAGGGCCAAGGCCGGCCGGCGTCAGCGCACCGGCAATGCTCAACCCCACGGTGACATCGTCGGGCGAATATCTTTCGCGGAGCAACTGACAGGCAGCCCTGAGGCGCCCGCCATTATAGGCATCCATATTGTCGATTATCGCTACGATATCGCTTTCTTTGGTCAATGGACTGGGAAGAACCCGCTTTCCAGACAGATATTTTAATTTGCCCGGATGTTCTTTTTTCTGATGTTTCATGATCATTCCTTTTAGCGATTATAAGAGGTTATGCGGTATCTGCTGCAGTCGATGAAGTCGACAGGGGACCTAGATGTTGAATCCCCGGCTCATTTAAAAATTCCATTTCCGGAAAACCTCCTGCAAGAGGTACTCTTCACCAGCTCACATTGGTAAGCTTGCCAATGTCTTCTGTCGACCCGATGAATTTAGCAAACTTCTCGCGCATTGTCAACACCGAGACATCTCTGTAGGAAGGATTACAATAGCGAAACAAATCCTGAAAGTTGTGTTGATATTTGTGATCTGCATGCCGATGGGAGAGAGATGGTTGAATGATCTGAGGGAATCAATTACGCTCATCCTCACCATCATCCTTTTCTCCCGAAGCATAATTTACTTGAATACCGTGCGGAAGCAACAACACTCTCTCTTTTGAGGGGAGTCCACCTGCCGTGATTACAAGGCGCCTGAAGTGTAGACTGTTGGAACAAACCCCTTGTGCTTTCTCGTCTCCGCATAGGGGTCGGCAAACAATCCGGCTTTCACGAGCTCGCGATTGGTGATCCCAAAAATGAAATGCCAGATCATGGTAAATCCTTCCTCATACGGAACGCCGTTCAGCACTGGAGTCGTGGTACGCAATTCATTTTTTATCTCCTCATAGTGCGCCTTCAACCAGGACGTGATGATGCCGCGCCCGATCTTCTTCACCTGCCTGATCATCTCGCGGTCACGCTCGTCAAACACTGGGACGTTGAGGCGATAAGCGGTCTTCGTCTTGGTGACATACTCCATCCCGGAGAGCAGTGCGAGCCAGGTTGATACTTCTGCTTCAGAAAGTGACGCGATCTGGGCAATCTCGCGGACGGTGTGCTCGCTGTCCCGCAAGGCAAACATGACGCCGCCGAGCTGGTTGGCAGCGGCTGTGAACTTGTCCCGCTTCTTCCCCGGCGTCGAGGATTTCAGTATCCCCGGAAGACCCGCGTCAGGTGTCGACTCATCCAGCGACCAGAGGAAATCCGGAAATGCTTGTCGCGGCAGTGAGTAGTGATCGCCAAACGAAGTCAGGCGCACGTCATCAAACTGGTCGTTGCTGCTGCCCCAGTAAATCTTTTCACGGCTCATCGCCGATCGCTCTTCGGCGTAGGGAACGTAACGGCCGTCCGGCCGTTTGGATTCCGTCAGCCGGTAGTCCTCTTCAGCACAAATGGCGAGTCCGTCCCAATCGAGCGAAAAGCAGCCTACCACGATAAAGGCAACCGCCTTGAGGTCGACCCCGAGAGCAGAGTACGTTTGGAGAGCGTTCTCGATCTGCTGGCGTTTGGCAACGAAATCGGCGGCAAGCGACGGCGCGTAACGTTCACTGACATCACGCACCTTCTGGACATCGGTCGCCGTGAAGAGCGTGAAGCTCAGGGAGCAGCGACCGTGGCTGCGCTTGATCAACTTGAGATCCTCCAGATCGCCGCGCGAGACACCGGTGCCGTTGAGAACGGAATCGACGTACCCGACCTCGCGCGGCCCGGATGACAACTCGAGCAGAAGTCGCTGTACTTCCAGGCGCTCCATTGCTTTGCCGAAACTCGGCGAGTGGCCGCTCGAAGCCGATCCCACAATACTGTAATTCAGCAATCGCTCGTGCTGTGCCATCGCGTACACCGTGACGCACACAAGCATGACGATGAGCTTACCAAGAGCTTTTTTCATGAACCCCTCAATAAAATCTTTCCACGCACAACGACCATTCCGTGACGACTACCCTGGATAGCCCGATGCTGGTATTGGCTAGTCGGGAAAATCTACAGAAAAGACCGCTGATTGTCAACTTTGGGTGAGAAGCATGCCGAACCGTGATGCAAATGATGAGAAATAGCAAACGGACCGCTGATAGTCAGATTTCGAGATTGTCGACTCCGAATCATTATTGAAATGACGAAATAGGAATGATTCACTCAACGGTAAAGGCTCAACATGCTGAATCCCTACGGAATGAATTTCAGTCTGCTCATCTCAAATCGTCCATCGTCTGAGGACACGCTTCTGCACCTGTTCAAAGGACCCCTTTAGGGAGGGGCGACCGGCTGCTGACTTGACACTCCAGAATATATTTTGCACTATCCGTTAGGTGCGAACGACGAATGAATCTCCCCGCCGCAAGGGGCGGGGAATTAACCCCGTTGAGATTAAATAATATTAAATGATATACTGACGGCAGAAATACGGCAAAGGCCAAATCCTTAACGTATCCCGGAGAATTTTGCATTCCGTCGCCATCCGGGTGGCGAGTCTGGCCTGACGAGTTCGGGTCACCGATGAGCCTGTCCGCCAGAGTCTGAAGAATTCCGGCGAGCAACCGTATATTGACACTCTCGAAAATATTTTGTATGATGCAATATCAAAAAGCTCGCTCTGGCAATCACGCCATGAGCAGGGGCATATGTTCTTCCCCTCATTTCTTACTGGTTCTTTTAGGCTTGATACTGCTGACGTCGGGTCCCGCGAATGCGATTCTGTGCGAAACCGGTGTTTCCCTGACCATCGGGCCAACCCGGGTGAACCGCAGGGTTCTGACAATTCGGGCGTATACATTTTCTTGTTCTAACATTTGACGCATTGATTGCCGGCGGGATACCGTTTTCGCCGGCCGTACGACAGTCGCTCAATCTACAAATGGTAACAACGCCATGCGAGAAATGAGTGAGACTTAGGTATCGTGTTTAGAATTTCTGCCAAACATATCCTTAACCATCGTAATCCTAAGGAGGGAATTATGACCAAGAGTTATCGATGTATACTCTGTGCATCTCTTCTGGCAACGCTTTGCTGCCACCTGTCGCTCACCGCGCAAGTTCGCTACGCGGACAGTGTCATCGCTTTTAGCTCTCAATACTCGAGCACGAACTGGTCGGCGGAGCAGATTCTCGGACCGCCGGATACGTACCCGAGCTACGGCGACATCCGTACGGCGTGGTCGGCGGAAACCCCGGACGACCAGCGTGAGTTCATTGAACTGCACTACGCGAACCCCGCCCCGGTGCAATCGGTCGCGATTTACGAAATCTTCAATCCCGGCTCGGTGGACACGATTTACGTCAGGAATCCCGACACGGACCAGTGGCAGGTTGTATGGTCGGGCACCGCGGCACCATTGAGCTTTCCCGATTCACGGATTTTCATCGTAAACTTTGCGCCGACAGCCTTCAACGTCAGCGAACTCAGAATCGCGGTCAATTCACCGGCAGTCCCCGGGTGGAATGAATTCGATGCCGTGGGGATTTCTTCAGCGCCCATAGTTCTCAATTTGCCGGATCTCAAAGTGACGCAGGTTCAGGCGCCAACCGAGGCGTGGTCCGGACAAAATATCAGTGTTTCGTGGACAGTCAGGAACGGCGGTAGCAGTAGCACGGGCGCACTCCAGTGGACAGACCGGGTTTATCTTTCGCCGACCCCAACACTCGACCCTTCGGCGGCAACCCTGACGAAGAATCAGCAAAATGTTAGCGCGCTGGATGTCGGCGAAAGCTACACGGGCAGCACGAACATCACACTGCCGCAGGGGCTCAACGGCAACTACTATGTGTTTGTGTATACGAATGTCGACGACGTCGTAGCCGAATCGCTCAAGTCGAACAATCTGGGTAGAATCACTTCACCGATGCTGATGCATTTTTCGCCCCAGCCCGACCTGGCCGTGCTATCCTGGAACGTGCCGCGGATTGTATTCGCCAGCGATACAGTCAACGTCTCGTTCACGGTAAAAAACATCGGCCAGGCGGCAACGATCCCTGACAGCACCTGGACCGACCAGATTTTCCTATCCGCGGATACGCTGCTGGACATCACTAATGCTTCGTTCCTCACAAGTGTCTCCCACGACGCGGTTCTTCAACCGGACAGCAGCTACCGGATAACGACACCCGTTATTATTCCGCATGACCTGTCCGGGCCGTACTTCATGTATATCTTCGCCGACCGTCAGAACGATGTTTTCGAGAATTATCTCGAGACCAACAATATCAAACGGTCCGATTCGGTCACAATCGTTGCAGTCATGCCCGACCTTGCCGTAACATCCGTGTCCGTGCCCGCCGGCGCTGCCTCCGGGCAGAGTTTGCAGGTTGCATGGACCGTCCGGAACCAGGGGGCCGGAGTGACCTACGAAACATCCTGGGATGACCGCGTTTATTTCTCCTCCCTTCCCCAGTTCGATGGGGGTGAGGCAACTCAGGTAGGAACTTTCGCCCACGAAGGCGCCCTTGCACCCGACTCGGTGTACCATACTTCACATGCTATCGTGATTCCCAATGGAATTTCTGGGCCTTATTACTTCTACGTGAAAACCGATTGCAATAACGTCGTGTTTGAGGGTGAGGCGGCGGCCCACAGAGTTCATCGCAGTGATTCAACCGTAAGCATCTCGCTCTCTCCGTGGCCCGATCTTCGCGTTGTCTCTCTTCAGGTACCCTTGAGCGCGAGAGAAGGCCAGAGCGCCAGTCTGACGTGGAACGTCCAGAACGCCGGGACCGCTTCGACACCCAACACCATCTGGAATGATAAGATCTATATCTCAGCCGACACGGTGTTCAACGGTTCGGCGGTCTTTTTGGCAGACGTTCCCCATTCAACTCCCCTTCCCGCCCACGCGACGTACTCACAGAGGGCAACGGTGACTCTACCCTCTAACATATCGGGAAAAGCTTACTTTTTTGTGTGGACTGACGGAGACGATGTCGTTTATGAAAATACTGACGAATCAAACAATGTAACCCGAAGCGATTCGGTTATTGTACTGCCCTACCTCCCGGTGAACCTCACGGTGACCGCTTTCACGGTCCCGGATTCAGCCGTCAGCGGGCAGACAATTAATGCTCAGTGGAGTGTGAGCAATACCCTCTCCGGTCGCACGCTATCCGACACGTGGGAGGACGATCTGTACCTCTCCACCGATTCCGTTTTTAACGCGGATTCAGACATCGTCGTTGACCGCGAGACCCACGAGGGAACACTCGGCGCAGGGGAGAGTTATTCGCGGAACCTTCCATTGATTCTGCCGGACAGCATCTCCGGTCTCTACTACTGGTTCATCGTCGCCGACGCACAACATCAAACGGGCGACACGCTGTTTCGGGATAACATTCGGATTTCATCCAAACCGGAGGTCATTCGAATTCTCCCCCGGCCCGACTTGACTGTGACATCCGTCCGGATAGACGATTCGGTATACGCCGGCCAACCGGCAATGATACGATGGACCGTCAGAAATTCCGGCGCAGGTCCGGCACTCGCCGCCGATTGGTTCGATGCCGTTTACCTCTCAGGCAGTTCGCATCTCGACAAGTACGCGTTGAAACTGGACGTCGTGCAGCACAACGGTCCGCTCGATCCCCTGGCGACATATGCTGAAAGCGTGCAGGTCACCATTCCGATAGACATCTCAGGCGCGAATTATGTGCTTGTCCAGACAGACAGCCGTAACGATGTAGCCGAGACGAATGAGAACAATAATGTAGATAGCGCTGGCTCAGTCCTGCGACTGGCAGCGCCGAGCGACCTGGTGGTGACGGATGCTAGCTTCCCGGACAGCGCCGAACCCGGCGGCCTCATGACCGTGACGTACACCGTCAGGAACCAGGGCATCAATCCTGCGGTCGGATGCCTGACCGATGCCGTGTATGTTTCGTCGGATTCGGTATGGGATGCGACCGACCCATTGCTTGCAACCGCCTATAACTCGATCTCTCTTGCTCCCGGAGCGATATATCACAAATCACTCAAAGTGCGCTGCAGCAATTCGACCAAAGAAGATTTTCCCGGCTCCGCCGAAGGCGAGCTTCCCGGCATCACTCCTGGACCGTACCATGTGATCGTGCGGACGAACATCCTCGACAATATCCGCGAGACCAGCACGACCAACAATACGTTTGTTTCTTCCACCGTTATGCGGGTCGATGTCCCTATGCTCCAGAGGGACTCCGTCCACCAATCATCCATCCAGCAAGGCCAATCGAAGTTCTTCGCGGTCACCGCCGCAAGCGGTGAGGACATTCAGGTTGTATTGCATGGCGGTTCGCCGTACATGTTCCTGGAATTGTTCGCGCGGTATGCCGACCTCCCAAGCCGGGGAAATTACGACTATCTCTATCAGAACCAGAACTCGCCGGAACAGCAGGTAACGCTCTCCTCCACGCAGGCAGGAACGTACTACATCCTTGTCCATGGCGCGAGCCTCTCCGAGGACACAATGGCATTTTCAATCACCGCTAAGACAATGCAATTCCAGGCCGACAGTGTACACTCTTTTATCGGTGGAACCGGAGGAGAGGTCACCGTATCGATCCTCGGGGCGAAATTCAAACCGGGGGCGAAAGCTGAACTGCGACACTCCGGCATTCCGACAGCGGACGACAACTCCGATTTCCTTGTCAGCAGCACGCAGCTCAATGCCCGCTTTCCGACCACCGGATTGGCGACCGGCCTCTATGACGTAGCCGTGATCAACCCTGACCATCAGGAGGCGGTTTTGTCGGGCGGACTTCGGCTCGACCAGGGAGATCCGACGCAGATTCTTGTATCATTTGCCGGACCAAGCCGACTGAGAGTCAACTCGTTCGTTCCGCTGTATCTCGCGGTCACCAACCCAACAAACATCAACATACAGCGCGCGTTGATTTACCTGAAGGTCAGGCAGGAAATGAGGTTCTCCGTCGAAACCGACCGGACACTCTTCGATACATTGGCGGCGGTGAGTTCGGCCGACAGCCTTGTGGATGACGAGGGGAACAGGGTATTCTCCACCTATCTTTACAACCTTGCTCCGAAACATACAAAGCTCATCAGGATGCTTGTGGACCCCACGGTTCTGGGAAGATACATTTTCACCGCGGAGGTCTACGTCCTCGACCGGACGACGTTTGATTCACTGCTGGTGGTTACCGTCCGGGAAGGTATCCGGCAGGGTTGGTTACCACCCGGCGGCAGCATAAGCCCTGAGGCTTTTCACAAACCAGCCACGGCGCTGGGAACACTGGGTGGCTGTCCGTACGACGACGCCGGAGCCTGCGAGGCCTGGGATAACCGCCAACGCAACATGGATGTTGCCAACGACCTCGGCGGCGTTGCGACTGCCGGGGCGGAAGCATCCAACGCGATGTCGGCAAGCCCGGGGGCACTCTGGAAGCTGGGAAAATTCTTCAAGTCGCTGAATGACTTCTTCAACAAGTACAAGAACAGCTCAGGATACGCAGGAGACGGAGTGGCGTCGCTCGACCCGAACGACTTTATCGGTCCTGCCGGATCCGGAGATGACCGATGGGTTTCCCTGAACCAGGTTCTCCAGTATTCAATCCGGTTCGAGAATAGCCCCCAGAAGGCAACGGCTCCGGCTCAGACGGTCACCATTACGATGAACCTCGACACGACGGTCGACGCGAATAGCTTCCGGTTGATGAGTTTCGGATTCGCAGGGCTGAACTTCAGAGAAGCAGAGGGACGATCTTTCTACTCACAGCGGTTGGATTGTCGTGATTCGCTCGGCGTGTACGTAGATATGACGGCGGGAGTCGATGTTGCGCAGAACAGGGTTTTCTGGACGTTCAAGTCGACCGACCCGCTCACAGGAGCTCCTCCGGTTAGTGCTTTGGTCGGCATGCTCCCGGTGAATGACTCTCTCCACCACGGAGAGGGCTTTGTCAGCTACGCCATTCGTCCGAAGAGCACATCAAGGACAAGGGATATCATCTCGCCGAAAGCCACCATCGTCTTTGACATCAACGAGCCGATCGGTACTCCGCGTCTCTTTAACACCATCGATGCCGTTGTGCCGACAAGCAGCGTCCTGGCACTCCCAACGCAGACCAGCGAAGTCGCCATAAATGTCCGATGGAAAGGCGGCGACGACTCGACCGGATCGGGAATCCAGAACTACTCGGTGTACGTTTCGAAGAACGACAGTGCCTTCGTGCCGTGGCTGACGAACGTGACCGACACTACCGGCCAGTTCGTCGGAGTCGCGGGCGCGCACTATGCCTTCTTCAGCATCGCGACCGACAATGCCGGAAACATCGAGCCCACGAAATCAGCAAGTGAAGCCTCGGTTTTCATTACGGGTGCCCCGAATCATCACGACCAACTCCCGAAGGACTTCGCACTTGAGCAAAATTACCCGAATCCTTTCAACCCGTCAACAATCATCAATTATCAGCTGCCTGCGAACAGTCGCGTTACACTGAAAGTATACAACCTGCTGGGACAGGTGGTAAAGATACTGGCGGATGAAATGCAAAGTGCCGGCTATAAATCCGTACAATGGAATGCGAGGGGCATAGCGACCGGCGTCTACTTTTATCGTCTTGAGGCGGCAAGTGCGTCGGGACCAGCAAAGTCGTTTGTCAAGGTACGCAAAATGCTTCTCATAAAGTAACCTGCCGCACGGTTCGACCGTATATTTGTATTCCTGGTAGAAGCCCGGGCCTTCAGGTTCGGGCTTCATCATTACAGTGGGAGTGTCTCTTGTCCCACCGGCAACCTATCGCTTCAAAAGGTAGACCCGGATCGCGTGCGATCCGGGCTGTCTCTCCCCTTGATTCGCCAATCGAAGATTCTTACTGAACATTCAACCTCGAAGCAATCTGCTCAATCAATAGGAATAAATAGTTCAGGTCAAGGGGTTTGCAGATAAACTCATACACTCCGAGCCGCTTCGCCTCCATGCGCAGTTCAGGCGAATTGTGGCCGGTCACGACGATGACAGCAATGTTGTCATAGAGAGGATTTGTCCGGACGTTTCGAATGAATTCGAGTCCGTTCATTCCGGGGGACGAAAGGTCCGTAATAATAATATCGGGCATGAGAACAGGCATCATCTCGAGGAAATCCCGTTTATCATTGGAATAGGCTAACGCGACATAGCCCGCCTTCGTGAATTCATTCGAGAGGATTTCACAGAGCATCTCCTCATCATCCAATGTCGCAATCCATATGTTCGTATTGTCGACCATACGGCCTTCCATAAATTAGAAGCAAACAACATGCCGGGAGCTTTCGAGTGGATTTTCATCAATAGAAAGAGTAGCCAGCGGAAAAATGTACCGTTGGACGGTAGATATTTCCGGTCAAGGCGAAGGGTTACCATTACACCCTTGTAGATATTCCATGGGAAGGACGATGGGGATGTTCAACGTGCCTCGCGGCGAGAAATTTATTCGTAGATTCTCGCCGCCGCTCTCCCTTATCTACACCCTCCGGTGAGGCTGTCAAGAAAAGCAAGCCAATCCGTCATTGCCCCGAACTTACTTCGGACGGGACTTCAGGTCGGATCTGGACTGAAGCCACCTTGACAACTTTTAGATGTTGAAAGCAATGAAGGAAGAGGAGAAACTCCAGAGCGTTATCGATTCCGGGGTCGACATTGTTACGAAAGAGAATGTTGAAGAACATGCGATGAAGTGGAAGACGAGGGAGTTTTGAGGAGCAGAATCCAGTAGTCAGAAGCAAAAAGTTAGAAAACGGAAGGACATAGATTGAACAGGATTTTAACCCTCTCCCTCGGTCCCTCTCCCACGAGTGGGAGAGGGATGTCACGAAGTGACAGGGAGAGGGTTCCGGTGAAGCGCAAAAGCTCAATCCACAACGATCCGAATTGAGATCGACCTATCGGAAGGCATAAGGCGCTCCTCTGGAGACTCGCTCGAAGGTAATGGTTGGTCGATAATGAAAGAAGTAGGTGACGATGATGTTCTCCACCTGCTTTCATATTTCTCTTCTTGTTTGCTGCCAACGTTTAGATGCTGCCTAGATTATGTCAGCAAGACGAAGAAAATTACCGTCATCCCAATCCGCGGGAAATGCCGCCATGACGTTGTGATTTTTTGGACAGCCCGATGTCCCGGGACAGGGGGTTCTACTGCTGCGTGTCCCGCTTCTCCCACTCTTCTCGCGTGAGAGGCGTGATCGTTTCCAGCTTTCTTTCTGACAGACCCGTATTAACGTCGGCCAGTTCCTTGGCGGCCCAGGCATCGAAGTCCCTCGCGACGTCGTCTAGCTCGCGCGCGAGCGCGTCGGTGCGTTCCACCTGCGCCTGGGTCGGCTTGCCCTCGTATCCCATCACGGCTCCGTAGAGGTCGGAGAGGTACTCGCGAAGCCGCTCCTCGCCGGTAATCATACCGCCTTCTTTTGTGGCGACGATCTTCTTCCGGAACTCGTCGGCACGCAAGGACGCAGTCTGCAGACGCTGACCGAGCGGCTCGCCCACCGCCACTTTCGACGCACGGTCATCGAGTGCCGCCCGGACATTATTGATCCGATCCACGACGAACGTCATGTCGCCAAGCATGTTGTACAACTTCATGGAAAGGTTAAATTGTGCCTTGCGGTCCTCGAGCGTGTGTTTCGACCGCGGGTCGAGACCGACTGTTAACTTGGTTGTATAGACCTTTTTATCCTTCGTCATCTTCACGATGTACGTCCCGGGCAGGACTCGAGGGCCGACGCCGCCGCCGGCTGCCGTAGCAGCGGTCGGGACTTTCGGCGCCTTCAATCGCATCCCCCACGTCATGCGGCTGAGCCCACGGCGTTTGCTGCTGGGGAGCGTGCCCATCGACTTGCCGTTCTCATCGAAGACTTCAATCTTGAGGTCGCCAAAAATGTGGCGCTTCTTCTGATAGTAGGTGATCGTCGCGTCGTCGGTGGGATTGGGAGCGGAGAACGAAGCATCGCCGTTTGACCACCCGCCCCCCGCCGGAATGCGCTGTACGGGAGGATTCGTTTCAATGAACATCGCGTCCTGAGCGAGTGCCTCCGGCGTCAGCGCGCGGAGCGGCGTGATGTCGTCAATGATCCAGATCCCCCGGCCGTGCGTGGCAATGATGAGATCATTGTCGCGCGGGTGAATGGCCAGGTCGCACACGGCAACATTCGGGAAGTCACCTCCCTTGTACTGCGCCCATTGCTGGCCGCCGTCAAGAGAAACCCACAATCCAAGCTCGGTGCCGACAAACAAGAGATCCTTATTGACAAGATCCTCTTTGACGACATGTGCATAGCCGCGCAAAGGATTCCCCTCACTGAGTATCGACGTCCACGTCCGGCCGAAGTCCGTCGTTTTGTAGGCATACGGCCGCATGTCGCCGAACATGTGCAGGTCGAATGTCGCATACGCGGTGCCGTCGCTGAAATGGCCGGGGTCGACGGATGATACCCAGGCATTCTTGGGCAATCCCTGGATGTTGCCGACGACGTTCGTCCAATTCTTTCCACCGTCGCGCGTGACCTGAAGGTTGCCGTCGTCCGTTCCCACCCAGATGATGTTTGGATCCCTCGGGGATTCAGCGATCGCAAAGATGGTCGTGTGCATTTCAGCCGAGGAGTTATCCACCGTGACGCCGCCGGATTGTTCCTGTCTCTGCTTTTCGGGGTCGTTCGTCGTCAGGTCCGGTGAAATGCGTTCCCACGTCTGTCCCTGGTCGCGTGAGCGAAACAGGAACTGTGCGCCGATGTAGATGGTCCCTTTTTGCGTCGGGCTTACATGAATCGGTGTGTTCCAGTTGAATCGCAGTTGACCTTCCTTGTACTGCGGCAGCGGTTTGATGCTTCGGGTTTCATGCGTTTTTCGGTTGACCCGTCCGATCTCCCCACCCTGAGATTCAGCGTAGATGTAATCGGGGTCAGACGGATCGACAAACATCCAGAAGCCGTCGCCGCCGAACATGTTCTCCCACTGGCTATTGGCGATACCGCCCGGGTACTGTGAGACGCCGACCCAGGAGCTGTTGTCCTGAAGTCCGCCATAGACGTGATAGGGCATATCCATATCCACGCTGACGTGATAGAACTGCGAAATGGGCAGGTTGTCGGCTTTCCACCAATGGTTGCAGCCGTCGTAGGAGTACCAGAGGCCGCCGTCATCTCCCGTCATCACGTGGTCGGTATTGTCGGGGTCGACCCAGACATCGTGAAAGTCGCCGTGCGCACCGCCCGAAATGTAGCTGAAACTCTTGCCGCCGTCCGTGCTCATGATGAGCGGTCCATCGGTCTTATAGACCTTATTCTCGTTCTTCGGGTCGACGATCAGGTTGGCGAAGTAGAACGGTCGCCAGAGCATGTTCTGGCTCCGGTCGAGCGCCTGCCATGTCTGCCCGCCGTCGCCGGAGCGGTACAAGCCGTTCTTGGGCGCCTCTGCTTCGACAAACGCGTAGACAACGTTGGGTTTAGACGGAGCGACAGCCACAGCCAGCCGTCCCCACGGCTTTGAAGGAAGCCCCTGCGCGGTTTTTTCGTCGAGGTCGCTCCATGTAACTCCGCCGTCGGTTGTCTTGAAGAAGCCGCTTCCGCTGAAAGCGCCCGCGCTATCGCCGCCGGAACGGAACGTCCAGCCCTTCCTGCGGAAATCCCACATGCACGCGAAGAGCGTCTTCGGATTTTGACGGTCCATCGAAATCATTGCGCAACCTGTAGACGCGTTAGCTCCTTTAAGGATCTTCGTCCAAGTTATTCCTCCGTCGGTCGTTTTGTACAATCCACGTTCATCACCGTCACTCCACAACTTTCCCGTGACCGCGGCGTACACAGTGTTCGGGTCGGTAGGGTCGACGAGGATTTTGGCGATCCGTTCGGATTCCTTCAAGCCCAGGTTCGTCCAGTTATCGCCACCATCCGTCGATTTGTAGATACCGTCGCCGACCGAGACGCTATTGCGCGCCCACGTTTCTCCCGTTCCCACCCAGATCACTTTCGGATTCGTCGGGTCGATCGTCACGGCGCCGATAGACTGCACGGGCTGCTTGTCGAAAACCGGTTTGAACGTTGTGCCCCCATTGACCGATTTCCAGACACCGCCGCTTGCAGCCCCGACATAAATGGTGAGGCGCTGACCTTCGTGCACGGCGTCGAGGGCGGCGATGCGACCGCTCATGGCGGCCGAACCGATGTTTCGCGCCCCCAGGCCCGAGATCGTCTCCGGGTCGATCTTCACGGGGGATTTCTTTTCCTGCGCCGACACGCCGGCGGCCGCCGCAACGCAAAGTATGACTGCTGACAGCCATCGAGTAAATGTAATCTTCTTCATGTTGAGACCCTTTTCGTAGTGTGGACTTAGTGTTGAGTATTCGCTGGTGTTGCCGGTTTCGCGAAGTCGCTGTCATTGATCCTCACGTTGGCTTCGATCTTGTCGTAGGTAACCTTCCCCCGGTCCTGACTGCCCTTCACATTGGTTTCAACCGAGTGTGGCAGGTACCAGCCGTCGACTTCTTTGTAGTCGCCCAGCGTCATTTCGTACTCATGTTCCTCCCCGCGGATCATCCGTTTGATGTCGACTTTGATCGGGACGTGGTAGTCGGTGTCCATGTAGTACGTCCACGTGTCGCCGTTCACGAGCGCCACTTCAACCTTGAGAGCGTCCGTACCTTCGACCGGTTCTGTACCAAGGAACTTGACCTTGTTTCCCTTCTGTTCGTAATTCACGATAGGGCCGTCGAAGTCAGCGTCTTCGAGGATCTGCTTCATCTCTTCTTCGCCGAGAGACTCGGGATCCTTTTTGCCGCCCCATGGTTCGGTTTTCCATCCGGTCTTGCCGTCGTAGGCGTTGATGCCGGTCATTGCTTGCATCGTGAATTCTTCCCGCACCAGATTGGGGCGCTTGTTCTCCTGACGGATCTTCGCTTCGAACCCTCCGCCGCCGCTAAACTTCCCCGTCCGGACCAGCGTTTTTACGCTCCGGATCTTCTGCGCACCTCCGACGGTCTTAACATACTTATTGATAATCTCCTCAGCCGTTTGCGCCCTCAGGCATACGGCGAGGAGCAGAAAAGCAGCAACTTCCAGCAAAGCTCTACGCATGACGATTCTCCTTCATCTTATTGATTTGTGAGCGGCTCCTCTGATCTTTTTCGTCTATAGGAGGATGAAACAAATTAGGTATACGAGACGATTTGATTTTCGATTCAGACCTTCTAACAGCAGGTTTCTCAGGATTGAGCCCGAATCCGGGACACAGCGGGAACGATTGAATTTACCGATTCCGACAGGCATTGTCAACCGGGTGTGATTCAATACGCACGAAGAATCAAGGTTTCGGGCGAATGGTGAAGAAACCCGAAACAGGCTGTTAGTTCAGGCCGAAAGGCGTCGTTCACAAGGACATGCCTTCGAAGAAAATTGAAACTGAAACGGCCGCACCATTTCAACTACCGGCAGGAAGAATGCGCGCGAGGGCGATCCAATTGCATCTTTCCGGATCTTTTCCTACATTCTTCATCGTGATGAAAGTCCGGTCTAACCGTATCACAACATCATCGACTTCGTTCTTCTTTTTCCATCAACTATTCCTTAACGATTTATATCATTGAACAATGCGAGCACTTGTGCAATTTTATAACTCATCAGTCGGCAAGAAGGTCATCGCCGCGCTTACGGGGTTCTTTCTCGTCTCGTTTCTGGTGATTCATCTTTTCGGCAATCTTCTGCTTTTCCGGCATGATGGCGGGCAGGCCTTCGATACCTACGCAGAAATTCTTCCGCAAGTCGTCATCATCCGCATCATCGAGATAGCACTGTTCCTGATCTTACTTCTCCACATCTTCACCGGCGGGTATACGTGGTTCCTCAATCGGATGGCGCGCGGAAACGCGTATGAATTGCAGAAGAAGGGCGAAACGAGCGCGCTCACGTCCCGGACAATGTTTCTCAGCGGGAGCATTGTGTTCATTTTCCTCGTGATCCATCTGCGGCAGTTCTGGTTCACGTCGCGCTACCAGGCGGGGGAACATTTCTCGATGTTTGAAACCGTACGCTCGACCTTCTCGGACCCGATCTATGGCATCCTCTATCTTATCGCGATGTTTCTCCTTGGATTTCACTTGAAGCATGGTTTTCAATCGGCATTCCAGACGCTCGGGCTCCGGGACAAAGCATACGCGCCCTTCATTGACTGGGCCGGCGTGATTGTCTGGCTCTTGATTCCCCTCGGCTTCGCTTCAATGCCGCTTTATTTTCTCCTGTATCCTTGAACGAATTGGAATTTCACAATGACGCTTAATTCTAAAATACCCGACGGTCCCATCCAGCAGAAATGGGACAATCATCGTTTCAGCATAAAACTCGTCAACGCCGCGAATAAGCGCAAGTACACGATCATCGTCGTTGGCACCGGTCTGGCGGGCTCTTCTGCCGCTGCCTCTCTTGCAGAGCTGGGATACAATGTCATTTCCCTCTGCTACCATGAATCGCCGCGCCGGGCCCATAGTATCGCGGCTCAGGGTGGCATCAACGCACCGAAGAACTATAAGAACGACAGCGACAGCGTCTGGCGATTGTTCTACGACACGGTGAAGGGCGGCGACTACCGCGCCAGGGAAGCGAATGTCTACCGTCTTGCCCAGGTGAGCGGCAACATTATCGACCAGTGTGTCGCGCAGGGCGTGCCATTCGCGCGCGAATACGGGGGCTTGCTGGATAATCGCTCCTTCGGCGGAGCGCAGGTGTCGCGGACATTCTACGCGCGCGGCCAAACCGGCCAACAGCTTCTCCTCGGTGCGTACAGCGCTCTCTCGCGGCAGATTAAGTCGGGAAAAGTGACGTTCTACCCGCGCCGGGAGATGCTCGACCTCGTCCTTATCGACGGACAGGCAAGAGGAATCGTGGCCCGCAACCTTGAGACGGGTGCGCTTGAATCCTACGTCGCTGACGCGGTGATCCTCGCCACGGGCGGTTACGGCAATGCCTTTTACCTGGCGACGATGGCCAAATATTCCAACGCCACGGCCATCTGGAAAGCCCACAAGAAGGGAGCCTTCTTCGGAAATCCGTGCTTCACGCAAATCCATCCGACGTGCATTCCATTGTCGAGCGATTACCAGTCGAAACTGACGCTCATGAGCGAGAGCCTCCGCAACGACGGACGCATATGGGTTCCGAAGAAAGCAGGAGACAAGCGCAATCCCCGGGAGATCCCTGAAGAAGAACGGGATTACTACCTGGAGAGGATGTACCCTTCGTTTGGCAACCTCGTCCCGCGTAGTAATCCC
>Ga0209777_10002678_pt1 | contig 23042 bp, 21 predicted proteins | sample FrelakmetHBP12HB_FD_187147 | JGI IMG/M metagenome (GOLD analysis project Ga0209777, IMG submission 187147) | Freshwater lake sediment microbial communities from the University of Notre Dame, USA, for methane emissions studies -HBP12 HB (SPAdes)... | ecosystem: Environmental > Aquatic >...
TCGAGGCCTTGTACTACCCGCCCTCAGCCGCCGCTCAGAAGGCCGGCGAGACCCAGGTCTCGATCATTCCCTACACCGGGGCAACGCCCACTCCGACTCCCACCCCCACGCCCGCGGCCACACCGCCTCCGGTAGTGAACCTCGGCGACTTCGCCAGCGTTCAGGACAACCACGACGGCACGTTCACGTTCAAGTGGACCGCCTACGCTGGTCCGCTCTCGGTCGCGTACCTCATCAGCGGCACTACCGCGGCAAGCGGCAGCTTCGGCTACTTCGAAGATGGCCACTACTGGTCCGACTCGAACCCCAACGACCAGACGTGGACGGGGCCGATCGCGGCGGGCTCGTGGCGGATCAAAGTCGAGGCCATCTCAACGTCCACCGGCACGGTAATCAAGGCGGCCGAGACCAACGTCTACTTCGTCACCGTCCCGTAGAGTCGGCGCGCCGGGATCGTCGTGAGGAGCTGGTGTGCCGAACCGGTTCGAACGGCGCACCAGCTCCTGAGAACGGATCGTTTCGCGTCTTCCTTTGTGGCAGGGCCTCGCCCCGAGACATGACGCCAGCGCGCGGCCGCGCCGGTTAGGGCTCAGCCGCCGATCGCCACGCCGACCGGCACGGAGATACCACCGATGAAGCTCTGGTTCACCCCGGTGCCGTCGAGGTTGGCCCGACCGATCTTCCCGGCGGCGGTCCAGTAGAGGTAGGTTCCGTCGGTCGCGAGCCCGCCGGGGTTGCCGGCGATCTGGATGAAGCTCTCGTTGACGCCCGAGCCGTTGAGGTCGGCCCGCCCGATCGTCGTGCCCTGGCCGTTACCCCAGAAGACGTGGCCTCCGCCGACCGCAATCCCGCTGGGGGGAGCGCTAAGCGTGATGAAGTAGCCGTTCTCCGCCGTTCCGTCGAGGCCGGCCCGCCCCACGTACGGCATAACGCTGCCCCAGTAGAGGTAGCTTCCGTTGATCGCAACCCCGACCAGGCTGGGCGGCATCACCTCGCCGATGAAGCTCTGGTTCACACCCGTTCCGTCCAGATTGGCCCGGCCGATCGATCCGCTTTCGCTGCCGTTTCTGGTTGACCAGTAGAGGTAGGTTCCGTCGCTCGCGAGCCCACAGGCGCCGCCCGTACCGGTGATGAGCGCCTGGTTCACCCCGGTGCCGTCGAGGTTGGCCCGTCCGATTGTGTCGTCCTGGTTGTTGCTCCAGTAGACGTAGCCCCCGACGATCGCCACGCCGCACATGCCGGTCGTGCCCTTGATGACGCTCTGGTTCACCCCGGTGCCGTCGAGGTTGGCCCGCCCGATCGATCCGGCCAGCGTGGCCCAGTAGATATGGGCGGCGGCGGGACCCGGCGTACCCGTGCCCGATTGCCGCACGGCGAGCAGCGCCGCACTCGAAACCACGGCGATCGCCAGGACGGCGACCGCGGCCAGGCCGACCGCAAAGCCACGGCCGAAGTGCAGGAAACGTCGCGACGCGCCCGGCGCCGCATGGATCGTGCTCATTGCGCTCCTCCGGAAGACGGCCGGGAAGAGTCGGCGCCTGGGGTGTGTCCGAGCATGTTCTACCGCGGCTTCGATGGCACGATCGGGAGCCGCTGTCGGCCCCTCCTCCAGCCACTTCGCCAGCCGCAGTTCGAATTCGTCCTCGCGGTTCACGCTGGATGCCTCCAGGCGACGACGTTCCTCGCGTCCGCCTCGTATGCGGCGCGGAGACTCCGCACCGCGTAGTGCAGTCGAGAGCCGGCCGTCCCGACCGGGATGCCGAGCGTCTCGGCTATCTCGGTCACGGGCAGGCCGACGTAGTAGTGGAGAACGAGAACCGCCCGGTGTTCGGGCGTGAGTCGGCGGAAGCTCCGCTCGAGCTCGTCCCTGTCGCACAGGCCCGATAAGGGATCGCCGTCGACGGGCCCATCGGCAGCGGAAACCTCTCGGACATAGCCGGTCAAGCGTCGTACTCGGCGGGCCTCCCTGTAGCTCGCCCGACAGACGAGTCGGTAGGCCCACGCGTCGAACCGCTCAGGGTCGCGGAGGTCCGGGAGATCCCGCCAGACTTCCACGAGAGCCTGCTGCAGAGCGTCCTCGGCAAGGTCGGCATCCCGAAGGATCCGGAACGCGATCGCGTGGAGCCGATCGGCGACGAGATAGACCAGGGCGGCGAACGCTTCCTGATCGCCTCGTTGCGCCTGCTCCACGAGCTCGCGCTGCACCGGGCCGCTCCCTTCGAGCGCGTTCTCCGGCGCGCTCACCCCTTACGGGACCCGCGATGGCACGAACCATTCAAATCCCGGGCATCGAGCGGCGAAAGAGCCGTTCGACAGGTGTCTCCGCCCTCACGATCCACCGCGGCCGGGCGCGACCGCCGGACTGGGAGTCTAGACCACCTCGACGCGGCCACCGAGCGGCCGTTGGCCCGGACGTCGATCCCGGGCGGCTCCGTCCCGATGCTCGACCCGCCTTGAAACATCTGAAGGGATATCATAGACTCTATGACCAAGGTCATACTTCTTATGACAATTATCATAGCCTTTATGACAAGAATTGGATGAGGCGTTCTTCAGGTGTTTGCTCGAAATGTCGGTCTCGTCAACGCGTTTGTCATGCTCCACTCCCGCCTCCCACTGCTCGCCGGCGAACTGGCCAGCGCGTGCGGCCTGCCGCGCCAGGTCGCCACTTCCGCGCTCCTCACCCTCGAGAAGCGCGGCCTCGTGACCCGCACCAGAGCCGGCAAGAGGGACGCCTTCGGGCCGAATACCGCTAGTCCGTACTACCCATCGGCATACTTGGCCGCCCTGGTCGATCTGCCGGTGGCGTTGGCCCTGGGCAGCCAGCGTGCGATGGCCGCGTACGTATACGGATCGATGGCCACTCCGGGGAGGGGCACGCCCCGGAGCGATATCGACCTCCTGCTGGTCGGCGACTTCAAGGACAAGGCCGCGGTGCGGGAAGCCATCGGCAGGCTGGGCGAGCGGCTCGAGCGTCGCATGGACGCGTTCCTGCTGAGCCCCGAGGAGGTTGAGGAGGGCCGCCGGAACGGCGACCTGCACGTGCTGGCTGCGCTCGCGGGCGTTCGCCTCTTCGGGGAGGCGTAGCGTGGCTCAGCTGTCGGAGCAGTCCCGACGGATCATCCGGGACCAGATGACGCGCGCTGCGAAACGGATCGACGGCGCCGCCGCGGCCATCGACCGCGAAGGCATCACCGAAGGTGAATTCGACAATCACTTCGACGGCGTGGTGTCGGCCATCTTTCACGTCGCAGATGCGGTCGAGCTTGCGAGGACCGGTCTGCGACGCAAGGTCGGCGAGGGCGACGAGGCCACCGTGATCCGGTCCGTGCTGGCCGCCCTCTCAGCCGACGGCATCGGCGGGGTGCCCGGACCGGCCAGGCTGATCGATCTCAACTACCGAAGAAACGTCTCGGTCCACGGCGATTGGACCGAAACCCTGAACCGGGACGCTCTGGCCGACGCGATAGCGGCAGCCAGGCAGTTCCACCTTGCCGCGACGACGTGGATCGAACGCCGCGGCGTGGAGCTCGGGTAGGGCCCAGGGCTGGTGAAGGATCCGCCGCGACCTCCGGCGTCGAGCGTCGCGCCTGGCCCTGTTCCACGGCGACACGGCAACGCGCTCGCCCGGAGTCTTTCTGCACGTCGACGTTGCAGTGTCCATTCATTGCGGGTCTGTAGTAGAGCGTCCACAGGTAGAAAAAGGCTTGCCGCCGTTAGTGAGATCGGCTCCCAATCGCTACGCACGATGGATCCATCTCGTCTTCGCTCTTGACAACCCACTGTCCCGTTCTTCTCGCACGATCCAACAAGTTCCCGTAGCAGTACGGGCAGAAAGCGCGGCCTTGATCGTCGAAGATCTTCACTGCTCCGAAGGTGAGACCGCCACGGTTGCCGTAGACTCTTTCCATCAGAGCCCGTGCTGCTTTCTCACCAAAGGTATGAATACACCCGTCACAATACTTCTTGCTGCAACGTGTGCATCTGTAACTAACCACACTTGCTCCGCAGGCATCACAAACCGCTTTGGGCGAGCCGCTGAACAGTCTCCTTAGCCCACTCATCTTCATTGAACCTTTCCCATGTATGAGGCACTCGTGTGGACTCGCTAGCGAGCGTCGGTCGGGCTGTTGAGGCGGCTGGCGCAGCCGGCGTCTTCTCCTGCTCGGACACCTGGACCGGTTCGGCTACGGTTGAGACCTCGATCGGGAGGGCTGCGGCACCGTCCGTGGCTTCTGTCACTGGTTCGTTGCGATCCGGACCGGCCTGCGCCCCTTGCGCCCGCTCGCAGAGGCTCCGGAGGTCGTACCCGCAGGTTGCGCAGAACCGTTGGGTCTCCGGGAGCAACGGCGTCCCGCAGCCCGGACAGAACGTCATGCTCATTGCGACCCCCCGTTGCCCCGAGGGCAACGGCTGCGCTCAGGCTCTCAGCGGAGAGAACCGGCCGTACTAAACACCGCTGACGGCGCCCTTGAGCCAGTAGCCAATGACGTGGCTATGCGTCCGCAGAGGCGCCTGCGGCTTGCTGCAGTCTGCTCTGACCGGAGAGTGCGGGCAATATCAATCCTGAACCAGTTCATGGCACGGGTTGTGTCTTCGACCAAGGCTGGCGGCACAGGCCAGCTCGGTGCTCGAGATTGTCACACTCGCGGTCGAGCTCGCCGGTCGATCTACTGCGCCAGGTCCGTCAGCAGCCGCTCGATGTACCCCGCCAGGTCTGTTAGGCCATGCTGCAAAGCGATCCGATGGGCTTCCTGAACGCAGGCGACTGCCTGATCTTCGTGACCGGTATCGCTGAGCAGAACGCCTTTGAAGACGAGCGATTTGGCGAGTTCGAGGACGTCTCCGAGGTCGCGGAAGATCCGCTCCACCTGCTCGATGAGCTCCAGCGCCGGGCCCAGCTCGCCGCGCTGTCGGAGGACGAGGGCCTGGTTTCCCAGCGAGACGGCGAGGCCCACTCGGTGACCGAGCTCGCGGCAGATCCGCTCCTGCTCGCTGAGCAAGGCCAACGCCCGGTCGAGCTCGCCCCGGTCCAAGAGGATCGCCGCCTGGTTTCCGAGCGAATCCTGGAGCCCGGCCCTATCTCCGAGTTCACGGCAGATTCGCTCCTGCTCCCGAAGCAATGCCATCGCCGCGTCGCGCTGGCCCTGGGCCATGAGGATCTGTCCCTGGTTTCCGAGCGTGAGATGGAGTCCGGCCTGATCTCCGAGTTCGCGGCAGATTCGCTCCTTCTCCCTCTGGAGGCTCATCGCCGCGTCGAGCTCGCCCCGGCGCTGGAGAATCACGGCCCGGTTTCCGAGCGAACGGTGGAGCCCATCGAGATCCCCGAGCTCGCGGCAGATACTCTCTTGCTCGCGGAAGAGCGCCATTCCAGCGTCGAGCTCTCCCTTCGTCACGAGAATCGTCGCCTGGTTCCCCAGTGAGAGTTGGAGACCCGCTCTGTCGCCGAGCTCCCGGCAACTCCGCTCCCACTCGCGATACCGCGCCAACGCCGCATCCGGCTCACCGCGGACCTGCAGGATGGTCGCCTGGTTTCCGAGCGAGCGGTGAAGACCGGTAGGGTCGCCCAACTCCCGGCAGATCCGCTCCTCTTCCTCGTGGAGCGCCATCGCCGCGTCGAGCTGGCCCAGCCGCTCGAGGATCACGGCCTGGTTCCCGAGCGAGATCGCAAGCCCCGCGCGGTCGCCGATCCGGCGGCAGATCTGTTCCTGCTCGCGAAGAAGTGAGGTCGCCGCGTCGAGCTCGCCCCGGACGAGCAGGATGGTCGCCTGGTTTCCGAGCGAGCGGTGAAGGCCCACCAGGTCATCCAGCTCGCGGGAGATCCGCTCCCCCTCCCTGAAGAGGGTCATCGCCTCATTGAGCTCACCCTGGCCCTGGACGATCACGGCGAGGTTCAGGAGCGAACCCTGGAGGTCCGCCGCCCCGCCTCGCGCCCTGGAGCGCTCGGCGAGGCGCTCCAGGAGGGCCCGCGCCTCCGGGAGGTGGCCAGTGTCAATCAGGAGCTTGGAGATGCCAAACGCATACGACGGGGTGGGCTCGGGCTCATCGATCACGGGCCGGTAGGCGTCGACTAGTCGCAGGGGGGAGTTGGCCTCGACGCGGGCCCACTGAGCCTTGACCTCGAACTCGCTTGTTGCCCAGGCGCGCTCGAAGAACCCGAGATCGGCGAGCAGGTCGCACAGGCGCGGCCAGGCGGTCGCCTCGGCGAGCTGCCAGGCGAGCTCGTCGATCCCTCTCGACTCTGGCCTGCGAGCGTCGAAGTAGTCCGCCAGGCGAAGGTGAGCGCCCGCTCGCTCGGATCGGCTCGGAAGGTACCGGTCCTCGATCGCGCGGCGAATGTACTCGTGGGAGAAGCCGATCAGCCCGGAGCGCTTCACAAGCGATTGATCCGCGGCGAGCGAGAGGGGCGACCAATGGGCCGCGGGAAGCGGCTCACCGTCGGATCCCATCAGGTCCAGAAGCTCGGCCTCGGAGAGGCCGCGCCTTGCTGCCCAGATGAGCGACATCGCGTCCCGAACGAGCCCCGGTCGATCCTCCTCGTAATCGGATTCGTACCGCGCGAGGATCCGCTCGTAGAGGGCGTCGATCGTTTCGGCTGCGAGGTAGTGGTCGATCCTCGCGTCGAGTGTCTCGTGCACGCCCCACAGGCGCAGCTCCTCAAGGAGAGCACGCAGGAAGAGCGGGTTCGCGGTCCGCGGCAAGGCGGCGATACGGTCCACCTGCCCCGGACTGAGTTCCTTCGCGTACTGGCGCAGGTATCGGCCGATCAGCGTCTTCCGCTCGTCGGTCGTGAGGAGCTCGACCCGGAGTGTCGGCCAACCGCGCTTCTCGAGCTCGTCAAGAGGGCGGCCGGGCAACGTGGAGAGGACCAGGCGGATGTTGGCCGGCACCACGGGTGGCAGCCAGATGAGATCGGGGGCGCCGTCGCGGTCCTCGAGCTGGTTGAGGCCGTCGATCACGAGCACTGCGCGGCCTCGTGCGGCCGCCATATGGAGTCGGCTAGCGAAAGCGAGGCGTAGCTGGTCTGGCGCGTCGGGGACCTCTGCCTCGATCCCCAAGCGTCGCCCAAGCTCGCCCATGATCCGGCGCAGCATCGACCTCCAGTCGCTGCTGTGGGGCGAACTGCCGACGAAGTGCATGACCACGGACTCGTCCGGATGGGAGGCGCGGTAGCGCCGCGCCCAGTTGGCGAGCAGGGCCGACTTGCCGACCCCAGACTCGCCCAGCACGACGAGAGGCGATCCGTCGCCGGCGGCGTGGGCGTCCAGGCGCTCGAGGTAGTCGTCGCGCCCGACGTAGACCGTGGCTCGGCTGGCGGCGAACGCCTCGTGGTCGGCCGCCTCGCGCTCGAGCGGATCAGGCGCGGAGCCCTCCGGGTAGAGCCGGTCGATGACTTCGGTGAGATCCGCCAGCACGAGTTCCCCCAGGGCCCTCGGATCGGGGTAGTCGCGGACGACGAACCCGCTCCCGCGGATTTGCTTCTTCAGTGCGTCGAGCTTGCCTCGCCGCTCCTGCGCCCGCCGCTCCGCCTCCCCGAGGCCAAATTGCTCGACCTCCTCCGGCCTTGGAAGCTCGCGAAGCTCAGGCTGTTCATCGCCAGGTCGCGTGTCGATGTAGGCCGGATCGCGCAGGTAGAGGAAGGCGTGGCTCGCCATTTCGGGGTTTCTGAGCACGCCCTTCACGATCTCCAGCTCGGTCACAGAGCGCCCGGGGTACTCCAGGAGCCACGCTTCTTCCCCGACAAGACCCGCTTCGATCTTCTCCGGCACCCAGCCATAGCGTTCACCGAGAAGACCGAGGAAGTAGGGTTGGCAGCGCACGATCTCGGCGAGGCAGATGGGCAAGACCTGTCCTTCGGACTTCTGCTCCTCGGTAATACCCCAACGCAGGTCCACCTCGCCCCAGGTCACGCCGCGCGACTCGCACAGCTTGCGCAGCACCAGGAAGGTGCGCTTGACCAGCTCATCGCGCTCGGCCCTCATGTCGCGGAAGGTGGACGAGACGAAGACCCGCACCTCGCGCCGAGATACCGAAACGCTGTCCACCACCAGCTGCCTCGCCCTCCTCTCTTCGCAACCCCGCGTGACGCGACGCTCAGCCTACGGGTCTCACGTCCGGCGGTGCGCTCGGAGTCATATCAGGTACAGTCCCGGGCTCAGGCCCATACGAAGAGTGCATAGCCAAAGGCTGTGTACGAAGATCCGCTCCTCCACAACATCTGGGGCGACACTCCCGGCCGACTGTCGGTCCGTTGGCCTAGAGCGTCACCGAAGTGCTTTGTGCTTCAACGCGCCGGCGGGCATGCTCAAGGGCAAGACGAACCTTCTCGTCTGTTTCCTGGTCGAGAGCCTCGCGGAGTGGATCGACAGCGGCCGATCCAAAAGCCGCGATGGCCATCACTTCATCGCTGAACTGGCTGTCCACAAGCATCTCAAGCAACATGGGAGACGGAAGATACCCTTTGAGGTCGACGGACCGTACGCGCTCAATGAAGAAGCTCACAACGGGCCTTAGGCCCATCGGATCTCCGATCCGACCTAGAGCCTTCGCTGAAATGAGGCCGATATCGTCAAGGTTTCCAAGGGCTGAAATCAGAGGCTCCACCGCCCGACGATCACCGAGGTCCGCCAGGGCGTTCGCGGAAACCACTCGCAACATCCGATCCGCAGTGGTGTCCCCGAGAACAGAGATCAGAGCTTCGAGCCCCCGCTGATAGCCCAATCTCCCTAGGGCAAATGCGGCTCCACACCGTTCGGCGGGGCTTCCAGCGTCTAGTAGGCCGACAAGCCCATCGATATCGCCGATCTTGCGAATGGCCTCAAGGGCCGCAGGGCCCAGATCTTTCGGCACCTCGGCGGAGAAGCCAAGGCGGTGAACAAGGGCCGCCAGAGCCTCCGGTCCCCCGATCTGCCCGAGGGCTTCGATAGCAGCTTGGCGGATGTCGGAGTTCGCGTCGACGAGGGCGGCGATGAGCGGCCTGACGGCTGGATTGCCAATCTGCACCAATGCGGTGGTGGCAGCCTGACGAACGCTACTGTCCTTCCCATAGCCCAGCGCCTTAATGAGCCCGGGAACGTCTCCCTTGGCTTTGAGCCTATCTGTGTCTGGCGGTCCCAACAAGGGCATGGTGCAGCCTCCTCTTTGACTGGTCTGCGAGCAACGATGGGCTCGCCGGCCGGTGCGCCGATCTGGCCGAGCACTTCGGCCGCCGCCTGATGATCGCCCGGGCTAGAGGTCTCTGAGGGCGCCTGTGAACCCGGGGCAGCGCGCGTGTCACCGATCTGGCTGAGTGCCCTAGCCGCAGCAATGCGCACCCTTTCGTCTTTCTGGTAGCGCAGGGCCGTGATCAGGCCTGGGGAATCCCTCTGGGCCGTGGGTCTTTCGACATCTGGCGGTCCCGAACGGCGGTACGAGATACCCAGCCCCGCCTCAGTCTGGCACGAATGCATGCCGCGAGAAAGGGGGACCGGCTCGGACCTACAAGCCCACGGGACGCCAGCATCATCCGGCTCCGAAAGCACGACGACCGGAGACGGGCGCCGAAGGGCCGCTGTCGAGGGCGTGCAGGGAGTGCCCGAGGAACTTCGCGTTCGCGTACGTCGACCCGTCTTCTGGTGCAGTCAGAGTCAGCCTGTGCGACTTGCCTGCTCTCTCTAGCCTCGGTCCCCCACGATGGCCGCATCGTCCAGAGGACCGAGAGAATCCACGCTGAACTTGGACCAGGGGTCGCGACTACCATCCATCACGCCAAAGGCTTCGCGATTGAGGCCTACGTGCCGGCCGTACTGGCCGACATCGCTTCGACGAAAGCATTCGCCTCAAGCGTCGACATGTAGCGCGCAGACGTCTTGAGGGGACTGCCGGAGCGCCGAGCCTATTCGGCTATGTGGTCGCCGCTTCTCTTGCTCGGCAAGCCGCGACACGATGACCGGTAAGTGCGGGCAGCACGGATCTGTCGGTCGGTCAGATGACCACGGCGCATGGTCCGTGCGGCACATTCCCCGGACTACGGCAGGGGTGCGCCGCCGACGACAAAGGAGGCAATTAGCCCCAGGACGAGAGCAACGGCGAGGACGACTATGAATTGCCGGACGCTGACCTCCCGGTTCATGCCGTTCCCTCCTGGTGACTCATGCCTCGAAGCTGCCGATTGCCGCCCCTCGACCGCCCGGCTCGGTCCGAGCGTCTGCCATGAGGTCGGACCACGACCGAGATCGACCCGGCGCCCTTCTGAGATCCAGCGATGTGGAGCTGCACCTGCAGCGCCTCGCTGGCGGTATGCCCGGAGCGCCGGGCCTCACCTATTGTGCCTCCGCCGGCGGTCGCTGACGAGCGCTCCCTCGCCTCATACCGGACGGTCCGGTCGAGCACACGATCGCTGGATGGTGACAATACAGGGGATGGTCTTGGGAGAAGGGTGCGACACGAGCTGCCAGCCGGCATGCGTGTTACGGGGGACGGTCAGCCGCTGATGCTGGTGGCAGAGATGCAGCGCCGTGCGGTGAAGCCCCTCCCATAGAAGAGGCGCCCACCCTCTTTCTGCTGCAGGTCGTGCTCGAAGGTATACCGTAGAGGGACGTTGCTCTCGGTTCGTTGCGGACGGGCCGACCGGCGAGATGCCATCGGGTGAGGGCCGATGCATCTCATCGCCCGATCCGCCGGAGAACCATGATGATCCAGGGGTCCTACGAGCAGCAGCTCCTCGAGATCGCCCTAACCGCCGGCAGTGTCGGTCGACACAAGGCCGACCTTGAGGAGGCCGGGCTCAACGCGAGGGAGCTCCAGAAGCCGACCGCCGGGGAGATCGAGGCCCACTCCGCGGACATGATCGCGATCGACGACTCGGTCCGCATGTACCTCGTAGAGATCAGCAAGGTTGCCCTCCTGACGGCCGAGGAGGAAGTCGTCCTGGCCAAGGCGATCGAGCTCGGCGAGCAGCTGGCGGAGGCGCCCGGCAAGGGCATCGTCTCGCTCCATGAGTGGACGACCCACGACACCGAGCACAAGACTCGGACGGCCAAGACGCAGCATCGGCTGCCGTTTGGGCCCGAGGCGCACACGATGGTCCGCGACGCGGTCTCCGACGAGGCCGCAGCCGACCTGCTCATGCCCTCGCCCGACTTCCACCTGATCAAGGCCGGCCGGGATGTCCACTCCGATTGGACCAGAACGCTCCTCAAGGACGCTCGCCACCTCGTCGCGGCCTATAACGAGGCGCTCACGCCGGACGCGTTCGTCACGCTGCTGGACTTCGCCTACCTCGCGGTCCACAACGGCGATCTCGACTCACGCGACAACGTCGGCCTGCGCGCCCTCTACGACTGGACCCGCGCTGAGGTCGCATTCCCGGCCCTGCAGCGCTGGGTCACCACCGGCCACGATGCCGAGCTGCTCGGGGAGATGGGCTGGGACCCCGCCGTGCCGCCTGCCACCAAGCTCTGCGAGCGCCGCGGCGTGCTGGTGCGCATGGGCCGTGACGCCCGCGAGCAACTGACCAGCGCGAACCTGCGGTTGGTGGTCTCGGTCGCGAAGAAGTACATCGGCCACGGCATGAGTTTCCAGGACCTCACCCAGGAGGGCAACATCGGCCTCATCCGGGCGGTCGAGAAGTTTGACTACGAGCGGGGCTTCAAGTTCTCCACCTATGCCCACTGGTGGATCCGCCAGGCCATCACCCGCGCGATCGCCGACCAAGCGCGCACCATCCGCATCCCGGTCCACATGGTGGAGACGATCAGCCTTTTCAATCGCATCTCGCGCTCTCTCCTCGGGGAGCTGGGCCGCGAACCGACGATCGAGGAGATCGCCGAGTCGATGTCGCGCGGCCGGGAGGTCATCGTCACCCCCGAGAAGGTCCACGAGATCATCAAGCTCTCCCAGGGGCCGGTCTCGCTCGAGACCCCGATCGGCGATGAGGGGGACGCGCATCTCGGCGACTTCATCGAGGACCGGGGCGCGCTGGCCCCGGCCGAAGCCGCGTCCCAACTGCTCCTCAAGGAGCAGGTGGCGGCCGTGCTCGGCTCGTTGACCGGCCGAGAGCGTCGAGTGCTACAGCTCCGCTTCGGGCTCGAGGACGGCCGCGCCCGGACGCTCCAGGAAATCGGCAAGGAGTTCAACGTGACGCGCGAGCGGATCCGCCAGATCGAGGCGAAGGCGCTCCGTAAGCTGCGCCACCCGAGCCGTTCGCGCAAGCTGCGGGACTACCTCGAGTAGTTACCCAGACCGCACCGGCCATGCTGTGCGAGCAGGCGGGGCGAGAGGATTTGAACCCGCCGTTCCCACCTGCCCGATCCTTGTTCCGAGCAAGATCACAGCTGCGCTGAGACGCCGTCGTCGGAGCAGTCCACCGTGCTATCTGGACCCGTGCCGCTCGTGATGTCGCTGCTCCTCTATGGTTCGCTCGGCAAGGGGTTCCGCCTCGAGTCGTTCGTCCGGGATCGGTAGCCCGCTCTCGACCGATCTGCCGTACGTGCCCCGTGCGATGCGCTCCTCCGCGCGCCAGACGGCGGAGAGTTGCTCGCGGAGGTCGGCCGTGAGGGCCACGCTGACCGACTCAGTTTCGCGAGCACTGCCGGCGTCGTCGCGATCTCCGGGCTGCTGGCGCCCCAGGTACCCTTCGGCGGGGATGTCGCCGCCCAGCTCGGCCAGCATGGATTCAACACGCGCCCGCTCTCGGGCAACGAGTTCACGGGCCCGTGGCTCGTTCACGATCACCTCCTGGCCGGGTCGACCAGGTTGCTCTCCTGGTCCCAGCGCAATTCTCCCGCGAATCCGGGCAAGCACTCCCCTCACCTGTCGAACGGTGTGATCGCCGCCCCGGCGACCATGATGTGCCGAATGTGCAATAGCGCCAAGGAGAACGTGCGTCCCCGGGTTAGCCAGCCTGGGGGACTTCTGGTCCGAGGAAGGCTTCCAGCTCGGCGACTGCGCCTCGTAGCGCGTCGCTGGCGAAACTCCACGCCCGCCAGTTGGCGCTGGTTCGCTCTGACCACCCGGAGGTAGTCCCCGGAGTCAGGTCAAACGCCTTGAGAAAGGCGCGCGTTTCCGAGTTTCGAGTCGCCACAACCCGACCAGAGAGACGCCGGAACTCGGCAACATCCATGATGCCTCCCGCAGCGGACCGGACGGCCTGCGGAGTGACCGCACTCCGGCGCGGCGCTTTGCTCGGCCCGAAAAGCCGCCTGGTGACATTCCGGTCTCCGACCTGTTCGGGACATCCGGACGCGAGTTGCTCGCGCGTCTCGAGCTGCCCGAGCCCTGGGCAACGACCCTAGCAACGAGCCTGGCCATCGTCGATGAGCTCGACGAGCGGATAGACGAGTGCGGTCGTGAGCTCGCCCGGCTTGGCGCCGATCACCCGTACATCCCACTGCTGCTGACAGTACCCGGCGTGGGCCCGCTTCTCGCCTACACGATCGCCTGCGAGATCGGCGACATTACCCGCTTCGCGAGTCCGAAGAAGCTCACCGGCTACACGGGGCTGTGCCCACTCGTGCGTCAGTCGGGTAACCGCGACGTCCGTGGACCGCTGGCCAAGAACGGGCCCAAGTACCTGCGCTGGGCCCTGGTGGAGGCTGCCACCCATGCCGCCCGCGATCCGCGCTATCGCGAGCGCTACGAGCGAAACAAGAAACGCCTGGGTCGCCAGCGCGGCGCCAAGGTTGCTCGGATCGACATTGCCCGCCAGGTGGCCGAAGCCATCTGGCACGTCCTGACCAAGAACGAACCCTTTGCCCCGGCAGGCCCCGCTATCCTGCTGGTCGCTTGACGACCCTGTATCGAATTGGGCCGCCGGCACAGCCTCCCACCTGACCTTGTCCTTCAAGTAGAAGGCCATAGAGAGATGAGCGCTGCTCGATCCCGTCCACGATCCGAGGGTCCGTGAGGCCTGCTGGGTCGAAATCAAATGCGAGCTACCCAGCTTGACCGCTGGCCCCCTTTCATAGAGCTGGATCGTGACTCTCGACTGGGACGGATTGGGGACAGCCCGACGTTGACCCCCGGCACGTCCGCGACGGGGACTGACGAGGCGCAAGCGCGGGCCCGACTACGGAACGGGGGAGCTTGCGCCGCCCGAGAGGTCAATGAGCGCCTCGTGCGCCGCGTCCAGTCGTCCAAGGAGTGCTCGGGCCACGGCAAAATAGACCGATGCCGCGAACTCGCAATCCTGTTCGAACAGAGATCGTATCGCCGCGGCATCAACGACCAGCGCGTGAACGTCGCCGATTGCGGTCGCGGTTGTCGTCGCCCGGTGCGGCGGCACCAGGGCGGAGATCCCGAACACCTCGCCGGCCTCCACAGTCTCTAGCGTGACCTGGCCTCGCCCTGAGACGGCGAGTTGCAGCGCAATCCGACCGGAGGCAACGACACCGAACCAGTCCACGCGGTCACCCTCGCGCATGATCTCGGTGCCCGCTGTGAAGGACGCGGGGGTGGCAAGCGCCAGGATCTTGGCGCGAGCTTCGCGAGGCATCGTGGCGAGCCAGCCCCTCAGAACGGCCTCGTCCGGGTTCGTAGCAGCCACCACGACTTCCTCCTCGGTGAGAACAGTGTAAGGATCGCTATTGGCTCCCCGCAAGGCTCGCCGGTCACGAAACGAGGGCGTAACGCAGCGGCCCTTGCGCCGCCGGCGGCGCAAGGCGCTCCTAGACGGCTAAGGTCGCGGCGATCCGAACCTGAGGCCTCCAGCGGCGCCCAGTGCCGCGGGCAGCTCGGTCAGACGTGCCTGTGCAGGTCGGTTTCTGGCGACGTCTCCGGCGCGTCCTGATCCCTTGGCGGCTGCTCCCAGCCCATCTCATCGGCCTCGCGTTTCGAGAGGTTGAGGTACACCACCCCATGTTCGACATTGGCCACGTGAGTCGCGGGAACGTAGAGATGGCCGGCGAGACCGGCTTTCGACGCGAGGATGTAGTTCTGGCCCACGCTCTGGACCGTGCCAAAGCGGTGCCCGTCATTGCCGAGGATCGCCCAGCCGGCCTTCAGGTCCGTCATGCGCATGGCTCTCGGCCTCCTCGCCTCTGACTCGAGCCCACTTTAGCAGTGAGCGCGCCAGTGGGAAGAGAGCGACCCGGAATGGATCTGATGCGAGGATGTCCTCGGAGAGACGGAGTACGGACGAGCTCCCGAGTCCAGCGCCCGACACTAACTGCTCATCGTGAACATCGTGACGCCAGGTGAGGTTGGCGGGGCCCAACCCACGGGCCCACCAGCCGCGCCGGGAACGGCACTCGCCTCGGCTGCGATTGCCATTTGCCGCCCGCCGCGGGCTCCTAAGATGGTCCCGGCGATGCCGCTCGACCGAACGGCAGATTCCGACGGAGACCGGGCGATGACGCCCGATGGTTCCGAGGAGGCCCCATGGGGAACTGGGTCCGCATCTCCCGCCTGAGGGGAGCGGCACTGGCGCTGGCCTCTTGCCTGGCGGTGGTCGGCTGCACGGCCGCCTCCCCCACGCCGCAGATCATCTACGTGACCCCGCCGCCGACCCCCATCATCATCTACGTGACCCCGCCGCCGACCCCGACGCCGGCGGTGACGCCCCCGCCGGTGGCCACCCCAACGCCGACTCCGACGGCCACGCCGACCCCCTCGCCCACCCCTTCCCCAACCTCTCCGGCCGCAGCCTGCACCGGCACGGCGTCCAACAAGGCCTTCTTCGCCCAGGCTGCCGGGGCGATGAACTGGACCGTCTACTGCGCGGTGCTGCCATCCGGCTGGTCCCTCGCGGAGGGCAACTACAAGAACGCGCCCAACGGCGTGCTCGATGCCGTGTACGGGCACAGCGGCACGCAGATCGTGCTCTACGAGGGCAACGTCTGCAGTCTGGCCAGCGGCTTCTGCGCCTGGAAATCATTCGCCGTGGACCAAGGGCCGGCGGCGTTCGACCACTTAGCCGCGGAGCTCTACCTGGAAGGTTCCACATTCCTAATCGACACCGACTACGGGACCGCACACGAGTACCTGGTCTACGAGACAGGGTTGAGCAAGACCCAGTTCGTGGCCTACGCCGCGGCCATCCGGGCGGTCCCGAAGCCCTGATCGGTCAGTGCTGCGGGAGCGGTTGTCGCGCGGTAGCTGTCCGCTGAGTGGGGGAACTCGACTTCTCGCCCTTGCTCACGATCCGCGCATAGCGATGCGGTTTGGCTCTGCCGGCAGTGGACCGGTCCACCAGGACATGCTGAAGCTTCGCCCACCCGCTCGCGTCGCCTGCCGGGGCAGCCTCGGACCGGGGACTTCAACGCCTGCAGCAGCACTTCACCCCTGGCTGACAGGCCGCCGCCCCCCTCGGATCGGCAGCAACAGTCCGACCGCAGCCAGCACCAGGCCTCCTCCGATAATGGAGGCATCGACATAGCCCAGGCCCTGCAGCACGAACCCCGCCAGCGCAAATCCGGCGACGCCGCCGACCCACACTGTGGCTCCGAAGAGGGCGAGTCCCCTCCCGAAAGACTCGCGAGGGATCAGGTCAGTCACCCAGGCGTTACCGACGGAGCTGTTACTTCCCCCCGGCACGCCCTGGAGCATGATGACCAACCAGAAATGCCAGAGGGCGGCCGAGAACGGCAGCAGGATCAGAGCGCCGAAGTCCGACAGGTAGCCGAGGACGAGAAGCGGCTTGCGGTCGATTCGATCAGAGAGCCAGCCCATCAGGACGGGCAGCGGCATCGAGACCAGGCCTCCGACCGCGCCGGTGCTCGAGATCTCCAGCGGGCCGAACCCCATGTCGCTCATCTGGAACGACCGAATCAGGAGGATGAAGAACCCCGCGATGGACAGCACGGTGCTGGCCGCGCACAAGAGCAGGTAGTCCCTTCCCATCAGCCTTTGCTTCACGGTCACGTCTTGCTCGCGCCGCGCCGCCGCGTCTTCCTTCTCTTCGAGGAACAGAGCCGCCACCGGCCAGAGCAGCATCAGGATGGGAAGGGCGGTGAACATAGCGGCGTAGCCCCAGTCCCTCACCAGCCAGCCGATCCCCAGGTTGCCGATGAGCGCCCCCAGGCCGCCCGTCAAGGCGAGGATGCCGAAGACCTTTCCGCGCTCTCCTTCCCCGGCAGAGAGGCCGGCCAGTATCCCCATCAGGGCCAGCCCGAGGCCACCGCAGAACCAGAGGAGCGCTGTCAACACGGTGAGCGCCCAGATCGAGCTCGCCTGACCCATCAGCCATGGCAGCGGGATGCTTGCCACGCCCGCAACGATCAATGGCAGTCTGCAGCGAAGGCGACTTCCGGACAACCATCCGGCCGAGGTGGCTCCCAGGGCGATGGCGAGATAGGAGAGGGCGAGATACAGGCCCGCCATTGCGGGGTCCGCACCCAGCTTCACGGCGTAGACCGGGAGCAACGGGAGGAGACCGTTGCCCACCGTCCAGGCGGCGAGGTTGCACACGAACAGCGAGGCAAGCTGCCTCCGACCGATGCTCATGGCAGCTCCCGCCTCACCCTGTCGCGACTGGCCGAAGAAGGTGTACCGTCGGCACCGCGCCGGTCGCCGCCGCGGGCCGAGATCGGTTGGGCCGGGCACCGTGACCTAGCCGGCACGTCGGAACAGATTCTCCCATTCGTGTACATAGGTCTCCGGCCCGGCCCTTTGACTGGCGGGTGGGACTTAGGGCGAGCAGCGGCAGGCAAGGACAGACTGGTTGAGCGCCGCTCGCCATGCGACAGAGCGCCAGCACTGGGCCAGCGTGCGTCTAGAGCTCACCACGTGGTCATCGTGTCGGGGTCCGGTGGTTGGCAAAAGGCTGAGCCGCCCCGCCTGGGCGAGGGGCTCTCGCGAGAGTCCGCCCACCCAGATACCAAGAAGCCCTTAGGAGAGCTGTCTCTTCCTACCTTATGACGGCAGCGGCTCCTGGACATATGGAGGCACCGCCGGCTCCTTGCAAAAATCGCCTACGCGGAGCGTGTAGGCGCTGTACTGCGCCGAATATCGGTACATGTCTGGATCGTCGCCCGGCGCCCTGAGGAATGCGTTGTCGCCGTGTTTCTCCAGCCACACGAAGAAGTAGTACTGCACGCCGCTGGGACCCGTTTCAGCCAGGGTCGAGTCCCTGCCACCGCACGTGTGAGGACCGAACAGGTTGTGGCGAGCCTCATGCAGCAGCAGGCCCGTGATTTCAGCCAATCCGGCTCCTTCGGAACCGTCGGTCCAAACGCCCCTTGTCATCAAGAAGTTGATCTCGGAATACGTGATGACAATGACATGAGCGGGACTGCAGCAGTAGCTGGGAGGCGGCGGATTCTTGGGATCGTAGAGGTGCTTGTAGGGGGTGTATATGAACCGGATGCCCTTGATACCGCTTGTGACTGTGAACCAGTCGTAGAGCTGGTCTTTTGTCCAAGGGAGCGGTGTAGCGAACTGGAGATACCTCATGATGATGATCGTCTGGTAGGCCTTCTTCTGAATGGAGGTCAGGTCGGCAGATCCTTCCGCGGCAGTGCACGTGAGCGCGCCTGGACTCGGATCGCCCTCGAAGGTGATCGTCAGGCGGGCCTTCACGTCTGCGATTTCCTGAGCCGTGGGACAGCGTAGGAAGAAGTCCGCAAGGGTGGGCCTGGCGGGGATCGGCGTTGGCGTCGGCGTCGAAGTCGAAGTCGGCGCAGGTGTCGGCGCAGGGGTGAGCTCGCTGATCGGGAGAGAGGTGAGCGGCGATATGGGAGCAGGCGTCGGCCCCGAACTGCAACCAGAGAGAAGAGCGAAAGCAGCCGCCCCCACGAGAAGGCCTCGAAGACCCCTCTTGTTGATACTCATCCCCGCTCTCCTAGTTCAGCAAGGATATGGCTCACCGATCATTGCTTGGAGCACCGTCACTGACACAGGGGGCTGCTAGGCCGGCGAAGGCCGAGGTTGTAGCACCGGGTGTCGGGGCCCGTCGGGGTGGCGCCGGAGGCGGCACCCACGGTCGGCGACTGGCTCCTCGTGGCGCCGAGGATGGGGTCCAGATCGACCTTGGCGTGCGGTTCGGAAGGACGAGGCCCCATGGTGAGCAACCGATAGCTCACGGCGGGTGCGCTCTCGTTGCTGGCCATCTCCATCCCCTTCGCACGAACCCCAGCCCAGACTATTCTGGCATCAGGGCAGACTGGCGTGCTATCCGTTTTTCGGCGTGCCGGTGTGTCCGCGTCGCGCCCGAAGGCCCGACGCGGACGCGCGAGCGCCCGGCCGGCCAGTCGTAGTGGCACGACGATCGCGTGCCAACACTGTCAAGCCGTAGTGGCGGTGGCAGGGGGTCCCTTGCCGGAGTCTACCGCGCAGTTAGCTCGTGCCCGAGCTGGATACATTCGTCGCATATGTACGCTCCCTTGCCCGAAACGAGCATTCGTACATCGGCCTGACCCTTGCCACAGAAGCTGCATCGAGCGGAGCCGGTTGCTGCTATTGCAACGGCGGCAGACCCGTCCGTGGTCGCGGTGCCACAGGAGGAGCAGAAGCGAGCCTCGGTGCCCATTGGTGATCCGCATTGAGCGCAGGCTCGCGATGACGACCGCTCAGGATCGGCGGGCGACACAGGGCGCCGAAAATGGATCGTCGCGAAGTCGAAGGTGAACTTCCACGAGAACAGGATGCCGCCGGTATGGCGCCAAGCAACCCGGCCCGCACCCAGGAGAGCCACGAGATCCGTAGCCTCGTCAGGCTGCCAGCCCAAAGCGCCCTCTGCGCGCAGGACCTCGTCGATGATTGACGCGGCTTGCTGGGACGCATTCATAGCCGCCTGCCGGAGCGCCAGGTCCCTGCTGATGTTTGGACCAGCAGCACTCTTGCCCCAGACATCCAGCGGGACGCGAACGTCCTTGTAGTCGATCTGGGTCATGGCTTCCTCCGAAACGCGGACCAATACAGAGTGTCTGCCCGAGATTATGCCCGTCGACGACGGGCTCACGGCTCCGCGAGGTGAAACCTCGGATCGAACCGTCGAGGTGGCCACGCCCACGATCGAGTGATAGTGCAGACCGAGGCCTATCTAGTGCGTTGGCAAGCTCGAGTCCCGCACTAACGCTCCGGTTCAGGATTGCCCGGCTTAGCCCCCTTGGAGTTCCGTCGCCCTCGCAGCGCCAGGAGGGACGCCGCAAGGCCTAGGGCCAGCACCAACGCCGCCATCGCCGCGATGAACGGCATCGCCGAGCCGCCTGAATCGGAACTGGCGGCGGGCTGGGGGCTTGCCTGCGCCGTAGCCCCGACGCTGGCAATCGCCACCCCAGTCGGCGAGTCGGTTGCCGTCGGGGTGGGCGTGTCGGTGGGGACCAACGTCGGCGATGGAGTTGGAGTCGGTGTCGCGGTTGGGGCCTCGGTTGGCGTCGCGGTCGGCGTCGGCGTGGGCTTCGGTTTCGGCTTGGGCGTCGGCGTGGGTACGGGCGTCGGCGAAGGCGCCACCACCGCGACGTATGTCCTGAACGCGAAATCCGATGGAGTTGCCTCGGCCCGCCACGTCCCCTGCCGTATCCAAGCTTGTCCGCCGCCGTAGGTCCCGCTCGCGCCCCACGCGGTCAAGTTGCCCATGGAGTTGAAGACGATCGCGTATACCGACAAGGCGGATACGTCGATCTCCGCGGTCGGATAGAAAGCTACCCAGGAATCGGTCGACGTGACGGTGCCGGTCAGGATGCCGATCGAAGTAGCGCCCGGAGTGTTCGAATCGAGGTAGATAGCGGTCGACGCGGCTGTGTTCGGCCGGTGGAGGTACAAGTCGATTCTTATCAGCTTGCCGGTCTTGCCCGAGGTGAACGTCTGGGCAATCTGGTCCGCCGAGTTGATTGAAGTCGTGGTTGACTCCTGGTCCTGATCGACCGGGGTGAAGACAAGCGCATACGTCGGACCGGGCGTCATAGCAAGGAGGACAAGGCAGGCGAGAAGCGCGAGCGTCCGAGGTCGCATGATCGACGATCCTCCTCAGTCGATGCCGGCGGCCGCACCTTGTTGATGGACGCTGGGTGCCACAGTCCCCGAGGCAAAGATCATACGCGCGGAAACAGGCGCGTTTCAGGCGTGCGGCCGCGCGGACCGCGGATCCAGACGATGCCGCGATAGTGGCTTGCTTCTGGCCCGCGCCTTCGTGAGTGATGTCGCACAGGCACACTGCGGTTTCGCACCTGGCTGCTGGCACTCGTCGTCGCGACCAGGCAAATGCGGCTGCGATTGCCCATTGCCGCCCGCCGGGAGGCTCCTAAGATGGTCCCGGCGATGCCGCTCAACCGACCTGCAGATTCCGACGGAGACGGGGCGATGACGCCCGATGCTTCCGAGGAGGAGCCCGATGGGGAACGGGCATCGCATCTCCCGCCCGACGGTCGCGGCATTGGCGCTGGCCTCTTGCCTGGGCCTGGCCGGCTGCTCGGCCGCCGCTCCTACGCCGCAGATCGTCTACGTCACCCCGCCGCCGACTCCCACGCCGGTGGTGACACCGTCACCCGAGGCCACCCCCACACCGACACCGACGGCCACGCCCACCCCCCCCGCCCACTCCTTCCCCCACCTCTCCGGCCGCAGCGTGCACCGGCACGGCGGACAACAAGGCCTTCTTCGCCAAGGCGGCCGGAGCCATGAACTGGACCGTGTACTGCGCGGTGCTGCCTTCCGGCTGGTCCATCTCGAAGGGCGGCTACGACAAGGCGCCCAACGGCTGGCTCGAGGTCAACTACCAGCACAGCACCAGCGCCATCCTGCTCTACGAGGGCAACCTCTGCGGCCTCATCAGCGGCTTCTGCAACTGGAAGCCAGTCGTCGTGGACCAGGGACCGGCAGCCTTCGACCACCTGGCGGCGGAGCTCTACACGCAAGGCCCCAACTTCATCGTGGACACCGACTACGGGACTACGCACGAGTATATGGTCTTTGGGACAGGGTTGAGCCAGTCCCAGTTCGTGGCGTACGCCGCGGCCATTCGGGCGGTCCCGAGGTAGTACACGGGCCGTGGCCCCGGATGCCGTTCACCGCGGCCGGCGATGCCCACGGCTGGCCCGCGGCCACGCTCGCCGACAACGGGGCGGTCTATACTTCGCGCTTCACCGGGGGCCGCAACGGCTTCGAGTATCTGCTTGCCTACCTGGGGGTCCGCCAGAAGAACGGGGCACCTGGCCACCCGCAGACCCAGGGCAAGATCGAGCGCTTCCACCAGACCCTCAAGCGCTGGCTGGGGCAGCGGCCGGCAGCCACCGGCCTCGCCGGGCTCGGGACGCAGCTCGACGCGTTCCGCCTCGCCTACAACGAGCAGCGGCCGCACCGTGCGGTCGGCCGGGCGACACCCGGCGAGGCGTACCGGGCGACACCCAAGGCGCTGCCGTCGAGCTCCGGCGGCCGGGGCCACTTCCGCCTCCGCTACGACGTCACCGACGGCAAGGGCGCCATGACCCTGCGGCGCGGCGGCCGCCCCCATCACCTCAAGGTCGGCGCGGTCCACGCCCGCCGCCGTGTCCTCGCCATCGTCGACGAGCGAGAGGTCACGGTCGTCGATCTCGCCACTGGCGAGATCCTCTCGACCCATCTCATCGAACCTGGCAAGGGCTACTGGCGCAACCAACGACGAGACCCCGGCCGATGGCCGGGGTCCCAGGAAACCGGCTGATCACAGGTGTCACGCATGACGCGACTCATGTGTAGCCGATGTCGCGACTCAGGACAATGGTCGGGGCGAGAGGAGTAGAGCCGACACACCGTCGCCATCTTTGCTGATCCCGGTCGCGAACATACCGAGCTACGTTGGTCGGGTCTCGAAGACGGCTTAGGGGCGTTCCTTCCAGCCTGCTGCAGCTCCCCTAAGCCGCGAGCGACTCGCCTCGGGAGGATCAGTCCTCGGAGGTGGCGGACGAGGCCTCCCGGGCGTCATGGATCGCGGCGATCGCGACCGTGTTCGTCGGCTCGTCGTAGACGTAGACGATCAGCATCCAGGGCCACGGACCGAGGATCACCCGAAAGCCGCGCCAGCGCCCGGAGAGACGCTTGCCGATCTGAGGGAACGAGGCGAGCGGCTCAATGGAGGCCCGGACTCGCCATACGGCGTCGTCTGGCAGGCTACGTGTCTGGATAAGGTCGGCCAAGTCCGTCCGCAGATC